>CEAI01006508.1_pt1 | contig 319108 bp, 257 predicted proteins | sample 557641 | NCBI WGS metagenome assembly CEAI01 (sample SAMEA3182100, study PRJEB8094) | gut metagenome | biome: human; feature: gut; material: Stool; isolation source: human stools | place: Canada | collected 2012-06-20
TTTATTTCATGCATCACTTCATAGCCGTCACGTGCAAATTCCAACGCTATTTTACGCATTACCTTGTTTATCTTCTTCTCAAGTTCGCGTACCCCACTTTCACGAGTATAATTTTCTACGATACATTCCAAGGCAGCTTTAGAGAACTTCACATATTCTTTTTTAATGCCGTTGGCTTCCAGTTCTTTGGGGACAAGATGCCGGCGAGCTATTTCTACTTTTTCTTCTGTGATATATCCGCTGACCTCTATCAACTCCATACGGTCCAGCAGAGCAGGAGGGATGGTGCTCAAATTGTTTGCCGTAGCGATGAACATTACTTTAGACAAGTCGTAATCTACATCCAAATAGTTATCGTGGAAAGTGTTGTTCTGTTCGGGGTCAAGCACTTCCAGCATAGCGGAACTGGGATCTCCGCGGTGGTCACTGCCCAGTTTGTCTATTTCGTCCAAAATGATAACCGGATTAGAGGACTCGGCTTTTATCAAACTTTTGATGATACGGCCCGGCATGGCACCGATATAAGTTTTACGATGGCCACGGATCTCGGCTTCGTCATGCACACCACCCAATGACATACGTACATATTTACGTTTCAATGATGCCGCTATGGAACGCCCTAAAGAAGTTTTACCGACTCCCGGAGGACCATAAAGGCAGATGATGGGTGATTTCATATCACCTTTTAGTTTCAGCACTGCTAAATGTTCAAGGATACGCTCCTTTACTTTCTCTAGTCCGTAGTGGTCTTTGTTCAATGTCTTTTCGGCATTACTTATATTCAGGTTGTCAGTGGTAAAGACATTCCAAGGTAATCCTAACAGGGTTTGCAAATAGGTAAGTTGTACATTGAAATCTGGTGATTGGGAATTTGTCCTTTCCAATTTGGAAACTTCTTTTTCAAAAAGTTCTGCCATTTCCGAACTCCATTTTTTGGTTCTTCCTTTTTGGCGGAGTTCATCTATCTCATCTTCCTGTCCGGCACCCAGTTCATCCTGTATGTTTTTAATTTGTTGCTGCAAGAAATATTCGCGTTGTTGACGGTCAATATCTTCGCGTGTACGCATTTGAATGCTTTGTTTGATATCAGCCAATTGTACTTCACGATTTAAGATCTTGACCAGCATATACAGGCGGCTTTGCAAATCGCCAGCTTTTAGCAATTTTATCTTTTCTTCTACCGGAATAGGGAAGTTTGCACAAATAAAGTTTACCAAAATTTCCGGATTGTCCAAGTTCTTGATTGCAAAAACAGTATCCGGGCTCATCTTCTCGGAAGCCTCTATGAACTTGCTCGTCAAATCCTTGCAGGTGTCAATCAATGCTTTGAATTCGTCCGTTTCCAGTTGGTCATTTGCCTCTGGAATAGGAGTCACTATTCCTTTCAAATATGGAGATGTTTTTGTGATACTGTCCAAATGTACTTTGGGCCCGTTTGACTGCATAATTACTGTGGTATTTCCACCTGGCATTTCGAATACACGGAGAATCTTCCCAATAACTCCTACATGGTACACATCATTAAAACCAGGATCATCCATGTCTCCCTGTATCTGACAAACTACCGCTATGGGAAGTTTTTTCTTGTATGCAGCATTTACCAATTTCAATGTGCTGGGGCGTCCAATGGTTACAGGCATTACTACAGATGGAAACATTACCATGTTGCGTAAAGGCATAACAGGTATTTCTTTATTAAATTCCATAGCAGTTACTTCATCCGGATCCGTTTGGATTTCAGCTAACATAGAGATGTCATCGTTATCAGTATTCAACAAAATATCCTCTTTCTTATTCCTCTTCATAATTTATTCCTCTTGTGTTAAATTGAGCCCAATGCCCAAAACGGGGACAAAGTTAATCATTCCTTGTCGAATAAGGAAAATTCATGGGAACTAATTGAGTTTTAAAAATCAAATATTTCCTAATAATTGGAGTAATTAAATGGATTTTTCTATTTTTGACAGCTAATTTAATAAATATAGTATGCCAAATCCTTATTTTTCTTTTAAGCAATTTACTGTTTATCATGATAGATGTGCCATGAAGGTTGGTACGGACGGAGTTTTATTGGGAGCTTGGGTTGATGTGGTTTCTGCCCGTAATATTTTAGATGTTGGTACTGGGACCGGATTAATTTCTTTGATGATGGCACAGCGGTGCAATGCCCAGATAAGAGCTGTTGATATAGATGCGGATGCTGTGGAACAAGCTCGTGGAAATGTGGCGGCATCTCCGTGGCAGGATAGGATAGAAGTGGAGTTGCAGGATATTTGCCATTTTACATCGGAAACACTCTTTGATGTTATTGTTTCCAATCCTCCTTATTTTACCGATTCATTGAAATGCCCTGAAAGGCAGCGTAATATCGCTCGGCATACAGATCTTCTTGATTTTGATAAATTAGCAGAATCTGCCGCTCGTTTGCTTCATTCCGAAGGTGTTTTTTCTGTGATTATTCCTGCTGATGGTAAAGAATCTTTTTTGATGGCTGCCACTCGTTACGGATTACATCTCTCACACCAGACTTTAATTCATACAAAACCTGGAACTGAACCCAGACGGGTATTGCTTGCTTTCAAATTCTCTGTGGATAAATGTGTTACAGACGATTTGACCATCGAATTATCACGTCATGTGTATAGTGAAGAATATATAGCCTTGACTAAAGAATTTTATTTGAAAATGTAGAGGGTGGATTATTCTGAACATCATCAAAGAAACTGTTTTTATTTGGCAGAGTCTTTACTGATGTTCAGAAAAAAGATATTTTTTATTGTTTTTTGGATAGACGACGCAATAAACTTTTGTTAAGCTCAAATAAATGGCTGTGCCGGAAAGCAAAAGTTTCAGCTTTAGGCTTCATACCACTGAATATTTCGGATATTTGTTGTAAGAGACTAAAAGGTTCGTTCTCTTTTTTTTTATCAGAAACAATGATGTTGAGTCCGTGTGGAATCAATTCTACCTCAATATCCTTTCCTCCCATGATCGGATCTCCGTCATAATGCATTACTCCGGGTTTTGAACGATGTATCTTAATCTTTTTAGTACGGAATGTCTTGATCCGGCTGTTTTGGTCTATGGTTTTGTTGAAAAGTTGAAAAGATAAAGAAGGAACATCCAACACTGTGAATGGCTCTAATATTGTGACATCCATCAAACCATCGGTTAACGAGGCTTGTGGAGCAATATATGCGTTATTCCCATATTGGGAGGCATTGCCGCAGGCTATCAGGAAAGCTTTGTATTTTACCGTTCCTTCTTCATTTTCTATTTCATAAGTTTCAGGTTTGTAACTCAGACTCTCATGCAAGGTATTTTCCAGATAGGTTAGTAGTCCGCGTTTGCCTGAATCAGCAAACTTTAAGCTGACAAATGCGTCAAAACCTACTCCGCATGTGCAGAAAAAAGGTATGTTGTTTATTTTTCCGTAATCAATACAGGCAACAGAACTTTCATTTATAATGTCAATAGCAGCCTTGGGCTCCAAAGGAATTTGTAAATGTCGCGCTAGTCCGTTTCCCGACCCGCAAGGTATAATACCTAATGCTGTATCCGTATGTATCAGTGCACGTCCTATTTCGTTTATAGTTCCATCTCCTCCAATAGCTACTACTATATCTACTTTCTCTTTGGCAGCTGCAGCCGCAATTTTTTCAGCATGGCCGGCATATTGTGTTTTGACAATCGTATAATCATAAAGTGTACGGTTTATACGTTCGTCAATCCATTTTAATATGGCTCTTTTCCCCTGTGTCCCCGAGATAGGATTAACGACAAATACAATTTTCTTTTTTGTGGTCATACTTTTACTTTGGTAGTTTAGCTCTTTATTAAACGCAAAAGTAATACATTTTGTTTATAACTACCCTAAATCCTAAAAGTTTTGATGTCCCTAAATATTTTTTTGAAAAAAAGTACAATCGGTTGTAGAATTTACTATCTTTGCAGCCTGTTTTGACGGGAACACCTTGAAGACAGAATGTATTAGTGAGTTTATATACATTATTTTAAAGTAGGCCGACGAGGCTTACATATACAATAGGATATGGGATTATTACAAGACAAGTTAAGTAAATTCAGATTGCCTCAACTATACATGGAAAGAGGCGTTTACCCTTATTTTCGTGAGATAGACAGCCATCAGGATACAGAGGTTATCATGGATGGTAAAAAGGTGCTGATGTTTGGCTCCAACTCATATATGGGGTTAACCTACGATGAACGGATTATCGAAGCAGCTATTGCTGCAACCCGTAAATATGGTACAGGTTGTGCAGGTTCACGCTTCTTGAATGGTACGCTTGATCTGCACGTTCAGTTAGAAAAGGAATTGGCGGAATTCGTAGGGAAAGATGATGCATTGGTTTATTCTACCGGTTTTACTGTAAATGAAGGTGTGGTATCTTGCCTGACAGACCGCAATGACTACATTATCTGCGATGACCGTGATCATGCTTCCATCGTAGACGGACGTCGTCTTTCTTTCTCCACCCAGTTGAAATACAAGCACAATGATATGGAAGCCCTTGAGAAAGAACTTCAGAAGTGTAAACCGGAATCTGTGAAACTGATTGTGGTGGATGGGGTTTTCTCTATGGAAGGTGATTTGGCTAACTTGCCTGAGATTGTTCGTTTGAAAGACAAATACAATGCAAGTATCATGGTGGATGAAGCACATGGCTTGGGTGTGTTCGGTCGTGACGGGCGAGGAGTCTGCGATCACTTCGGACTGACAGATCAGGTAGATGTTATTATGGGTACATTCTCAAAGTCACTGGCTTCTATCGGTGGTTTTGTTGCTGCGGATAAAGATACAATCAACTGGTTGCGTCACAACTCACGCTCATATATATTCTCTGCAAGTAATACTCCTGCTGCAACAGCTGCTGCACGTGCTGCACTTCATATCCTTAAGAGTGAGCCCGAACGTCGTGAGAATTTGTGGAAGATTACAAATTATGCTTTGGATTGTTTCCGTCAGGCCGGTTTTGAAATCGGTGATACTGAAAGTCCGATCATTCCACTTTATGTTCGTGATACGGACAAGACATTCGAAGTGACTAAGCTGGCATTTGACGAGGGTATATTTATTAATCCTGTTATTCCACCAGCTTGTGCACCACAAGATACTTTGGTGCGTGTTGCTTTGATGGCTACTCATACAAAGGAACAAGTTGACTATGCTGTGGATAAACTGACCAAGTGCTTTAAGAAGTTGGAAATCATAAAATAAGATATCACAGGTTGCCTTTGTAAAGGCAACCTGTTTTTTATTATGTATTATTGTCTATCTTTGTATCCGTTTTACTTGAAAAGGACATGAATCGGATAAAAGGTATTCTATATGCAGCAGTGTCTTCTGCGACTTTCGGATTGGCACCGTTTTTTTCCATAAGCTTGTTGGCTATTGGATATTCTTCTTTTGAAGTGCTGACTTATCGTTGGGGAGTTGCTACAGTTGTCTTGCTTGTTTTTGCTTTTCTTACCAAATGTGATTTTCATATAGGGTATAAAAATTTTAAAACAATTTTCGGACTGAGCTTGCTGCGTGCGCTTACTTCGTTCAGTCTTGTCATAGCTTATCAGAATATTGCAAGTGGTGTTGCTTCTATCATCCATTTTATGTATCCGCTGGCTGTTGCAGTAACAATGGCCGTTTTCTTTAGAGAAAAGAAGTCTATTGTGACTTTCGCTGCTATCGTTTTATCATTAGTAGGAGCATCTTTCTTATCTTCCGGAAATATAGAATATAATGGTGGAAATAGAATGGTGGGATTGATAGCGGCCTGCATATCGGTTTTCTCTTATGCCGGTTATATAATAGGTATAAGAAAAACTAGAGCAGTGGAAGTTAATTCTACGGTATTAACTTGTTATGTGATGGGGTTGGGAGCCTTGCTCTTTTTGCTGGGAGGACTTTTCTATGATAAGGGGGTCCGTTGGGAAACCAATGTAATCACTTGGCTCTATATTGGGGGACTGGCACTTCCTGCAACTGCGATCTCTAATATCACGTTGGTGAAGGCTGTAAAATTGGCAGGACCGACGTTGACTTCTTTATTGGGTGCATTGGAACCTCTTACGGCAGTCCTGGTAGGGGTATTTGTATTCAATGAACTCTTTACTACATACAGTGCTTTGGGCATAATCCTTGTTGTGATTTCTGTAAGTTTGGTGCTTTTTCAGCAAAAAAGAACATATACATAGACGTTTGCTATTCAGTTTTCAGGCTGTTTACCGGATTAGTGCGTGCACTAAGATAACTATGTATTGTTATCGTAATGGTTGTAATTACCAATACAATAAGAATAGGAGTCAGGAAATTCCATTGTGTGGCTGAAATTCGATAAGCAAATTGCTCCAGCCAATGTTGCATTAATAACCACGTTATCGGAATAGCGATGATGTATGCTACTAGTATTTGCCATAGAAAAGAACGGTTTAGTAACCATACTATTTCCCAATTGGAAGCACCATGCACTTTACGGATTGCAATTTCACGGGTACGATGACGTACAGCGTACCATGAAATACCGAACAGGCCAAAACAGGTCAGGGCCAATGCAATAAATGAGTAACTGATAAGGATTCGGGAGAGTATAATTACTTTGTTATTACGCAACATAAATTCTTTATGCATATCTACATATTTGAAACCTCTGTCACCATTCATTTCCTTCCATAATTTTTCAATAGATACCAATGTTTCTTTATAATATTCAGGAATGAGTTTCATTTGTATGAATGTTCCTTTCTGAATTAAATCCTGTTCTGTTCCAATAGATATTTGTTGACCACCGATTTCTTCTTCCAGGGAGTTAAATGGGAAATTCTTGAAAATACCTGCAATAATACTTAATGAATCCGAGAATCCATCAAATTCATTTAGTTTATGGCCTATGTGGGAAACATCTATGTTCAGCAGACGCGCAAGGTTTTCATTGATAAAAGCCGGATGAGTATATTCCCGACAGGCTTGGGAGGGAGATACTCCGGCAATTTGTCGGATATGCATGGTTTGGAAGAAAGCTGTGTCAGTAGGGATGTGTGCTATAAAATTATGTTGGATACTACCGTCTGTTTGTCGGATAGGAAGCTCACGAAGCCAACAGTAAAGTACAGAACTCATGGAAAGACTTATAGACTCTATCCCATCCATTTGTTTCAGTTCCTGATAGAGCGGAAACAGAGGAAGGGTGCCATTTCCTATTTCTATTGTATTTTCGTAATGGTATGCACGGGATTTGATTAGATTCATTTGTTTTTGTGTAAGAGTGGTTGCATACACTAACCCGATTGAAAATATAAACTGGATGGTAACAAGCAACCATATAAATTGTTGCTTTTTCCTTCCTGTATAAGTTTGCCGATACTTGCTCAAAGTCTGTTGAGAGAGTTTATGGCTGATATACAGACCGGGAATGACAGCCATGAAGAAAATGAAGGATAAAAGTAAAGGTAGAACTTGCCAGCTGAAAAAGAAAGAGAAGAAGAGGTGGGTAGACAACAGATCATTAAACCACGGCAGCATGTCATTAATAAGCAATAATGATAACAGGAATGCAAATAAAACGGTAAGTGCTGCATCAAGAAATAACTGACTGCGGATTTCTTTTGATTTTGCTCCCATCAATTTCTCTATATGTATCATTTTAAGTTGCTGCATGATACGTGAGAGAGTCAGATTTGTATAGTTGAAACAAGCGATGATAAGTACAAGCAGGGCTGAAATCAGACTGATATATAGTAATAATACGTCACAGTGTTGGAAGAAAGCCAACTGTTGCTGCTTACTGTCTTTTCCAGTATTAAAGTATAGTTCTTTTATCGGATCAATATAATATTGTGAATCCGGTACTAAAGTTGGAATCTTGTCTTTTTTAATTTTTTCCTGTAAAGCTAAGGGAGATGCACCTGGTTGTAGTTTTAATAATACGGGACCTCCCCATGATTTGTCGGATAGTCCTGTCAGCAAATCAAAATGCAGAAAAGATTGTGGACGATCTTCTAATATAGCTGCTACTTTATAACTTTTACTTTGTCCTTCTTCGTTGATTATTTCCAGGATTTCTCCAATTCCGGAATGATTTCCGAAAAGTCGGTGAGCAAATCTTTTGTTTACAGCAACTTTGTCCGGGGTCGTGAGGACTTCTTCCAGGCTGCCTTCTAAAGTTGTATAAGGGAAAAATTGATTTAAAGTAGAGTCGGCACTGATAAAAAGAAACTGTTTGATATCTGTTCCATTATATTTGCAAAGATTACCAGACATTCCGTTCACATGCAGAATATCTGTAATTTCAGCATATTTTTCTTTTATCTGTGTGGCTGCGTCTGAGGTAGAGTAGGCTACTTTAATACCTTCTTCCATTGGAGAGTCTTGACGTAATAGATAAATGAGGTTACGGTCGGTATTATATTTTTCCACATTATATTCATGGATAAAAAAAGTCATAAGCAGATTGGTGCATCCTAATCCAGCTGTAAGACTGAATAGTGAAATCAGAAAAAAAAGTTTGTTCCGCCACCAGTTGCGGACAATAAGTTTGATGTTTAAGAAGATGTTCATTGTTATAATATCCTTTTGTTATCATTGAGGTGGTTAAACCACCTCAATGATAAATTAATTTATATTTTTATTTCATTCACCACCTGTCCGTCAAACAAATTAATGGTTCTTCCTGCATAGCCGGAATCGTGTTGGGAGTGGGTAACCATAACAATTGTTGTTCCTTCTTTATTCAGCTCGGTCAAAAGTTCCATTACTTCCTTGCCGTTCTTGGAATCCAGATTACCGGTAGGCTCATCTGCTAGAATCAGTTTCGGATTTGCTACTACAGCACGGGCTATTGCAACACGTTGTTGCTGTCCGCCAGATAGTTGTTGTGGGAAATGTTTTACTCGATGAGCAATAGCCATACGGTTCATGGCATCTTCTACCAGACGTTTGCGTTCTGTCGCCGGAATTCCCATATACAATAAGGGTAATTCGATATTTTCGAATACATTTAATTCATCAATCAGGTTAAAGCTCTGGAACACGAATCCGATGACTCCTTTACGTAAATTGGTGCGTTGTGCTTCGGTAAATTTGGAAACGTCTGTTCCGTTCAGTTCGTAAGTGCCTCCCGTAGGATTGTCCAAAAGGCCGAGGATATTCAGCAGGGTGGACTTTCCACAACCGGATGGTCCCATGATGGCTACAAATTCGCCTGCTTTAATTTCTAGATTGACATTGTTCAATGCCCATGTTTCGACTTCTTCTGTTTTGAAGATTTTCTGCAAGTTTACTGTTTTGATCATAATCTTATATTTTAAAAGTTATTCGTTTTTGATTACTTCTGCAGGATTCTCGTTGGCTGCTTTCCATACCCGCCAACTGATTCCTGCTATGACTGTCAGAGCCAGCCCTATAAGAATAAGGATGAATGGTAATGGACTGATACTGACCTGCCGGACATAGTTTAATATCCATTGCTTGATAATGACGTATGTGATTGGAAAAGCGAACAGTGCAGCAATACAAAGCATGATTAGATATTCCCGGAAAAACAGGAATAGAATGCTCCATACTGTGGCTCCATTTACTTTACGTATTGCAATTTCTTTACGACGTTGTTCGCAAGTAAGTGTTACTAAAGAATAAATGCCGAACATGGCGGTAAGAATACATACTAAAGACGCGAAACTAAGCAGCCGGGTCAGCATTTCTTCGGAACGCAGGTAATTATTATATACTTCTTCTTCACTGTTCAGACGCAAGATATTCTCAGGAGAACATTCGGTCTGGTAAAGGTGTTCAAGGGCTTTACGACATTCATTCCACGTTCCTTCTTTATATTTGAATAAGATACCGGCAGAACGCTGCATTAATCCCATTTGTTCTCCAACCAGAAAGCCTGTATGGGGAATGGGTAAAGTCGGTGCTCCATAATGGCAATCCTTCACTACGCCGACAATTGTATAGGTAATGTATGATTGTATAATATGTTTGCCGATGGCTTCTTGTGGGCTCCATCCCATTCGGCGCGCCAGTGATTCATTGATAATGATGTCTTCATAAGTAGATAGGTCATCAAGCCATTCACCGGCTAATAAGGTGATATCGTAAAAACGGAAAAAATCTTCTTTCCCTAAAAATAACTTAACCGGAACTGGCGTATCAATAGGAATATCCAGTCCCTCCCAATTGTCAAATTGTCCGATAGCTGTCAGTTGTGATACTATGGGGTAATAGTCAGGTTGCATAACTTCGGTTATCATGGGAAGTTCTTTTATTTTTCTTATTAAAGGAGTATAATCCATGTCTCCCATAACAGAGAAGCTGCCCCGATTCTTAATTTTCAATCCTAAATCGCGGTGACGCAGGTAATCCAATTGTTGGTTTATCAACACGGTACATCCTATAAAAGACAAACAGACAAACAATTGAAGAACTATACTTCCTCTACGTAACTGTGTACCGGTACTCCTTCCGGTATTGTAACGCAAAGAGAGGTGTAGGGAACGATGATATAGTATATATAAAAGTCCGATAATGGCAGTCAATATAATTAGGGAGATCAAACCGATGAAAAGAAAGGCTTCTCCGTATAAAGAGGATTTTGCTGTATCAATTCCTGTAAGTTCTATGAAAGATGGAAAGCATATTTCTATCAGCAGAAATCCGGTAGTAACTGCACACGCCAACAGAAGCAAAAATTCCACAGTTAAGAGAGAAACAAGCGAGCGGATGTTGGCACCGTGTATCATTCGCAGTGTCATTTCCCGTTGACGGACTCTCATGCGGTTAATAAATAAGGTGAGATAATTGATTAACGCACACGTTATGATTAATATACCGGCTATTGAAAAATAGATGATATACTGAAAAGTTATTCCAGCTTCTTTATCATCTCGGAAATCTTTTGCATAATGTAGTTTGGAAAGCGGAGTAAGTATAATCCGTTCAATGCCGGTTTTTCTGGTCAATGTCACTTGTTTCAGTTCGGCAGGCAGGTTGGCATTGATTTTTGATTCTAATTCTTCAATGTCTGTATCCGGCTTTACCTTAATCAGTATGCTCCAAGTGATATACCACCAGGTTTTTCCCAATTCTGGGTTGCCTATAAAGTCAAAAGGAAAATTGGTATGTCTGTTTTCAGCTTGGACAATGGCACAAATTTTTTTGGTACGTCTGAGCATTTTCACCTCTTTTCCTATCGGGTCTTCCGTTCTTAACCATTTTTTTGCAGCTTCTTCAGTGATTGCTATTTCGGCATTATCTTTGGGGAGCATAAAGTTACGGTTTCCCTTAATAATCCGGATATCCATCAGATTCATCCATGCACTGTCTGCTGATGAAAAAACGGCATCCTGATATTTGTCATTCACGCTGATTCGTTCAGAAATGAGATGAAAGGGGGCGGCAACTGCTATATCCGGAAAGTGCTGGGCCAAATAAGCGGCTAAAGAATAGGGAACTCGTGTTGAAATTTTCCCTTCCGTATATTCGTCATTAGTGCGTACCATATAGATACGGTCGGCATCCTGGCGGAAATGGTCGTATGTCATTTCATAATGTATCCAGTAAAGGGATAATGAAAAACAGACAAATCCTACAGCCAGTCCTAGAATACTGACTGCCGATTGGACTTTGTACTTTACTAAGTTCCTGATTGCTATTTTCAGACAATGTTTTATCATAGTTGAATCTATTTCTTATCATTCGTTCTTGATTACTTCTGCCGGATTAATTCGTGCTATTCTCAGAATACGGAATAATACCGTGAGGGCCGTAATAAATGTTATTCCGATGAAAATTCCTGCCCAATATATGATACCGTCATTAAAGAATACAATATATGCTTTTTTCCACATTTGTATGACTATATAAATTAATGGAAATGCAATAACTGCGGAAACAGTCAGCAGTCTTATATAAAGGCGGGCAAACAATAAAATAATCTGTTTCAATCCTGCTCCATTTACCTTCCGGATAGCTACTTCCTTTTGTCTGCGTTCCGTATCCAATGTGATGGTCGAATAAACTCCCAACAAGGTAATGAGCAGGCTGACGATAGAAAAGAACAGGATAATCCCTTTCAATTTATTTTCTGTTGCTTGTGCTTCATATATATCCTCCTGCAATGTAGTGACTTGAGGGTGAATACTTTCCGGAAGTGTTTCTTGCAATGTTTTTTCTATCATTTTTTTTATTTCAGCCGTTTTCCCCGGCTCGCATTTCAGATAGCAATGACCTACATAATAATTGAAGTCGCTGGGTAAGAATACAAATCCAGGACTTTGATTATATACATTGGCGATAAAATCGCCACATATACCGCAAATGGTATAGCTTTCCGAGTAATTGTATAAAATAGTTCCTAACGGATCTTTTTTCTGGCGTTCCGCCCATGTTTTGTCTACTACCAAATCCTCTTTGGCTTTTAATGTGTGTCCCGATAGTAAAGGTATGTTCATGAATTGGAAGAAGTTAGTGGAAACATTCATGACATTTACTTCAAAACTGCTTTCCGGGTTACCTTTTTCCATTTGCATCCCAGTACCTGATATACCTTTCAGATAACTGATGTCTGCCAATAATTTGTCTTGTACACCGGAAAATTTGGATATACGTTCTATTAAAGCCAGTTTCTCTTCATTCTTCATAAACATATAATCTATGGAGAAACTTAGTATATTGGCTTTTTCTTTTTCAGTCAATGTGTTGAATAGGGTAGATTCCGTTTTTTCCGCTTGCATATAAAGAGCTACGGTAAATGCGACGAAAATCCAGCATATAAAAAATTGGATACCTAACAGTATATTTCGCATTCCATGTTTATGACGTTTTATCTCACTGCCATGAATCTCTGTCTGGATAGATGTGTAATGTATGCGCAATACAGTTATAAAGCATAATATCATACATAAAAATAAGATGAATATCATATACTCTGTGGTCTGTATAAACAAGAGGTTCTTTTCAATGATAAGAACATAATTAAATAAATTGAAATTCAAATAGGGGCTGATTATTTCAATCAAGCAGAACGTAAACAAGAAAGCGATGAATGCAATGATGACAGACTGGACAAAGAGTTGGTAAAAAAGTCGCTGGTTTCCACTGCCCATAACTTTGCGTATCCCGTATTCACGGTTACGATTCAAGAAAGTTCCCATAAGAAAATGGAAGAAATTAAGAAGTCCGGTCAGTAAGATCAGCAGGCCTACTATCATGGTTATTCCTGCAAAATAAGGAGCGATGGACTTATCCCAAAATTTCTCTCCAAAGGGTGAGGCGGTTATAGCTGTTTCTTCGTCATACATGTAGTGCTTCATATTTATGGAGCGAAAACGGGCTTCTAATTTTCGGGCTGTTTTACCTGGACGTAGCAGAGCAAAACCAAAACCTCCGGTCATATTATCACGACCGTTGAATTGCAATGTTCCTTCACTGTCATTCAAAGTTAGCATATCCAGTTTCTCAAGAAAACTCAGGCTGGTATTCAGGGGAATATCTTCTATCACGGCCTGAATGGTATAGGTTATGCCTCCAGTACGAGGAGTGGTATCCGGTGCTGTAAAAAGACGTTGTGTCAATATCATACGTTTGCCTATGGGATTTTCTGACTCACCGAAAATCTTTTTTGCTAAAGAGCGGGTCAGTATAATGGCATTGGGGGTGTTGGAGGCTACTTCCCATGATCCCTGTAGTATTTGGGGAGTGAATACTTTCCTAAAAAGAGAGTCTACTTCCATTGTCATCAAATGATCGTATGGTAATTCTTTCCCTTCTTTTATCTCTACGTTGTAACTCCGCTCTCGGGGATAAACGGTAAAGGTAAAATCTTGAACCTCATCGAATCTAAGTTTACGCAATTCTTCAATCGTTGTTGCCGGAATACCAGAATACAAATCTCCCCGTGTTGTACATAAATTTATGTCTGCTATGCGTTCCTTATTGGAAAAGCAAGAATCTACTTCGCTGATGAACCGGCTACAATAAAGACAGATACTAAAACATAATATCCCGACAGATAGCCCTACGATAGATATCAGATTTTGTATCTTATATTTTAATAAGTGGCGCATTGCCATTTTTATATAATGCCTTAACATATTTCCGTTGTTTTATAAAATTATTCTGTTTTCATGATTTGCGTCGGATTAATATGTGCCGCCTTTTGTATTTGGTATGCTAAGGTGCCCAGTGATATGATTATTACCAACAGCAATGATATGATAAAAATGTCTATACTGACAGGTGTCCTTACTGCAAAATCCTGAGTATAGGTATTTATCAGATAACAAGCCAAAGGAATAGCTATGACAAATGCTATAATTAAAACGGTTATATATTTGCGGAATAACAGTCGGTAAAGGTCTTTGGCACTTGCACCGTTCACTTTACGAATCGCTATTTCCCGATATCGTTGGCGAATGTCAAAAAGAGAAATCCCTAACAAACCAAGACTGGAAATAATAATAGCTATACTTGCAAAAATAGAATAAATAGTGGCTGTTTGGCGGTCTTGTGTATACATTGCTTTGATATCATCTTCCAGAAAAGTATATTCAAAGTCTTCACTTCCATAGAGTTTATATTCCAAATTACGTAAGAAATCAATCACTTCTTTCTTTTTGCCGGGTGTATAAGCTATCTGATAGAGATCACCACTGAACCGTGCTCCGACAGGATAGATAGTAGGCTTGATTCCAGATGTCAAATGTCCTTCAAAATAATCCTCTACTACTGCAACAATAGGTTGAAGAGAAGCGTTAGCATTAGCCTTTTTTTGATTTTCTTCAATCACTCCAACGCCATTGATTGAAGTATAGCCTAATGCTTTCAGTGCGGCTTTGTTTACAACAAAAACAGTGCGCCGGTCTTCTTTATTTATATCGGGTATCTCACCTTCAATTACTTTTATATCATATAATTTGAAAAATGCAGGAGTGGCGTAATGAATATTTAGAAACACCTTTTCTCCTTTATTGTTCAGATAATTTGTACCAAAGGTAGGAGTAAGGATATTCTCATAGCTAGGTTCGTACAATTCAATAAAGGGGCATGCATTAAGTTCATTATCCAATTGCATGACACGTTGGCGGCGTTGTTGCATACTTTCATAAGTATAGCTGCTAAAATCTTTCGATTCATATACTAAATTTACATTCATTATGTTTTTAGTACGAAAGCCCGGCTCGGTATTTAATAACATTCCAAGTTGTCGATTAAAATAAAGTGAAAGTACCACTAACAAAAAAGTTATAATATACTGTGCCCCTAGAAAGAACATACGAAAATGTTTGGAATGACTTTGGGCACCGATAGAGCGAATGGAAAGAATGGGGGAGGTGTAATTGTATTTAATGTATGGATAAATAGAAGTTATTACTGGTAACAATAATAAAATACTTGCCGAAAGCCATCCGTCGAAAGCCGTATAAGAAAAGTGAGTGTCGAACAAATATTCAGTAGGGGCAGACATTATTTCAATAATAAGCCAAGATACTAATAAGGCGCTCAGAACTAGTAATGTATTTTAAATCCATATATTGGCAAACAATGTTCTGCCGCATACGCCAAATACTTTCTTCAATCCATATTCTTTTCCGCGACGTAATAATGCCACCAGATAAAGATTAATAAAATTCAAGATGCCGGTGAGGAGCAATAACAGGCATACGCCCGACAAAATGATTAAGTGAGAACGGTTTCCCGAAAGAAACATAGCAGGTTCACGGTCAGTTAAAGAACCGTCCCAGTAAATATCCTTCACAGAAATTAAAGAAAAAGTATGTGTGCGAGTGTCATATTCAGGATCATTTATATACCGTGGAACACTACCTGTCTTATTTATGGCATTTATATCTGTACCGGGTAGGAAACGATAGAGCTCCGTATTCATCCTTTCCCAATGTTGGGATAATTTAGAAGAGAGGATGATATCAAAGTTAATTGTAGTTTTACACTCAGGTTCTCCTACAATGCCTTCTATGGTAATGTCTTTGCCATTACTATAACGTAGTATTTTACCTATAGGATTTTCATTACCGAAAATCTTGCGGGCGTATTTTTCCGTTAATAATGCCGACTGAGGTGTTGTGAAAGATAGCTTTCCTTGCACTATAGGATAATGAAATAACTGAAAAAAGACACTGTCGGTAACGAGGCAACGTGCCGGAATACGGTTGGTACCGGAAATGACATAGTCCTTTTCCAATGGAATATAGGTGGTCATAGCTTCTACGAAACGATTGTCAATAGAAATGGTATCATAGTTATATTGTTTCAGTCCACTTAGTCCCCGGTTGCCTTCTGTATTGGTACAGATGGCATACACATGCTCCCTGTCGATGCAATGTGTGTCCACTGTCAGTTCTCTATGGATATATCGCATCAAGATGATGCTGCATGCCAGACTGCATGCCAGTCCCAGCAAATTAATGATAGTATACGATTTAGAACGCATTAAAAAGCGCCAGGAATATTTCAGTGTTTTCATATTTTATGTGTGTTTATTCTGATCTTATAATTTTTGCGGGATCAATTTGAGCAGCTTTGTGTATTTGCCAAATTACTGTGCTTGATGAAATAAAGGAAATGATAGCTAGAACTGCTAAATAAATCCCTATACCTATAGGTGTTTTTAGCACAAAATCCTGTGTATACATATATATGAGGTAATGGGCAAGTGGAACAGCCAATACAAATGCACAACCTATTACTTTGATATATTTGCGGAATAATAGCAGGTAAAGGTCTTTCATCCCTGCACCATTTACTTTGCGGATGGCAATTTCACGATAACGTTGTCGGATATCAAATAAGGATAATCCAAATAGTCCCAAACAGGAGATGATGATTGCTATCAAGGCAAAGACGAAATAAATATTTGCTGTTTGACGGTCCTGAGCATAAAGTTTGTGAACTTCATCTGTCAACCAAGTATAGGTGAAGTCTTCGGTATTATATATTTCTTTCTCTGTTTTCTTCAGATATTCTATGACTTCTTTTTCTTTATCGGGGTTGACGGCAATCAAAAAATCGCTGTTGCCACTGCTGGGCCCCACGACAAATGCCATCGGTTTTATTCCTTCAGTGAGATGGCTTGGGTAATAATCGTCTATTACAGCCACTACAGGCATAAGTTTGGTTCCACCTTCTTCCATTTCTCCTTTTTCGCTGACACTAATCCAAAGTGGAGATTCGCTGCGTACAAAAGCATCTTCTAGTTGCGCATAGCCCATGGCTTTCATTGCTGCTTTGTTTAGTACCATTTTATAGTCACTCCAACCTTCAAATTTTTGGGGGATTTCTCCTTCCAGTACTTTCAAATCATACAGTTGGAAGAATTGTGGGGAAGGAAATAGGGTGAGCATGGGTTGACGGGTATCTTGGTCATTTAACAACATGCAGATAGAGCTTCCCCTTAATATAGAATAATGGGAACTCATCCACATTTCAATGTGAGGACACTCGTTTAATAGTTGCTTGATACGGTCTTGGCGGGCAAAGCGCTCATTGCGCTTTTCTTCTGTTTCAGAGCGCAGATAATTTTTGTTCTCGTGTAACAACTCAGCTCTAAGAATTCTTTCTGTCCGATATCCGGGAGAGGTATTCAGCAGGAAATGCAGTTGCTTGCCAAAGTAAAATGACAAGATAAGGAGTAATATGGTTATAACGTATTGGAAAAAAAGGAATGTCATACGTACAGTGATAGCATGACGGTTTGATGTTATTGAACGAATAGATACAATAGGAGGGAGATAATTGTATCTGATGTATGGATAAATAGAAGTGACTAAAGGTAATAATATGATGAATCCCAAAGACAATTTCCAGTCGAATGCCGAATTGCTAATTTGTTCATTCATCAACCGGCTGACTGGTACTTGGGTTGCTTCTATCAACAGCCAGGCGGTTAGCAGTGCGGCAAAGGCTAATAACTGATTTTCCATCCATATTTGTAAAAACAAAGGCAGACGCTGCAAGCCGAATACTTTTTTTACTCCATATTCTTTAGAACGTTTCATCATAAATACCATATAAATATTGATGAAATTCAATATACCCACCAATAATAGCAATATGGTTACTCCTGAAAGAATATACAGGTGCGTACGGTTCCCGAATTGCATAATGGAATCGTAATCGTCATCGTGACCGATGGAATTTTCCCAGTATAAATCTTTCCAAGCAATAAACTTCCAACGTATTCTGTTTCCTCTTTTATCTTTTCTGTACACATTGCTGATTTTGTTTATTTTGTCTAGATTTACTCCGGGGAGTATACGCATCAGTGATATATCCATACGTTGCCAGCGTTCTATCAATCTGTATGATACTAGTATATCGAACTGAAGTAATGATTTGCAGTCCAATTCTCCGATCACCCCCTTGATAGTGATATTTTTACCATAATATTCCAATACTTTACCTATCGGATTTTCTTTGCCAAATATATTACGAGCATAGTGTTGGGTGATAATGGCGTCATTGGGAGCTTCTAAACTAGCTTCGCCAGCCACAATCGGATAGTGGAAAAAGTGAAAAAAAGTGGAATCTACAGCTGCTATATTCATTGCATAGTTGCTGTTCTCGTATACCACATTGTCTCGTTGCTGTAGCATGAGACGGCATTGCTCCACTATTTGATGGTCAAGGATATAAACAGAATCCGCTTCCGTCCAATCTTGTTGCAAACTTCCCGGATGAATGTTTCCTTCCATATCCCGTAACGGAATGATGATATGTTCCGGATCTACGCTATGTGCATCCACCGTCAGTTCCCTATGGATATACCGTATTAGGATGATGCTGCATGCCAGACTGAATGCTAGTCCCAGCAAATTAATGATAGTATATGATTTAGAACGCATTAAGAAGCGCCAGGCATATTTTAAAGTTCTCATTTTGCATGTTTTATTTTAATATTAATTCTTCCGCGTCACCAAAGGTATCATATCCTGTGATAACTACAAATTCTCCAGGCTGTAAACCTTCTGTGATTTCATATTGAAGCGGGTTTTGGCGTCCTATGTTCAATGGAACTTTTACAGCTTTTGTTTTTGATGAGTTTATTTTGTAAATCCATTGTCCTCCAGTAGACTGGTAGAAGTTTCCACGTGGGATAACTATAGCTTGTTCGGGTTGGCCCAATTCTATTTGTACTCGGAAGCTCTTTCCTACACGGACATTCTCGGGCATTTCTCCGGTAAATACCAAGTCCACATCAAACATGCGGTCTTTTACCTCAGGAACTACTTTAGTAATTTTCAGCGGGTAGCGTTTTCCTTGATAGTTTACGGTAGCCGGAAGACCTGTTGTGATGCGGTCAATATAATATTCACTTAAAGAAGTATGAATTTTATATTGATCCAGCACTTTTATTTCAGCTATACTTTCTCCCGAAGCAACCTGTTGACCGGGAGTAACTTTCACAAAACTTAGTTGGCCGCCAATCGGAGCTTTTACTATCAAGTCTTCCAACCGTTCTTCCGCACGTTTCAGTTTTTTGCTTTCACGTTCCAGATCATTTCTCAATAGTTCTTTGCGGATAAGAGTTACGGATGAATCATGTTTCAGACTTTCCATTTGTAATGCCGTATTTTTCAGTTTATACTTATATTCATCTTCAGATACTTGAAGCTCAGCCTTGCTCTTAATTCCCATTTTGAATTCCTCTTTGTCCAATCCGAAGCTTTTGCGCAGTCGTTCCATTTCATATTGTGCCTGTAATGTTTGTTGCTTCAGTGTCAGACTCTTTTGTTCCATTTCTATCTCTTTCTCTTTATAAGTGATTCGTTGTTTTTCCCACTCGTCACGTTGGTCTTCAATGGAACGAATCAGATCCGGATTAGTCAATATCAACAAGGTGTCACCTTGTTTCATCATATTCCCTTCTTCTCCAACAATGCGGTCTACACTGCCGCCCTCACGAGTATTTACTTTGATGGTAAGAATGGGTTGCACCAGTCCTTCCACATCTACATACTCCATAAATTTGTCGTCTTTTACTTCGGCTATCTGAATGTTGTCTGTTTCGATACGCAGTTTGCGAGGACCTAATGAAAGGCTTATCACATAGATAAGGAAGATAATAAAGGCCAGTGCAGCTATCATATAGTAGCGATAGCGGATGTACCACGGTTTCTTTTCAATTTTTATATCCATTAGTTTATGTTTTTTGATATAATTTTTTTATTTCTTTTTTAATGCATGGCGATAATACAAAGGTCATTTATACCTGTCGTGTAGTTAAGGTTTAGGTATAGTACATGAAATCTCTGCTTTTCTGAGGAAATCATATCCCGTCATACTTCTAAGACCATAATACAGACTCCAATAAGTTTTCAAAGCTGTTATATAATTTCTCCGTGCGGTATCTTTTTCTGTAATGGCGGCATTGAGGTCCAGGATTGTCGATTTTCCCAAGATATAAAGCCGACGTGCTACATCATGGCGTCGGTCGGCCGTCTTGTCCGTCTTGGCGGCTACTGCTACACGGTATGCTTGAAGATTGAACTGACGGACCATTTTACATACATTCAATTCAAAATCTTTCATTCCCTGTTCAGCTTGTGTATCTACTAAGTCTACATTGGAACGAGCTACACGGACGCGTCCTTTTCCACGACCCCAATCTAGGATAGGTAAAGAAATACCAATACTGGCATATTGTTGATTCATGGGGTTTCGGTAAGAATCTGCAAATTTATTTCCGGTTTGAGAAAGCCCGAATTGTACATACAGGTCAGCTTTCAAACCCGCATTGGCTTTTGCAGAAGCTAATGCGCTGCGGCTTTCCAATTGTTTGCGTTTATAAGTGTCAGGGTCGGGACTGTTTTTGAATGCCAGTTGTAATGCTTTTTGTAAAGAGATTTCAAATTGAGGAATACTGTCTTCCGGAACAACTCGTAAATTTATTTCCCGATTAATGCCAAGAAAGGAACGGAGTGTTTGCATTTGGTCCTCTACTTCGATACGGGCATTCATCATATTGGTTTCTTCTGTCAGTTTGTTTATTTCCAGCTGTAGCATTTCGTTTTCAGTTATTGTTCCTATATTATATCTTCCTTCGGCATATCTGTATAAAGTATCAGCAGAAGCATAGTTGTAGGTAGCTATGTCAAGATTGGTTTGTGCAGTAGCCAAGTTGAAGAAAAGAGTGCTGGTTTCTGAGGCTACAAGTTCCAATGCTTCTGCATATGCTTTACGGGCTTCCCGGTAGCGAAGGGGTTCGATACGACGATCCCATTTTAAAGAGTTATATCCAAAAAGTTGCTGTTCGTAACCTATTACTACGGGTTGGGTGTTATACGCTGTATGATTATCTTCAAATTCATCAATGCGTTGGGTGGTACTTTTTACAAACAAGCTGCCACCGGTGAACCATATATTTTGATTTATTTTAAGGCTGAGGTCTGTGCTTAACTGGTCTTGCTGGATAAATTGGTTTGTTCCATCCGGTTGGGTAATTTTGTTTATCTCCCGATTCAGGGTAGGAGATGAAGTTAATGTGACGGAGGGAAGATAATTCGCCCGGAAAAAACGGTAGTTCCAATAAGCTGCCCGATAGGTATGACGGGCAGCTTGTGCTTCCGGTGAGTTTTCTTGTGCTATTTCAATAGCTTGTTGCAAACTCAGTGTCATTAATTCTTCTTGTTGTGCTGCGGCTGTTTCCGGGCGAAGCAGAAGGGAAAGTGCTATAATACAATATAGTTTCATGTTCGTTTTTTTATGTCTTTATACCTATTAGTATTTTTGTCTTATAGTTAGGGAAACAGGAACGAGTCTTCAGTGTCTTTTTCGGATAAGTCGCTTTTTATTTTGGTTAATGCTTCCTTTGCTTTTTCATGACCGTTGTCTATAGCTTTTTGGAACCAGAACCGGGCTTGTTGTAAGTCTTTCTCTACGCCTTTACCCCACTGATACATGCGACCCAGGTTATATTGTGCAGGAGCATTCCCCTGTAAAGCAGCTTTAGTCAGCCACTTGGCTCCTTTAGCAAAATCTTTTTCCATTCCCTCGCCATAACAATACATATTTCCTATATTATATTGAGCTATCGGATTATTCTTATCTGCTGCTTTTTTAAACCAAAAATAAGCTTCTTCAAAGTCTTTGGGAACCCCAAGTCCGTTTTTATATAAATAACCGATATTGTTCATGGCGTCCGTATTACCATGAGCCACAGAACGTAGGTACCAAGTCATAGCAATGTAACAATCTTTACGTACTCCCCAACCATTTTTATAAAGGCTCCCCATACCAATTTGAGCTTCTGGATTTCCTTGAGTGGCAGCTTTGTTCAACCATTTGAATGCTTGGCTGTAATCCTTAGTGACTCCCAAACCATATGTGTACATAAAACCTATATTGTTTTCAGCATAAGTGTTTCCGCCCGCTGCCGATTGATGAAAAAGTTTCAAAGCTTTATCATAATCAATTTCACCTCCTAAGCCTTTTAAATACATGTCGCCTGTCAGATATTGGGCATGATGGGCCGTATCAATGCGAGCTATCTTTTCTAATAACTCGCGTGCTTTTTCATATTGTCGATTGACATAGTGGGTTTGTGCTTCTTCCCACAATTGACGGCAGTCACCTATATAAAGCATATAGATCTTATTGCTGGATAGAATTACTATGCTTGCTACAAGGCATAAACTGATAACTATTATTGATTTTTTTTTCATAACTTAATATATTAGTATTATAGACTAATCAAATAGTGTGCCATTATCTTATCTCTTTGTTTACCAGAATTTTGTGGGCTAAAAAATAAAAACGTCTCTGTGCGAATACGCACAAAAATAGTGCGTATTCGCACAGACAACACACTAAAAAAAACAATATCTTTGCAAAATAGCGGATAGAAAATCTTTTATTCGTATAATAATGTATATGAGGATAAAATAATGAATACAAAAGGAAAAATATTGATTATAGATGATAATGAGGACGTGCTTTTTGCACTAAACCTTTTATTGGAACCCTACGTAGAAAAAATAAAAGTTACTACTCAACCGACTCGTATTGAGCATTTTATGACTACTTTTCAACCTGATGTTATTCTGCTTGATATGAATTTCCGCCGGGATGCTATCAGCGGGCAGGAAGGGTTCAATTGTCTAGAACAGATATTAAAATTAGACCCGCAGGCTATTGTCTTGTTTATGACTGCTTATGCAGATACAGATAAAGCTGTACGGGCTATTAAGGCTGGAGCTATTGACTTTATTCCCAAACCTTGGGAAAAAGAAAAACTACTTGCTACGCTTTCGTCGGCTATCAAACTTCGTGATTCTCGTAAAGAGGTCAGGCAACTGAAAGAACAAGTTGTAGCATTGAGCGGGCAGGATGAAGAGATGCCTCAGATGATAGGGCACTCAGCGCCTATGCGAGAGGTTTTTGATACTATTCGGAAATTATCGGATACTGATGCTAATATTTTGATATTGGGTGAAAATGGAACCGGTAAAGATTTGGTGGCCCGTTCTCTACGTTATTTTTCTCCTCGTCGTGAATGTCCTTTTATAACGATTGACTTGGGGAGCATACCAGAATCATTGTTCGAAAGTGAATTGTTCGGCTATGAAAAAGGAGCTTTTACAGATGCCCGTAAAGCAAAAGCGGGACGTATGGAGGTGGCATCAGGAGGAACGCTTTTTTTGGATGAGATAGGGAATTTGTCATTACCTATGCAATCCAAATTGCTAACAGCCATAGAAAAGCGGCAGATTTCACGTTTGGGAGCAACGGATATAATTCCTATTGATGTTCGGTTGATAAGCGCAACGAATGTAAATATCCGACAATTGGTGGAGGAGGGCAATTTCCGTCAAGATCTGTTGTATCGCATCAATACGATCGAGATTGCCATTCCTCCCTTGCGGGAAAGGGGAGAGGATGTGCTCTTATTGGCTGATTATTTCTTACAACGGTATACTCATAAATATAAGAAAGAGATAAACGGACTGAACCGCGAAGCCAAGCAGAAACTCATGCGTTACCATTGGCCGGGTAATGTACGCGAATTACAGCATGCCATAGAACGGGCGATTATTCTTTCGGACTCGCCATTGTTAAAGCCTGCAAATTTCATGTTGCAGCCACAACCCGAGAAGAGGGTGAATACGGATGAGATACTGAACTTGGAACAATTAGAACGCAATGCCATAGAACGTGCTATGAAGCGCAGCGAAGGAAACTTGAGTCGTGCAGCGGAATATTTGGGGATTACCCGTTACGCTCTTTATCGGAAACTTGAAAAATTAGGTTTATGAATCGTTTACAAACTTTACGGATGATAGCTTGTATGTTACTGATGGGGGTAGTAGCTATAGCTGCATATCTGTTTTATCAACATTCACTCTATTTTTGCTTGTTATTTTCGCTGATGATTATGGCAAGTATTATCATCTATATCTGTCAGTGGCAATATAAAACGACCCGTATGATATCACGAATGATAGAAGGTATTCGTTATGCAGATTTCTCTTTGAGTTTTTCTACCCAGCACAAAACTCGTACAGAACAACGATTGGCACAAGAAATAAATAATGTTGTTGCTGAATTCCGTACTCGGTTGTCCGAGAATGAAGAGCGATATCAATATTATGAAACATTATTGAATACTGTTGACAGCAGTTTGCTGGTAGTAGATAGTCTGTGCAATATACATTGGATGAACCGGGCCGCCATGCAGGATTTGTGCGGCTATTGTATTCATTCAGTCAGGGAATTGGCTCTGTTAAATTCTGAATTTCCTACTATTATCCTGTCATTACAGCCTGGAGAAATTAAAACAGTACGAATACATAAAGGAGATACTCTACAAGAATTGGCTGTTACGGTATCCGAATATTCCGCTCAACATGGTACGGAACTCCGGTTAGTTAATTTAAAGAATATCCATGCTGTATTGGAGGAAAATGAAATGGAAGCATGGCAAAAGCTGATTCGTGTACTTACTCATGAAATAATGAACTCCATTGCACCTATTATTTCATTAAGTGAAACATTAAGTGAGCGTGCTGTGCAAAATGGTATGAATGAGAAAGATTACAATATCATGTTGCAAGGGATGCAGACTATTCATAGAAGAAGTAAAGGATTACTGAATTTTGTGGAAAACTATCGTAAACTTTCTCGTCTGTCTGTCCCGATACTGGCTCCAGTAAATATAGGTGAGTTGTTGAGTGATATGAAAAAACTATTCCCTAATAAAAACATACAATATATATATAAAGTAGAAAACCCAGAAACGATTCTGATGCTAGATCGTTCACAGATAGAACAAGTATTAATCAATTTACTAAAGAATGCAGGTGAGGCTTGTGTAGAGCAAACCTATCCCGAAGTTATTATTAGTACACATTGTGATTTAGACAAACATCTATTTTTCCTTTCTGTCTGTGATAATGGTAGTGGTATTCTTCCTGAAGTTTTGGATAAAATCTTTGTTCCTTTTTTCACAACGAAGTCGACAGGTAGTGGTATCGGACTCAGTTTATGCAAACAAATTATGAATTTACATGGTGGAAGTATCTCGGCAAGTAGTGAAATAGGGAAGGGGAGTTGTTTTACACTGAAATTTCTTTGTTGCGGATGAAAAAAATGAAGTTAATATGTTGATTTATAATTTAATAAATAATAGCACGAAAAAAAAGTGGAAAAAAATCACTTCAAACGTTTGCACATATAAAAAAAAGTCGTACCTTTGCATCGCTTTTGAGAAACAGAGCAATTGAAAAAATAAAAAGATTCGGGGTGTAGCGCAGTCCGGTTAGCGCACCTGCTTTGGGAGCAGGGGGTCGTGGGTTCGAATCCCGCTACCCCGACAAAAGAAAAAGACTTTGATAAGCAGTGATATTAAAGCTGTTTTCAAAGTTTTTTTTATTATAAAATCTTCATTTTATTGATTGAAAAAAGGAGTTTTTGCTCATCAATGGATACAAAACTTATCCTTTAATTTTAATCAGTATGGCAATTCTCAAACTAACAATTTTCAAAGCAAAAGTTTTAAAGGATGGCAGACATAAAATTAGAGTGGCCGTTTACCATAAGCAGGAAACTTGCTATATTATCATTCGGTTTATCATAGATAATCTCTTCCAGTTCAAGAACGGAGAGGTGGTAAAACGCTCGGATGCCGCAATGATAAATACAAAATTGCGTAATCTTCTCAATAAGTAATCAGGAAAGACTAGACAAAATAGATAATTCTGGTATCTATTCATGCACACAGTTGAAGGATTTTATCTTAAGGGAATCTGTGGGGATGTTCCAGAAATATTTTGAATGTTGTAACGGACTATCTGAACGGAAAACTTACAGATTCGGGAATCGGTTGTCTATCTCATGAGCACCATCAATGCCATGACCATAAATGAATAAAAGGTGATATTCAATAAGAAATTTTGCATAGCCTTAGCAAATTACGGACTCATTTCAAATTATGATAAAGAAGACTTAGAATTCACCTCCTTTGTCTCAAACCCTAGTCCGGCTAATCAGAGCTTGTCTTTACTTCTGAATCTTTGTATACCAAAGCTGGACTTATCAAAAATATCCATTAACAATCAATCTAGTCTATAAAACTATAGCTCCAACCCAAGGATTAGCATTCCAGAACATTATTTTTATCCCAAATTATTTTTTTTAAGCAAAATGTTTTTTTATTATATAAATTTGATTAGCTTTGAGAAGCAAAAACAAACCGTTTTAAATATTCAAAAATTAAACGACCATGAAAAAACATTTGTTGTTCTTGTTGGCATGCCTGTTCCTTATGACAGGAACGGTAATGGCAAAAATTGTAAAGGGGCGGGTTATAGACTCGTCTGACAAGGAACCCATCGTGGGAGCGTCCATTTTTGTCAAAAGTACAAAACAGGGGACAATCACTGACATTGAAGGTCATTTTTCCTTGGAAATCCCCGACAATGTCAAAACAATCACTGTTTCTTTTGTCGGTATGACAACTCGCGAAGTTGCTATCACTCCCGGAGAAATGACAATCGAGCTTACGGCAGAGAGCCAGGCACTTGACGAAGTTGTTGTTGTCGCTTACGGCACGCAAAAAAAGTCTTCGATTACCGGTGCCATCACCCAGGTCAGAAATGAGGAACTCCTGAAACGTCCTGTGACATCCGTCACTTCAGCCCTTGAAGGCTCCACACCGGGTATTACGGTCACAGGCAACTACGGCTCGCCTGGAAGTGACCCCACAGTGCTTATCCGAGGTATCGGCACAGTAAATGGTAGTACCTCTCCCCTCTATGTGATAGACGGCGTTCCGTACGGAGGAAACATCTCCGACCTTAATATGGAGGATATTGAAACAATGTCCATTCTGAAGGATGCCGCTTCGGCCGCACTCTATGGCAACCGGGCTTCAAACGGAGTGATTCTGATCACAACCAAAAAGTCAAAGAGTGAACGTATCCAGTTCAATTTCAAGACCAACCAGGGCTGGTACGAACGTGCTCTGCCGGAATATGAGCGTACCAATCCCTTCCAGTTCATGGAGGTTGAATACCAGAACGCAGCCAACGCATTCGTACACGGCGGAGGTGACCGTACGGACAAACAGGCAATTTTAAATGCCGTGAACAGCACACTTATTCCCGACAGACTTTATGTCAACATCTTCAACAAACCAGACGACCAGCTTTTCACCCTCGATGGGAAAATGGCTGCCGACGCCTCTATCATTGACGGGTATGCCGGCGATTTGGACTGGTTTGACCAGGCCACACGCAAAGGATATCGTTCGGAATACCAGTTCTCGGGATCGGGTGCTACAAGCAAGAGCGACTATTACTTCTCACTCTCCTATCTTGATGAGAACGGATATATGAAAGATTCCGGGTTTGACCGTCTGACAGGACGCATGGCTGTCAACATCAAACCTGTGAAATGGTTACGGGCCGGCATGAGCATCAACGCCTCACATCAGAAGTTCCAGAACACGTCAAACGGTGTCGGGGACGGCTCGTCATCATACAGCAATCCTTTCTATTTCTGCCGCTATATGGCTCCCATTTACCCGGTACACTCGCACTATACGGAAACTGGAACGGTATATGACAATGCCGGAACCCCCATACAGGTGAATAAGGGGGATTATGTGCTTGACGGTGCCGGAAACCCGCAATGGGACGGCGGAAGCTATATCATCTACGACCAGAACGGAAACCCTCAGGAGGTCATAACCCGCAATCAGAACCGTGACCGCCACGTGATATGGGAGTCGGAATTGAATGATAGTCGGACAATACGCAATACACTCAACGGGATAGGTTATCTTGATCTCGTGCTGCCCTACGGCTTTACCGCAACCCTTAAAGCAAATGTGAACACACGTAATAGCGATTATTACAAATACGAGAATGCGGTCATCGGTGATGCACGTGGTACTGTTTCCGAGGACGGTTCCATCTCGGGTCGCAACGGGGCTCTTGCCAAAACCCTCTATACCTACAAGAACTGGACTCTACAGGAGCAGCTGCGCTGGAACATGACCTGTAATGACAGACATAACATCGAAGTCCTTCTTGGGCACGAGAACTACAGCTATCGTTATGACTATACCTATACAAGCAAGACCAACGAGGCTTTTCCAAACAGGTATGCGCTTTCCAACTTCTCTGAAATGGCAAGTATCTCGGGATACAAAACCCGCTACCGCACTGAATCCTATCTGGCGCGCGTACAGTATGGATATGACAACCGGTACAATATCGAAGCCTCATTCCGCCGTGACGGTTCCAGCCGTTTCGCAAAGGAATCACGGTGGGGAAACTTCGGTTCGCTGGGTGCCAACTGGGTCTTCAGCAACGAGGAGTTTATGAAAAAATATAGATGGCTCAATCAGGGCAAGTTGCGGGCAAGCTGGGGACAGGTAGGTAATGATTCCGGCTCCGGTTACTACGCATATTATGGCCTTTACGGATCATGGACCCAGAATTCCAAGCCGGCATACGTTGTAAGTCAGAATCCGGCAAGAGACCTGCATTGGGAAACCGGAGAATCATGGGGCGCAGCTGTTGAAGGACGTCTGTTCAACCGGCTGAATCTCTCCGTTGAATATTTTGACAAAAGGAATAAGGACCTTATTTTCAGCGTATATGCCCCCAGTTCAGCAGGAGGTACCAGCACAGGTTCCTCCACATCAACCACAGACAGGAACATAGGTACAATCTCCAACCGCGGCTGGGAGATCTCCGCTGATTTCGATATCGTGAAGAGCAAGGATTGGACTGTCAGCGTATCCGCAAACCTTACCACCACCAAGAACAAGATCGTCAAACTTCCCGAACAGAATAAAAAGAAAACCGTATATCCCATTGATCCATCAGGAAAGCTTGGACAAAGGGAGGACCTGCCTGTCGGCATAACTTCCGGCAGCTATCTCATCTCCGAAGGCAAGTCACGATATGACTACTATACATACCATTGGGCAGGAGTGGACGAGATGGATGGACAGTCGCTTTACGAGGCAAATCTTAATGATTATTATATTGTACTTCCTGACGGGTCACAGCTTGGTGGCAAGCAGAAACTCAACGATGAAGGAGAACTGATGTGGGACGCCAACGGCAATCCCGTCCAGGGAGCCACCGAGCTTGCTCCCGAGAACTACAGGCTGATCAACGGGAAATATTATGTGCTCAAGACCACCTATGCCCAAAAGAAATGGGCAGGCAGCGCGCTTCCTACCACATACGGTTCCTTCTCGGCAAACATACGCTGGAAGAACATCAACATATCTGCAATGTTCACCTATTCGCTTGGTGGAAAGATATACGACAGCCCTTATTCCAGCCTGATGACACCCGGACAAAGTGCCGGAAATTACCATGTGGACCTGTACAACAACGCCTGGCGGATCAACGACAGGTCCAATGCCATGATAACCACTTACAAGAATGCCTATGATGACGCCTACAATGCTGCTATTGCAGCAGGCCAGACTACATCAGAGGCGAACTATGCCGGATATTATGCGGCAAACAAGGCTGTGGACGGCAATGGACGTATCAATCCCAACACCAATCCCGAGATCAATAATCTGACCAGTACCGACAATAATGCTGGAAGTGACCGCTGGTTGGTCAGCCGTAACTATCTTTGCTTTAAGAATCTAAATATAAGTTACACTCTTCCGAAAAGATGGACAGCAAAGGTCAACCTTTCCACTGTCCGTTTCTTATTCTCGGCCGAGAACATACACCTCTGGTCGGCCCGTAAAGGTATGAACCCCATGATGGGAATAGGTGGCGGCCAGAGCAATTATCTGGTTCCGGCCCGTGTCTTCACATTCGGTATTAATGCAACCATTTAACATTTGGAAAGATGAAAAAGATATATAATATAGTTTCAATGGCAATTCTGCTTTTCTGTACAGCAGCCTGTTCAGATTCGTATCTTGAACTCAGTCCGGAATCAAGCGTTTCAGACGAGGTGATTTTTGAGAATGCCGATGCCGCACAATACGCCGTGAACGGACTGGGTCGGATCATGAGCACACAGTACCTGGACACACAGGGGTACAACGGAGAAGGTACCGTTTATGCGTATCAGGGCGAATATCCTGGAGATGTGATACAGAAAGGCAGCTACACCGGCTGGCAGAATCTCGCGAAAGGCAACTATTTTACCAGCAGTACGAACAGCAACATCCATGTAACATGGTACTACTATTACAAACTCATCAGAAATGCTAACCAGATTCTAGACAACTGCAAGACGGGGCTTGCCAACGTGGCGGAGCAACGTAAATGGGACTATATAAAGGCACAGGCGCTGGTCTACCGTGCCTACTCCTACACCATGCTCTCACAGCTGTACAGTCGAAGATGGACAGATGCAGACGGCTTGCAGCGCGGTCTTGTACTGCGTACCACAGTAAACAATGACGAAATGCCATGCTCCACTATGGCGGAGACATTCGAACTGATCTACCATGACCTTGATGAGGCCATCAGCCTTTTCACATCATGCGGATACGATCGGCCTGTCGATGTGGACAAGAGGTGGATGGCGAACCTTGATGTGGCCCATGCCGTCTATTCACGGGCAGCTCTTATACGTAATGACTGGCAGACGGTCATCACCCATTCACAGGAAGCTCGCAGGAACTACTCCATCATGACTCCCGATGAGTATAAGGCAGGATTCAACACAGCCAATCAAGAATGGATATGGGAGGTGTTCGAGGATGACACACAGCCTGTTCATTACTATTCATTCTATAACTATATGAGCGCCAGCTGTCTCGGTTCTGCATCCCGCACTTATCCACCATGTATAAGCAAACAGATAGTAGATCCGATTGATCCCGCAGACAAGCGGCTCGCCATTTATGCCATTCCGACTCCGGAAGAAGTGGGCGATGTTTCCAAAGTCAGCGGCTCGGGTAAGGTGACCAAAGGTGATTTCTACAACCGTGTGAAGAAGGAGTTCGCCGGACGCATATACAGCACCACGACAATCTTCTATTATCTCTCCACCAAGTTCATTGTAAAATCCGGGACAGGAGACGGATGTATTCCTATTTTCCGTGCCGCTGAAATGATGTATAACGAGGCGGAGGCACAGTACCGTTTAGGTAACGAACAGGCCGTACGCGCACTTCTTGAGCAGACCGTCAAGCCTTATAATGCGGATTATACCTGCACAAAAAGTGGTGACAGTCTTTGGGAGGAGCTTAAAGCATACCGTAAATTTGATCTCTGCAACGAAGGCCACAGCTGGTTCGACCTAAAACGCTGGGGAGACCCGATGGTCCGCAAAACCTGGGCAGAAGGCGGAAGCTGGGCCACTTATTTTGCCGAGAAGAACACCACAACCGGAGGAAACTACGGTCCTGCCGATAAAAATGCATGGACTGCGGTTATTCCAACCATGGAAACCAATTACAATTCCCTTGTTTCCAATGTTGAAAAAATCAAGTCTGACGGTACTTGGGATCGGAATTGAGATTTCTATTTAATTTAAATATATAAAGGACGCGGATATTCTTTGCGTCCTTTATACTGTAACAACCATATACTATTCTTCACACAACATTGTTTGATCATGTAATGTTCTTATAGAAAGTCGGTAATTTGCACTCCATTTTTTTGTCGTTTGTGCATTAAATAGCACCTTTGCAGAAAAATGGATAAAATCAGATACCGTCTTGTATATAACCGCCAGAACACACTAAACAGGCAAGGCACGACCCTTGTACAGGTTGAAGCCTATTTAAACCAAAGAAAAATCTACCTGAAGACAAACGTGTACCTCAAACCAGAGTGCTGGAGCCGTGAAGGGGCACAAGTCATTAACCATCCCCAGTCAAATGAGTTGAACGCAATGCTCTATGAATACATCCTGTATCTGCAAGGCATAGAGTTGGGGTATTGGAAACGCGGAATACCTGCCACACTCTCTTTACTGAAAGATGCCGTCAAAAAGAAAAGTGCCGTGAATGTCAGCTTCTCCATTTTCGCCAAATCAGCCATTGACAATTCGGACAAGAAGCAGTCCACCAAGGACAACCTGCACTCGACACTGGCGGTCCTGCATGATTTTTGCTCCGGGCTGGACTTCAAGGATCTTACCTATACATTCTTTCGTAATTTTGAACAATACTTAAGAGAAAAGGGCAATGCGGTCAATACCATATACTTATATTTTATTTAAATTTCATTTCTATTTCACAATACTTTCTTTTAACAGAATGGAGGGTTGTATGCCAAAATACGCCTTAAAACTATGGGAGAAATGTGAGAAACTTTCAAATCCTAAATCCAATAGAAATTCTGACGGCTTGATTTTCTTTTCTTTAATGAGTACATAAGCTTCTTCCAGTCGCTTTGTCAACAACCATTTTCCGAGTGTCGTACCAAACACTTTTAAGAAGTCTCTGCGGAATGTAGATAAGCTACGTCCAGAAGCCTGCGCCAGTTGTTCCAATGGCAGGTTATCCTGATAGTGACACTCCATGAAATCTTTCAAATTAATTCTCTGCAAGCTGTTCATACGAGAAAACCAATTATGTAATCCCGGACGGAGATAGGTCAGGACATTTATGCACTCCTGTATCTTGAGATAAGTCAATGGTTGGTTAGCCCGGAAATTATTATCAACACCAGCTTCAATGCCTGATATCAGACCCTGAAGGAGTACATGATTGGTTACTGTCATTACATTTATATCTTCATTTTCCACTTCATTTTCTGCATCTGTCATAGCCGGAGACGTAGCACGTAACAGATATTCTGTTACAGCCTCTTCCGATATGCGGATATGTACTACTTGCATGAAACTCTCCGTGTGAAATGAAATATGTTCGTTACGGGCCAATATCCAGCCGCATCCTTTGCTCAGCGGGTGATTAATCCCTGACACACATATTGTTCCTTCTCCCGAATAGACATATAAGAATAAAAAAACATCAAATTGGAATTTCATAAGCCGCCCGTTGGTGAAATTCATCTTATACATAATAGGATAGTCTGGAATCATTTTATTTTTCATTTGTGAATCTCCTTTATTGTTTGGTTACCTTTAAAGCGATATGCGAGGTTGCAATATGATTGCAAAACCATGTACCGATGCAACAAGCAACGATGATAATTCCGGTTGTATAGAGCATATTTCCCAATCCGGTCAAGGGAGAAAGCACTCCACCGAACAGGAACATCAAAAATCCAAGCAATGCAGAGGCGTTTCCGGAGTTCTTTCTCTCCAAATCAAGGGCAAGTGTTGTAGAACTGGGCAATATTACTCCCAGGAAGAGCATAAAAACAAACAGCGATACTTCCACCGGCCACACGGAAGTGGAGAAAAATAAAGCTGCGGCTACAAACAAACTCATTATCCCGAATCCTATAGAACCTACACGCAATGCATCGGTTGCGTCATGGAATAATGAAACCGTCAGACTGCCCAGCATTATGGCTATCGCATTGGCACCGAAACACAGGCTGTACGCCAGCGGGGACATGTTAAAATGCTCCTGAAAGATAAAGGGAGAAGCAGCAATATATGTAAACATTACCCCCATAGCGAACGCCTGTACCAATACATAGCGCATAAACTGAGCATTTTGAAACACAGGTATATAATTCCGAAATGTGGCAAACACACCGCAATGTTGTTGCTCGTTATTCAAGGACTCTTTAAAAAAGGCCAATGCCATAATCAATAATATGCCTATCAATACCAATATCCAGAAGATACCTTTCCAGTCAGTCACTTCCAATAAAACACCCCCCAATACGGGGGCACAAACCGGGGCAATGCCTTGCACGGAGCTAAGCATAGAAAAAAAGCGAGTAAGCTCTCTCCCTTCGTAGAGATCCGTGGCGATGGATTTGGAAATAACTACTCCACCGGCTCCGGACAATCCTTGTAGTAATCGGAAGAAGATAAATACATATATATCCGAAGCGTATAAACAACCTATTGTAGATATACAAAACAGGACAAGGGAGGCCATTAATGTTTTTTTACGTCCATACTTGTCACTCAACGGCCCGATAACCAACTGCCCGACGGCCAGTCCAACCATACTAAAAGTCAGGCTAAGCTGTATGAGCGATGCCGTAGTATCAAAATATCCGGCCAGCACCGGAAGGGCTGGCAGGTAAAAGTCGGTCACAAACGGACCAAAAGCTGAAACAATCCCGATAACAACCAGGATATACAGTTTTGAGTTTAAAGTTTCTTTCATCATAATTTATTTATACTTTTATTTTCTGCTGCAAAGTTCATAACATTCTGTCACATCCTTTTGTCCATTTCCATGTCTGGATTGTCCGGATAGTAACCAAATGTTGATTAGAGAAATCTATTTTAGTCTGACTTTCTCCTGTAAACGGCTTTGAAGCTGAGAGACAAATTTGTTATTGTCCATTTCGTGATATTTGCAAGCAGATAAACAATAATCCGTAAAATCCTTTTATATTTGTATGAACTTACTTGTATTATATTCGATGCCAATTAATAAAGATATGACAAACAAGTTTGGAATATGTCCTTCCACCGGACATTTATCCGTATTATTTCCGGAAAAGGAAGCGGAACGTACTCCCTCAAATAAGATTTTTCTCGCTATAGTCTTACAAGGTGGAGCCATGATTGAAATTGACGGGAAGAACCATTTAATATATACCGGGACATTGATATATCTGTATCCAAACCATCTGGTCAGACAAATATCTCATACAGAAGATTTGCTACTTGAATATCTTTGGTTCGAGTTTGAATTCCTCTCGGATTTTCCTTTATTACTAAAGGCAGATATTTCAGAATATGTAGGAAAAAATCCTTGCTTACAGTTAAAAGATAAAGAGAGGCAACTGGTGAAGAAATACTATGACCTGATAGCTGAACGTTATCAGGAAAGCAATGAGTACATTGCCATTACCAAAGGATTGCTGTTTTCCTTTATTCTTGAAATCAGCAGGTTATATTCCGGTAAAAATGTGTCGGTATCAAATACACGACAAGACGAATTGACAGATCATTTCTTCTTTCTACTCCATCAGCATTACAAGAAAGAACGGTCTGTTTCATTTTACGCCGATAAATTATATATATCGGATAAGTATCTGATGCGTGTACTGAAGAAATCCACTGGACAGACTTTTCATTTTTGGGTAATTGAGTTTATTATGCGTGAAGCCAAGCTGTTATTACGTTCAACGACCATCAGTATTACCGAAATATCGGAAAAATTGAATTACCCGAACCCTTCATTCTTCTCCCGCGTATTCCACCAGTATGTGGGAATGACCCCAAAAGAGTTCAGGAATCAGTGACCCTGAAATATTCTATGGTCATAGACTTCTAAAGGCAAATGGCTTTGACATTTACAGACAAGAGCTAATTGTCCGAAATGACGACTTTTGCTACCGTAAACAATTTAATATTTGATGATATATGGTAGCAAAATGTTTAAAAAAAATCTTGCTCCTTCTTTTTATAACAGGAGCGATACAGGCCAATGCCCAGAAAGGAAAGAAAAGTGAATTGCAACAATGGAAAGATTTCATTGAGAATGCACGTTTAATAGCCAGACAGGAACGACACTTGATGGATTCGATTGTCCATATAAAGGCCGAAAATGCTTTGCAAAGGAAAGAGTTTGTACTGGAAAGTGACGAACTGACACTAAAGCATGGTGAACATGGATATGTAAATTCTACCACCAACTTCATTGCCTTGCATGACGGGAGAGCGACCGTGCAAATCTCACCGTTCCAATCAGGCGGCGGTCCCAACGGCGTGGGTGGTATCACAGTGGAAGGCACTCCGACCGGATTGAAAATGGAAACAGACAAGAAAGGCATCACCCGCCTTTCCATGAATGTCACCGGAAATGGTATATCGGCACAAGTTACAGTGACACTCAGTCCTTCGGACAACCGTGCCACAGCAACGATTATCCCCAATTTCAATTCTCTCAATGTTACATTGGACGGGCAACTGGTTCCGTTCAAGGAAAGTTCCGTATTTAAAGGAACAACTTTCTGATCATTAAACAAACTAACCAAGAAAAGTATGACAGCTAAATTGTACATAGGGGTATTCATGCTCCTGGCAGGAACCCTATACTCCTGCCAAAAAGATGAAGAAGTGAATAAACTGGATGCCGACTACCGCGTAATGACTGATTATGATCCGGAAACGGATTTCAGTCAGTTCCGGTCATATTATCTGGCAGACAGTATTCTGTTTATCGGACAAGATAAAATATTACAATATCTTGACAAATCTTGAACACCTGTCACCATAACATGCAGGAACGGGGTTACAGTCGTGCAGCAAGCAAGGAGAAGGCCGACTTGGGATTACACCAGTACCTACCATTTTGTGGGATACACCGCTTCACCTTATTGGTGGCGGGGATTTTCCGGTTATTGGAGTCCTTTTTATTGGGAGAACAGAGTTTGGAGGTCGCAACCGGCTCGTTGGAGGAAAATTCCAAAAACGTACACCAATACACAATGAAATACAAAGGGCGGCTTGAAAAACCCGAAGAGTTTGGAAACATGGTTATCCGGTCGTTACCCAACGGAGAAGTTCTCCGGTTAAAAGATGTGGCAACCATTAAGCTGGGTGCACAAAACTATGTTATCAACGGACAGATAGACGGGCATCCGGCAGCCACTTGCATGATATTTCAAACGGCAGGTTCCAATGCCAATGAAGTAGTGGGTGAAATAAACGATTATCTCGAAATTATAGAGAAGGAACTTCCAAAAGATGTCAAAATTGCCCATCTGATGAGTACAAAGGATTTGGGGATGCAAGTATCCTTTAGGCTCACTACGTATCTATAATTTTGTACATGTGGATGTATAACTCGTACAAAAGCGTGCTTTGTACCACAGAAAAACACTGCTCCACTACACTTCCTACATCTTGCAGGTGCTCCGTTTTATGGAAGCTGTTGGGGCTACTGATTTTTATACTGCTTCCAGTTCAACCGTTCCATTTGATCAATAAAAAAACGACTTTTAATTATCATTTATTTGTGTGGCAAAATCGAATCTATACTTCCTCTTGCTTCCAAAGAGGACTTCATTTCATTGATTAACAACTCGGAAAATAAATAAGCTATAAATAATAATTTTGACTTCTTTGTGTCTTGCTTGTTATTAGTTCCCAATATATACCCAACATTTGGGATTAGTTGGATCTCAGAACTACTCCTGTAACCGTCATACTGTTGTGAATACACAACTCAATCCGTCTGCTTTCAATTTTTTGCATACATTACTGTATTTTTGTATTCTGAAGCAAAGCGATGTTTTGATTGGAATTCACGGTTTTAATACTCTTGACCGAATAAAATCCGTTTTTCAGATAACGCGTACTTATGAGCTCTATATATTAATCCACTGGCACTTTTATCCATCCCGTAGGATAGATATCCGGGGTTTCGGAATGCTGAAACCAACGGCTAGGCACAATTACCGTTTTGTCTATACTAGGATTTAACCATGCTCCCCACCAGCTGAATGTACTGTTGCAGATGATGTGATGCTTGCAATGACTCATAAGCATCATATCCTGCCAACTGTCTTCACCTGTATTCCAATCAATATATACCGCATTTTGCAATGGAAGATTTTCTCTTACCCAAACAATGTCATCCGAAAAAATATAGTAGGACGGAGAGGTAACCCTTTTGCTCATTTCCGCTATTGCGTTTTGATAGTAAGGTAACTGGCATACACTTCCAGTAGTAGCCCAATGTTTGGGTTGCAAATAATCTCCACGACGAATGTGTAGAGAAACTGCGTTTTCATCCTTATCCAAAATGTCAAGCATATCAAGACTTCTACTGTTGGCTTTGCTTCTGTCAAAAGTGAAAGCTTCCCTGACCTCATCCTTTATATCTGCAAAGAAACGTTCCGACTGATAAAACCCTTTAAAATAAAGTAAAGGCCAAAAGTATTTCTTTTCAAAAGCCCTTAAACTATTGGGGGCTTGTTTCCGTTCATATATTTTTTTGAAGAAAAGAAATTCGATAATTTTTTTCAGAGGCCGGTTTATACAAAATTCTGTATGGGGCAGCTTGAATACACGATGCATTTCATATCCGTAGTGCACTTTATAATGCATCATGTCCGAAAGGTCTATGCGCACCTTTGGATAGTACTTTTTCATCCGCAAATAAAAAGCATAAATAAACATTTGATTTCCCAACCCACCTGTCACTTTTATAAGTCTCATATTTCTTTGTCATTTTTTTGTTATCTGCAATATTTCAATTTGCATTTCGACATTGTTTATGCATAAATTGAAAATGCAAAGGTATTGATTTTATCAGAGTCTACAAATATCTTAAAAAAATATTGTAAATGTTTACTTGGAAAATATTGTTTTCCCTTATAGCAGTTTACTATCTCGTTATTATATAGTGAATTAACCGTATGAAAGATATGAAGTAAAATTTAGAAGAAAAATCAGAAGATATTATGATATATCGGTTGTCTTTCTGTGGTACAGCATGTAAGTAATGTTTTTAATGGAAGTGAGTTACTTCGTCAACGGAATAAAATTTTCCAAGTTTACTCTCATTAGAATTCTTGCGATATTTCTTCAAAAATGTCGAATTCTGTCCCCCAAAAAAGGTAGAGTGAATCTCTGAAAGTTTTGTACTTTAGCTATATTCTTGTTAGGATATTTCTCTCTTTCTTGCTTTTAAATTTTATTTACGAAAAACGCCTAAAAACAAAAAAGTAAACTAATATGGAACTTTAAGTGTGAGTTTGTTGGCTGATTTTACGTTGCTTACTGAATATTTTTGATTAGTTTTATCTCATGCCGTACCTTTTTTCACTTGGTATAAGGTCTTTCATCAATGTTTCGACAATTTTACTGAATGATTAAAATTAAATATTGTATATTTATATTGTCTTGGAATCGTATATTTAATACAGGCCTTAGGTCCCTCTTTTAAGTGACAAGTTTAGTTTTATCAATTATATATGATATCTTTGCAACTTTACATTTCCTACTATTGGGAAATGTAAAAACATATCGGATGATTTATTTATTGAAACATTGCAAAACTATACTATCAAGATGGGCTGGCACATTTACAATATGGCAGTGACAAGCTGATTAATTTTTATTTGTTAAACGAACAGGAATATAAATTTGTTATTATTGAATGCAGCCTCAGGTAGTGAAATTGAGCAGGTACTGGAAAAAATGGTAGATTTTGGGATGGATGTAGGTAAGGATATATTTGTCGCTATTCTGATATATTTAATCGGTCGTTTTATCATTAAGCAGATAGTGTATTGATAGCCAAAGTTCTTGAAAAACGGAAGATAGAAACGTTGGGTAGCTCAAAGTGTTAAACTTTATCCGCTGTTCGGTCTGACCATGTCCAATTGGATGTTTGATATGCATGATCTGGATGTTGACTGGGATGGAGAACATGTTCATGTTAATATGGGGGTAACCATAGTGAATTCCGTATCGGGGTTAGTCTCGGAGTCGGGGAGGAACTCGCTTTGGGACGTAACTGGACTATGAATGTTGAATTCGGATACCAATTGATTGATGATTTTGACCAAGGAATTATTAATTTCGGAACTGCATACCAGTTCTAAAAACATATCAAGAAGCAGATCAGTTCTATACACTGTCTGTCTCTTGAACTTTATTAAAATCACTATTTCTAGGTATTTCAGAATCTCTTTCAAACCTTTTACTTTGCAGCAAACAAATTAAATGATTTGCTGTATGAAAAAAATGGGTATAATTTATGGTTCCTCTACTGGAACTTGTGAAAGCATCGCACAGACAATAGCTGAAAAATTAGGTGTGGCATCAGTTGATGTAATTGATGCAAGCAAAATTACCACAGAAAAAGTGGGAGGTTATGATATCTTATTATTAGGGACTTCTACTTGGGGGGACGGTGAATTGCAAGACGATTGGTATGATGCTATTAAAACGGTGAAGACTGCAGATCTGAATGGTAAAATCGTTGCTCTCTTTGGTTGTGGAGATTCAGAGTCCTATTGTGATACATTTTGTGACGGTATGGGAGTTATATATGACCAGTTAAAGAATTCCGGTTGCACTTTTGTAGGAGCAGTTCCTGCCGATGAGTATTCGTATTCATCTTCGATAGCGGTAATCGATGGAAAATTTGTAGGTTTGGCTCTTGATGACGTGAACGAAAGTGGCAAGACCGAAGAACGTATAAACAATTGGATTGAAGAAATAAAGAAGAACTTGTAATTTTGACAATTGCCTTATGATAGCTTCAGACATTAACCCGGTAGAATTGAAAGTATTTCTGAATCATATTTATGAATTTAAAAAAGGAGTACGTCAGATGGTACTCTATACTACCAATAGGAAGTATGAAGATTTTGCTGTAAAACGGCTGACCAATCAAAAGATTAATTACATAATCCAGCCTGTGGGGAATGATAAGATAAACCTATTTTTCGGTAGAAAAGAATGCATTAATGCCATTCGTTTCCTAGTGACTCAGCCACTGAACAAACTGTCACCCGAGCAGGATTTTATTCTTGGAGCTATGCTGGGGTATGATATTTGTGCACAATGCAAACGTTATTGCGAACGTAAAGTACAATAATCTCAATTTCACGTAGTTTTAAATGTAGTAGTAAAGGGATGTCTGAATAATTCTCAGGCATCCTTTTTCACTTTTTATGTGAACCATCTTTATATCTATTTTGTTGCATTATTAGCATAAACCTTAAAAATGAGAAGATATGGATAAAGAAAAAAAGAAAAAGATGGAACAAAAGAATGAGCTGACGAATAGTGGTCAGCGGTTTCCTGTTGAACAAGTGTCCAATACTGGTAAGCCTACCAAGAAACAGGTGAAAGCAGCGGTAAAAGAGTTGAATCCAGATGTGAACAGTTTGGGGAGTAGAGGGTAATTTAAAGTTGGATACAGTGATGGGTATAACTGAACAAATTGAAGAGGCGAAACGATCGGATTCATTGTTGCTGCTGGTGTTTTATGCAGATTGGTCTCCTCATTATGAATGGATTGAACCGTTGGTACATGAATTTAAAAAGCGGGTTAACATTGTGAGAGTCAATATAGAAGTCAATCGGAAGGTAGCCGATACTTATGAAATAGAAATAGCCCCCAGCTTTGTCCTCCAACGTAAGGACAAGGTATTGTGGGAAAAAACAGGCAAACTATTCCCGGGAGAATTAAGAGATGTCATTGAAATGTTTAAGAGTTGAGATCCATACATCCGTATGGATTAAAAAAGTTCCGTTGGTATGCAGCTACGGGACTTTTTTTCTTGTAGGCGGTTTTGTACAATGAAAAACATATCGTACCTTTGCCAAACATTTGATTAAATATTAAAGAATATATGTTCAGAAGTCATACTTGCGGAGAGCTCAGACTTTCCGATGCAGGCAAAAGTGTAACGTTGGCAGGTTGGGTACAGCGTGCACGTAAAATGGGAGGGATGACGTTTGTCGATCTTCGTGACCGTTACGGTATTACCCAATTGGTATTCAACGAAGCGGTGAATGCCGAACTTTGTGAACGTGCCAATCACTTGGGGCGTGAATTTGTTATTCAAATAACCGGTGAAGTGAACGAACGTTCAAATAAGAATATGAATATTCCCACAGGTGAAATTGAAATCATCGTATCGGAATTGAATGTACTTAATTCAGCGGTAACTCCTCCTTTCACGATAGAAGATAATAGTGACGGAGGTGATGATATCCGTATGAAATTCCGTTATTTGGATTTACGCCGTAATTGTGTGCGTAAAAATTTGGAACTCCGTCATAGAATGACAATGGAGGTGCGTCGATATTTGGACAGCAAAGGGTTTCTGGAAGTGGAAACTCCTATGTTGGTAGGTTCTACTCCTGAAGGAGCTCGTGATTTTGTTGTTCCTTCACGTATGAACCCGGGACAGTTTTATGCACTACCGCAGTCTCCGCAAACACTGAAGCAATTGCTGATGGTTTCCGGCTTTGATCGTTACTTCCAGATTGTAAAGTGTTTCCGTGATGAAGATCTTCGTGCAGATCGTCAGCCTGAGTTTACTCAGATAGACTGTGAGATGAGCTTTGTTGAACAAGAAGATATTATTTCCACTTTCGAAGGAATGGCAAAACATTTGTTCAAGGAGTTACGTGGAGTCGAACTGAGCGAACCGTTTCTGCGTATGACATGGGCAGATGCCATGAAATATTATGGTAGTGACAAACCAGATTTGCGTTTCGGCATGAAGTTTGTGGAGTTGATGGATATCATGAAAGGTCATGGTTTCTCTGTTTTTGATGATGCAGCATATATTGGTGGTATCTGTGCGGAAGGGGCTGCAAGTTATACCCGTAAACAGTTAGACCAATTAACCGAATTTGTCAAGAGACCTCAGATCGGTGCGAAAGGTATGGTTTACGCCCGTGTGGAAGCTGATGGCAATGTAAAATCCAGTGTAGACAAATTCTATTCACAGGAAGTCCTTCAGCAGATGAAGGAAGCGTTCGGTGCCAAGCCGGGTGACTTGATCCTGATTCTGAGCGGTCCTGATGCCATGAAGACTCGCAAGCAGTTATGCGAACTTCGTCTGGAAGTGGGACGTCAGCTGGGACTACGTGACAAGAATGAATTTGCTTGTCTGTGGGTAGTTGATTTCCCGATGTTTGAGTGGAGTGAAGAAGAAGGCCGTCTGATGGCCATGCACCATCCGTTCACTCATCCGAAAGAAGAAGATATTCCTTTGTTGGATACAGATCCGGCTGCTGTTCGTGCCGATGCTTACGATATGGTAGTAAATGGTGTGGAAGTAGGAGGCGGTTCAATTCGTATCCATGATTCACAATTACAGGCCAAGATGTTTGAGATTTTGGGTTTTACTCCGGAAAGAGCACAGGAACAATTCGGCTTCCTGATGAATGCATTCAAATACGGAGCACCTCCTCATGGTGGTTTGGCATATGGCCTTGATCGCTGGGTTTCTTTGTTTGCAGGACTTGATAGTATTCGTGACTGCATAGCATTCCCTAAAAACAATAGTGGGCGCGATGTGATGTTGGATGCTCCCGCTGCTTTGGATCAATCACAATTGGATGAGTTGAATCTGGTCGTTGATATAAAAGAGGAAAAGTAAGTTTTGTCTGCTTTTATAGAGTCTTGTATAAAAGACCGATAACGGGGGATCCGAACATAGCGTAGCGAATACTGTTTCAGCTAATTCGTTACGCTTTATCTTTTTGATTTAAAGTAGTCCGATAAGCTGAAACAGATTACAAACAAATGAAGGAAGCATATAAAAATCAAGCGTATGAAAGAGAAAAATACGATCAAGATAAAGCGTTATAAATCACCCTGCGGAGTGTTGCTGCTCGGTTCGTTTGGCGAAAAACTCTGCCTGTGTGACTGGCAGGTGGAAAAACACTGCGATCGTGTGAACCAACGGTTGAAGCGGATATTGTGTGCCGAATTTGAAATAAGTACGTCAGAAATAATCGAAGAAGCAATAGAGCAACTCAACGAGTATTTTGCAGGACAACGCAAAGAATTTAATGTGCCGCTTCTTTTTGTGGGCACGGATTTTCAGAAAACAGTATGGAATGAACTGCTAAAGATACCGTTCGGCAAAACAATTTCTTACGGTGAAATGGCCAAGCATATCGGGAGGCCCCAAGCAGTTCGTGCGGTAGCCAATGCTAATGGTGCAAATTCCATATCAATCTTTGCACCTTGCCATCGTGTGATCGGTAGTGACCACTCGCTGACGGGATATGGAGGCGGACTGTCCGCTAAAAAGTTTTTATTGGAATTGGAATCACAACCTCGGTTAATGTTATGAACAGACAAGAAACATTTCCAATGCTGTAATAATAAATAAAAAGGAATGGGTGATGAAAATGCCCATTCCTTTTTATCATATCTTCTTAATGAATTACCATGTTGTTCCTTGGAATACACTACTTTCGTTATAAGGAACCAGATACCCGTTCATTGTCAGCGTGTTGCCCGAGAAATTTGGATTTATAGTAACACTAGCCTGATTGGTTCCGCCAGTCAGTACAATGGAAACGGTGGCCGAAACGGCAATACCATTAATTCCATAATTATAGTACACATTACCGTCTTTATCCTGACGCATGCTTATTCCGTTCACATTTCCCTGAACCGTGACACCTCCCAAGCCATTCGGACTCCAGTTATACACAAAATTAGTAAAGGCGGTCTGAACAATACCTTGCCCATTGTTTACTTCCACATAATTCGTGTTAGAGGAGACAAAACGCATTATTCCATTACGGAATACAACGTTATCAGCTTCTAATACAAAAGAACCGTTTTTTAAAGCATTAATTGCCTGGACGTAGGATACAGAGTCCTGCTGAGCTTCCAAGGCTTTCTTTTCCTGACGTTCTTTCTTCCATGCTTCACGTTTAGCGTCTTCTCTTTGTTTTCTGGTTTGTGCATTTGTTACTCCGCTGAAGCAAACGAGTAACAATGCGGCTAAAAATAATACTTTTTTCATAATTAAGCTGTTTAGTAAATCAATAATATCTTTTGAATATTCTGATAACTAAAACAGCTTTAACCATGAATTGTTTAACGAATATGTGAATTTATATAACGATAACGTTTGTATTTAATCTATAAAGCGTCGGGTTAGATTTTCAAACTTATCAATACGCCGGTCACGGAGAAAAGGCCACCAGCGACGAACATTCTCGCTACGGGTCATATCCAGTTCCACTACCATATTTTCTTCATCCATATTGCTGGCTTGTACCAGTATTTCTCCTTGAGGACCTGCCACGAAGCTATTACCCCAAAATTGGATACCATTTGTCTGACCGGAAGGATCGGGCTCATGTCCTACGCGGTTCACGGCGATAACCGGCAGACCGTTTGCCACGGCATGGCCACGCTGCACAGTTACCCATGCATCTAGTTGCCGGATTTTCTCTTCTTGAGTGTCTGTGCTTTCCCAACCTATAGCTGTAGGATATATAAGAATTTCAGCACCTTTCAGTGCCATCAGCCGTGCACCTTCGGGATACCATTGGTCCCAGCAGACTTGTACACCTAGTTTTCCTAGTGACGTCTGAATGGGTTCAAATCCTAGGTCACCGGGAGTAAAATAAAATTTCTCATAATAAGCGGGATCATCGGGAATATGCATTTTGCGGTATTTTCCTGCTATACTGCCATCTTTGTCAAAAACGACGGCTGTATTGTGATACAGTCCCGGAGCACGCTTCTCGAATAACGAAGTAACCAGTACAATGCCGTATCCGGCAGCCAACTCACTGTAGAAACCGGTAGAAGGACCGGGAACCGGTTCTGCCAAATCAAACATATCCGTATCTTCTGTCTGACAGAAGTAAGAGGTGTTGTGCAACTCCTGCAATACAACCAGCTGTGCACCTGCCGCCGCCACCTGTTCTATATTGCGATGCAGTTTACTCAAATTATGACGGATATCATTTGTGCATGTCTGTTGGATAATTCCTATTTTAATCGTTCTTTTCATACATATATTTATTAATATACACCTTCGGGATATTGCATGGTGACGCAATGCAACGAGCCATGTTGCTTTATCAAAGCAGTGCAGTCAATACCTACTATTTCTCTTCCGGGAAATGCTTCCGCCAATACTTCTTTAGCGCACATATCATTTACAAAATCAGCATAAGTAGGATAGAGTACAGCTTCATTCATTATCAGGAAATTGGCATAAGTTGCCGGCAAGCGATGATGTTCCTCATCATAAACAGCACTCGCCATAGGCAGCGGAAGCAGGCGGTATGGCCTGCCGTTCAAAGTACGGAACGCTTTTAGTTCTTCTTCCATCATTGCCAGTTCCTTATAGTGTTCATCTTTTTCATTGGTGCACTTTACATACACAATGGTATCATCCGGACAGAAACGTGCCAATGTGTCCACATGGCTGTCTGTATCATCACCTGCCAGATAACCATGTTTCAACCATAGGACCTGTTTTAAGTTGAATGTTTCTTTTAGAAAATCCTCCACTTCCTGTCGGTTCATTTCATTTCTGTTTTTAGCCAGCAAGCATTGCTCTGTAGTCAGCAGGCTTCCTTTCCCATCACTTTCTATGGAACCTCCTTCTAAAATAAAATTCCGGCAGAAAACATATTCACCTTTCAGAACAGGATGGTGAAAATATAGTTCGTTATTAATCTGGTTATCATAATTTGCGGCAAACTTCATTCCCCAACCATTAAAACAGAAATCCAGTAGTAGGGGAGTAGCGTCTTCTTTCAACAAGGTGATAAAAGCATGATCGCGTGCCCAAGTATCGTTTGTGTTGATTTTTGATGTGATGAGTTTTTGGATATCAGCTCCATAATTATCTATACTATTTCTTATGGAATCGGGGTCTGGAGCCACAATCAACAAATTCTGACGTTTCAAAACCTCATAAGCTATCTTAAGAAAACAGGCATTCACTTCTTCCAACATGCATGCCCAGTCTGTGTCTTTATGGGGCCACGTTAGTTGAATCAAACTTTGTTTATGCCATTCGGCAGGTAAATAGGACATATTCATATTTTTAAATTTACTTCGCAAAGATATGAAATAAACTTTATAGGTTGATTAGTCATCGCTTCGTTTTTGTAACGAACCTTTCCTTCTTTTCCATAAGAACCAGCGGAACAGTTCGTCCCAAGTATTGAAATCTTTTTTATACATGAGACCTACTCCTTGAGTGGTCAGGGTAGATTTAGTAAAATAGCGGTCATTGGTCTGATTATATCCTCTCAAACGGAAATCTCCGTTTTTTGTCAATAACCATATCGCTTCAAAGTCTCCTACGAAATTGCTATTTGCCATCACATTCTCCTTATAGCCGAAGTTTCCATTTATCATCAGCCTGTTATTCAATAACCTGCCGGACAACATAGCTTCTGCTTCCACATCTGTCCAACCTTTTTCACCGGTGCTTAAGTTGGCACCTATGTTCCAGTTTTTATTGCCCATCCATTGGGACAACATATTATTCAGCTGACCGGAAAGTGTACTGAAGGCTAAAGAACTGGTCGCATTAGAGGATTGGTCATTATTGGCATAATCATAGGTGTAGAACTTACCAATTCCCAGCAAATAAATAATCTGTGTATTCATTTGTTCTTCCGTACTGGTAGCACTACGTACCAATTCCCGGTCTTCCTCGCTTACAGTGGGCAGTTCCAAATCGAATTTAATATCCGGATTGGATAAATTTCCTGTCAGATTCATCAGACAGTTTACCTTCACCGTACCTTGGTTACGCGAGGGATCTACTACCAAATCACTTAAAGAAGCTGAATTAACCGTGTACACCGCCTGTAAATCAAGATTTGCTTGATAAGGATCACCTGAGAAAGTCACCGTACCACCCGATTTCAAGATAAAGTCCTTGCGTATTACTTCCTGCATGCTTAGTTTATACATACCTTGATCTATAACATAACTACCAAACATACGAAAGTCACCTTTATTGAAAAAATTCACTTGCAGATTTCCATTTCCGGTTGCTGTAATATTATCTCCCGCTACAGGATCCATGATAATTTTCATGGTAGCGTTGGGAGTTGCTTCTATCAACATATTGATGCGGAGATCCATAGGAGGTCCGTCTTCCTCTTTAGTCTTACGCACATTAGAGTGGTGGTAAAGATCGGTTTCCACATCATCGTGAATGCGCTTGGGAGTTTTGTCTACAAAAGTAATAAACTGGTTGCTCGCTGCTTCCGTGGTCACTCCGGTTATATAAGTGAAGCTGGTATTGCTGCCTGTAGTCAGTGAAGCGTCCACTGTCATCGCATTATTTCCACCATCCAGCACCACATTTCCTGTACCATATACTTTTCCGTAAAAAGGCATATTCCCGGCTTCGTAGGTATTGTACATCAACAGGTTGTTTCCTCGTATATTGAAATGGTACATTAGATTTTTCAGCTTTGTGTGATGCAGATAACCATTTACCAGTCCGTCATGTCCCTCACGGTCATAGACTTTTACATTCCTGAAATCCAGACTGCCCGAAGATATATGTATGGAGTCATCCCGGATTTGGAAATAGGTGTTCAACACATCAATTTTAGCATCCATTTTGGCCCGCACTTCACCTTCCAGATCCAAATGCTTGAAATCACCATATAAACGGACATTCCCGTTGACACGACCATTTATTTCACTGAAAATTCCTTCTATAAAAGGTTGTAAGAATCCCAGATTCGTACTATCTGCCCGAATCAACAGGTCAAGACCTTTTAACTTGGGAGAGACATACCCTGTCACATGAGTGGAGGAAATTCCTTTTTCCGCTATTTGGGCATCCAGTCGTACTCCGCCCAATTCCTTATCCCATACACCTGTAATATCGGCTTCTCCTAATAAAGAACGGTTCAGACAGAAATTGTGCACATTTAGACGGGTTCGCATCACGGGGTTCTTCATAACACTTTTCAAATGAACCTTTCCAGTTACAAGTCCGCCAAACTCTACATCGTCAAACTGCACGATATCCAGTACATAGTCCAGCTTGATATTTCTCAAATCCACCCGGCAGGAATCACTTTCTTTCTTGGTCAGTTTACCATCTATCCTTAAATATTGGTCTTCATGTTCAAACAGGAAATTATTAATGAATACGCGTCCCGAATCTATGGCGATATGCGAAGGATGAATGTTCCATACCGTATCATTTAGCACTACTTTTGTGGGCTGTATGTTTATATCTGCCTGAAGAATAGGATGGGGGCCTTCCGTTTTGAAGAAACGGGTATCGGCGGCAAATTTACCACCGTAAGTCACATCAGTATTGTTTCCCCAGTTAATTGTTGTTTCCAAATGATCGTTTTTAGCATTGGCTTCCACTGAGAAGTTAAGCATTGCACCACTTTTCATTAACATACCGCCTCGCAGTGAGCATTTGAACCGGTCGGAAGGATTCTCACAAAATAAAACGCCTGAATCATAACGTGTTCCATTGTATCTGAATTCCGGAAAATGTCCTTCTACGTGCAACTTCTCCTCGCCATCGTTAAAATATCCTTTTAAAGATGCCGGCAAATATAATTCCAATGGAATCTGAAATAATTTGGATAGCACTTCGGTATTCTCCAAGCAGATATCAAACTGGAAGTTATTATGAGGCTCGGGCATATTATCCTTTATTGTCAGTAAGGACGGAATATAGCGTTGTACCGTCTTTACCACGCTGGCCGGAATGGTGTGGTAGGAATAGTCACCGCGTATCACTGCTGTCATGAAGGATGAATTTATGCGCAACTCTTTTTCACCGCTTACCTGTCCGGCTGTAATAGTCAGATTGTCAAGAAAACACCCTCTTTCATCGGGAGCGTTTAATTGCAGGCTGTCCAATGAAATACGCCCGTTCATGTCGTCAATGGATTTGCCGGTGAAATCGGCCGTGAGTCCCAGCGATATACTGGTATTCTCATATTTGTCCGACAAATGGAGGTCGTGGGGGCGCAGGTTCTTTACGGATGCCTTCAGATTAAAGTCAGGGATTGTTTTGGCAACATTGAAATTACCGTCTATCTGGACAGAACCGTTTGCGTCGTCCATGGACAAGCGCCCGTTAAAGCCTCCATCCTTATATACGCCATCCAACATGATATTTTCATATTGATATTGACTATATTCAAAAGAAGATATGATTCCTTTGATGTATGACTCCGGATACCGGTTCTTATAGTTGAAACCTTTCAGTTCCACATTGAAATCCACCTTGCCGAATTTCTTTTCCTGATTAAGTAATTTTCCCAAATCCAGGTCAGCACTTGCCACACTACCCGAATAGGTTCTGCTCATGCTTTGTTCATCAATGCTCATCATCACGTCCGTTTTCACCATGCCTGCCCCTGTATAGAACAAGCCTGTCAGTGTGAGATCATGCAGATAGCCCGCCGCTTCCCCGTTAAAACGAATATAGTCCAAACGTTGCAAAATGGGAGGAACCTTTCCCGTCAGGTTCGTCATCAGAACGTTTATGCCCTCTTTCGTCATGATCAGGTTACCCAGTTTGCCGTAAATGTACATATCCATGCCTGCATCCCAGTTACTCAGGGCCGCTTCCCCTGCAATCATCAATCCGTGGTGGTTAGCCAGCTGCAGGGTGGGGCAGTCCAAATGCTTGCCGTGACCGGAGAAAACAAGATTTAGATCCAACGGTTCTTCAAAACGTGACAAGGCAGGCACAAAAGGAGCCAAATCTTTCAGTATAACTGAAGCCTTCAAAGAGCCATCGTATCTTACATTTTCTGTCATTTGGGGCAATTCGGGCAGGCTGTCATACTTCAAGGTCAGACTATCTATCTTTAAAGCGGTATTTGAAAGTTCCACACCAAAATCCTTAATATCCAAACGTTTATTGTTGGCTGTAACTTTCATGGCAAATTTCTGCAATGAAAAACCACATTGTTCGTCAAAGCTGACCCGCCGGATGGCAGCATTCAACGAGTCGCTGCGCAATGCTTTCAGTGAAAGCGTCGCAGCGAGATTTTTTACCGATAGATGATGGGCATTGAACTTTCCGGGAGTTTCCGGTTCCGATAATATATCGTATGTCACTCTGCCACGCCTTATCAACACGGAATTAATTCGTAAATCCAAATTAGATTTTGTTTTAACCGTATCTTTGGATGCGAAAGCGTCTAACACAAACTGGAAATTAGGGGCAGATTCTGGAGTTTCCCGGTTCAAATTGACCGTAAATCCAAAAAGCTGGACACTGCTGATGGTGACTTTACCGTTCAGTAAAGGAAGAAGATCGAATTTTGCCGACAAGCGGGCTACTTTCAGCATCTCCTGATTCTTCCGGTCATGCAAAAGGACATCTTCCACAATGATGCGGTTCAGCAAACCCATATCAATCCGTCCTATAGAAACCTCCGTATTCAGTATGTTTTTTAATTCCTTAGTTACAAAAACAGATAATTTGCCCTGAACATACGGTATGTTCAGCAGCACAATTATTCCCAGGTAGACACCAATCAGTGTACCTAGCAGAATACGCACAGTGTACTTAAGACTCTTACTAGAAATCATTGTTTATTTTGGGCTAACAAAAATACGAATAACGTACGACGTAGCCCAAAATAAACGATTTTTTTTACTTGTTTTTATGCAATCTTTTCAACTCGAAGGAGAAAATGACACGGAAACATCCGATAATAAGGAAAGTGATGGACAGCATGTAGAGCACGGTGACAGCGCCAAGTCCGGGTTGCCAGATGATAGCCATAGAGCAAAGAATGGCCAGAATGCCAAACACCAGATACCATCCCCAATCCTTCGTGCCATAGCGTTTCAAATCTGTGGAATAGCCACACAATGTAAACCCTCTGAACATCAACCAAAAAGCGACAATAAACGGAATCAGCTCCATGCTGACCAACGGATAGAATACCAGATAAATACCTATCAGTAAATCAATAATACCTCCGGCAAGATACCATCCCCAACTGCTGATTGTTTTTTTGTTTCCGGCAGCAAAAAAGATTTCCAGAATGCCACTGACCAGAATCGAGATACTGAAGATGACACTCAGTGCCACATAACTGCTCACAGGAGCGAACAATAAGCATAGTGCTACCGCAATGTAGAGCAAGCCCAGCAACAGGGACATCCACCAATTTTTTACAGCGTAGCCTAAGCCACCAACTAATTCATTCATATTTGTTAAGTTTTAGGTTATAATTTGAACTAATAACGCCCCCCTTGCAAAAAGGTTTACCTGCAAATACAAAAAAAGTCTTTAAATACCGCCGATTGACTTTTAGAACTCAAAAAATATTCCGAACTTTGCACGCTGAAAACCAAATTGATAGTTCTATTTACATTTTGAATAAAAATTGAATAAAAAAAGAATGAAAGATAACAAAATCCCTTCACCGTTAGTATCCCTTTTACCCGTATTCGTACTTATTTTATTATTGTTTGTCACTATCCGTACATTTGGAAGTGATGCCTTGTCCGGTGGCAGCCAAGTCTGTCTGCTAGTGGCTACAGCAGTTTGTGTGCTGATAGGTATGGCGGGATTCCGTCGTCCGTGGAAGGACTTCGAACTGGCTGTCACCAATAATATAGCCGGGGTAAGTACCGCACTTATTATCTTGCTGATCATCGGAGCTTTGTCCGGAGCATGGATGGTCAGCGGTGTAGTCCCTACATTAATATATTATGGCATACAGGTTATTCATCCTCATTTTTTCCTGGTATCCACTTGCATTATTTGTGCGGTAGTATCTGTCATGACAGGCAGCTCATGGACTACCATCGCCACTATCGGCATCGCACTGATGGGAATAGGGAAGGCGCAAGGTTTCAGTGAAGGTTGGATTGCAGGTGCGATTATCTCCGGAGCCTATTTCGGTGATAAAGTTTCTCCGCTTTCGGATACCACCATTCTGGCATCGTCCGTAACGGATACACCGCTGTTCACTCACATCCGTTACTTGATGATTACCACCGTTCCATCACTTGTCATCACTTTGATAATCTTTACCATAGCCGGATTGTCACATGAAGCCACTGATACCGGTCATATCGCCGAATACACCCGTATATTGAGTGATAAGTTCCATATTTCATGGTGGTTGATGATTGTCCCCGTTGTCACAGCGATACTGATTGCACGTAAAGTGCCTTCCATCATCACTCTATTTGTTTCTACGGCTCTGGCTACCGTCTTTGCCTTGATTTTCCAGCCCGGACTATTATGCGAAATCGCCGGACAAGGAGTCGAAGGGATTGCCGCCTTGTTCAAAGGAGGAATGGGAATGCTTTATGGTGGAACCCAATTGGAAACCGGTAATGCGGAAATAAACGAACTGATATCCACTCGCGGAATGGCGGGTATGATGAATACCATCTGGCTGATTATCTGCGCCATGTGTTTCGGAGGGGCGATGACAGCCGGAGGAATGCTCGGCAGTATCACTTCTGTCTTTGTACGTTTTACGAAAAAGCGGGTAGGAATGGTGTCATCCACAGTTGCATCGGGCTTGTTCCTGAATCTTGCTACAGCAGATCAATATATATCCATTATCCTGACGGGTAATATGTTTAAAGACATCTATAGTGCAAACGGTTATGAAAGCAAACTGCTGAGCCGCACGACGGAAGATTCTGTTACAGTCACTTCGCCATTGATACCCTGGAATACATGCGGTATGACACAGGCTACTATCCTTAGTGTTCCCACCATTGTGTATCTGCCTTACGCCTTCTTTAACATTATCAGTCCCTTGATGAGTATCACAATTGCTATACTGGGATATAAGATAAAGAAAAAAGCAGAACAGCCGGGCCTGTCATAATAATGATAGGATCTGATGATTATATATCTTTCACGTGAAAGATTAGCAGGGTTCAAAAATAACTTGTACATTTACCCACCCTAATAAATCATTTTATATTTTTACAATAATATGAAGAAACACATCACATTCGCTCTTCTGTTTGCGGCTGCATTGACAGCCCAGGCACAGCAGGGAGGCATTTCAGGTGAAATGCTGAATCAAATCAAACAAAGTTATAAGGCAACCCCTGCCGACAAAGCCATCCGTAACGCCTTAGGCGGAACAAGTATCAACACGTTGGCATTGAACCAAGAGAACCGTGCCGATTTTGATACGGAATTTTCACACAAGGTGCTATCCAAGGGGATAACCGACCAACAATCTTCCGGTCGTTGCTGGCTTTTTACCGGACTGAACGTGCTCCGCAGCCAGATGATTGCCAAATACGGACTGGATGAGATGGAGTTCTCACAGAACTATTGTTTTTTCTACGACCAATTAGAAAAAGCAAACTTATTCTTACAGGGAATCATTGATACCAGTGGAAAGCCCATGGACGACAAAATGGTGGAATGGCTGTTCAAGCATCCTTTAAGCGATGGAGGACAATTCACAGGAGTTTCGGATATTATAGAGAAATACGGACTGGTCCCCAAGAGTGCAATGGTGGAAACTTTCAGCAGTGAGAATACCGGAAAGATGAGTAACCTGATAGGATTAAAACTGAAGGAATTTGGTTTACAACTACGAGAAGCTGCCGCTGCCGGAGTGAAGCCGGTCGAACTGGAAAAGAAAAAGACAGAAATGCTGGGAACGGTTTATCGTATGCTGGTGTTGACCCTTGGCGAACCTGTTTCCACCTTTACATGGAGTCTGAAGGGTGGAGAAGCGAAAGAATACACTCCGATATCTTTCTATAGAGAGTTCTTGGGAAATGATCTGACCAACAACTACGTGATGCTGATGAATGATCCCAGCCGCGAATTCTATAAATGCTATGAAATAGACTTTGACCGTCACCGTTATGATGGCAAAAACTGGACCTACGTCAATCTGCCTATAGAAGATATCAAAGAAATAGCCATTGCTTCCATCAAGGACAGTACCATGATGTACTTTTCTTGCGATGTAGGCAAGTTCCTCGACAGCAAACGTGGCCTGTTAGATCCTGATAATTATGATTACGAATCATTGATGGGAACCACCTTCGGCATGGACAAGAAACAACGTATCCAAACTTTCTCCAGTGGCAGCAGCCATGCTATGACCTTGATGGCGGTGGACTTGGATAAAGCGGGAAAATCGAAAAAATGGATGGTGGAAAACAGTTGGGGCAGTGCCAGCGGATACAGAGGACACCTTATCATGACAGATAAGTGGTTTGATGAATATATGTTCCGTGTAGTGGCAGAAAAGAAATATGTTCCTGCCAAGGTACTGGATATTTTAAAACAGAAACCTATCCGTCTTCCGGCATGGGACCCGATGTTTGCTGACGAAGAATAAGCGTCATCTCTTTACATTGTATATAATTTAAGCGGACTGTACAGAAAAGAAAGACTGTACAGTCCGTTTTTTATTCTAAGGCATTGTGTATGTCTGCCATTTTTACTTCTTTTTAACTTCTCTCTTGTAAAAAGAAACATAATAGGGAAAATAGGTTTGTTGCAGTGATGAGTTATTGTATAATGGGCTTGCAGAAAGGTGTTTCTTGCATATTTAGGTATAATAAAAAATGGGAATCTCTTCGTAAGAGAACCCCATTTTTGTGCAAATATAGCCCATATTTGCTTTAAACGCAATTTTTTGTTCTAGAAAAATAAGAAAAAGTTGCAAACAGGCGCATCTCGTTTATAAAAATAGCATACGACAAAACCAGTAAATATTCAATTATCAGAGATCTAACTTGACTTTGGGGTTCTCTTACGAAGAGAACCCCAAAATATAGAGGATATCTGATAGCAAATCTGTTCCTCTTTTTCAAATAAAGGTATGATAAAATGTAATGTTTTGATGGGAACAACAAATGACAATCAAGACATAACGAGCGAAGCGCCTAAGTTACTGCTCTGCAGTTCAATCGCTTCTGCTTCAGACCCGGGGTCAAATGCAGTAACCAAGCCACAGGCTGGAATAGGGAAAGAACACCCTGAACTCTCGTGGTACTATATGTATCTTTCCTATAAGGAACTGAAGCGTTATATTGCAGTCTTCAGTGGCAGAAAAGCAGTAAAGCTCCGTACTTCGGAAGGGATAACCGAGGAATGTTACTTCTGTTTCAAAGTATTTTCTTATACCGAGGCAGGTCATCGGAAACGTTTCGAACAGTGTGATTATACTAAACAAGAGTATGCTGCTCGCCGTGAATCCGCCAGAATCGTGAAGGAAGCCTTTTCCACCGGTTCTGCCTCACAACTCAATGCCCTGACAGATGAAAAGGAAGTACAAAGTAGCGGTTGGTTATTTGTGTGCGCTCCTTTGGAGCAACTTCAGCGCATCTTGTCTGCCATGCTCCCCCGCCAATATCTGGTAACGGACTACGTTACCCATCGTGCTGCGGTCATTCCCCAGTGTCAGATGGAGGAATTCATCTATCTATATGAATCCATGCCCTACAACATTGAACTGTTGAACCGTCCTTTAGAGGCTTATCTTCAGAAGAAACAACGTATTCGCATTACCGGCGGCATCTTTCATGGCAAGGAGGGGTGCATCATGCGGCTGCATCGCAATACAAGGTTGGTGTTCGCTTTTGGAAATATGACGGTGGCTATCAGCTATCTTCATGCTTTTCCGTTCGAAAAGGTGGACTAGGATACATATTATATTCCCTATTTAACTGAATGACAATAATATGTCCAATTCCTTAAAACAAGTAGCGACCAAGGGGGTTCTTTGGAGTTCGATAGAACGCTTTTCTGTGCAAGGTATTCAGTTTGTAATCATGATTATCATGGCCAGACTGCTAACTCCGGAGGATTACGGCCTTGTCGGAATGCTGACCATATTCTTGGCTGTTTCCCAATCATTGATAGACAGTGGATTTTCCCAGGCCTTGATACGTAAACAAAACCGGACAGAAGTAGATAATTCTACTGTGTTTTATTTCAATATAGCTGTCGGTCTTGCACTTTATCTGTTATTCTATATCTCCGCGCCTTGGGTGGCGGATTTTTATGGACTTCCCGAACTTTCTTTAGTGATGAGAGTGGTATGCCTGGGTATAATCTTTAACTCACTGGCTGTAGTCCAGCGTGCACTACTGACAGTCAGGATAGATTTCAAGACCCAGGCAAAGGCATCATTGATTGCTGCTGTTATCTCCGGTATGGCAGGTATCATATTGGCTTATACAGGATTTGGCATATGGGCATTGGTATGCCAGCAACTGGTCAATCTGGGGATAAACACCTTGTTATTATGGATCTTTTCAAAATGGAAGCCCATGAGAACCTATTCCTGGAAATCTTTCAGGGAATTGTTCTCCTTTGGCTCCAAACTGTTGGCGTCCGGTCTGCTGGATACCACTTACAACAATATTTATCCCATTGTCATAGGCAAGGTCTTTTCCGCCGGTGATTTGGGACATTATACACGGGCCCAGCAATTCTCTGTTTTTCCCTCTTCTAATATTACAGGGATACTGCAACGTGTGACTTATCCCGTGCTTTGCAGTATACAAAATGATATTGACAGATTACGGGGAGTGTATCGTAAATTTCTCAAGTTGTCCGCTTATGTGGTCTTTCCTCTTATGACAGGACTTGCAGCGGTTTCCTTTCCGTTTATCCGGATTGTGTTGGGTGAGAAATGGATATTCTGTGCGGTTCTGCTTCAAATCATCTGTTTCTCGATGATGTGGTATCCCATTCATGCCATCAATCTGAACCTGTTACAGGTACAGGGACGTTCCGATCTTTTCCTTCGGTTGGAAATTATCAAGAAGGCGATAGGAGTCAGCATCCTTTGCCTGACCATTCCTCTAGGTCTGAAAACCATGTGCTTTGGGGGAGTGGTAAGCTCCCTTCTTTGCCTGGTAATCAATACCTTTTATACAGGAAAGCTGATACAAGTCGGTTTTATCATGCAGATGCGCGATTTGTTTCCCACTCTGGTGGTTTCCTTGCTGATGTTTGTCCTTGTGTTTTCCCTTCAGTGGATGACTGAGAATCTGTATGCCCAGTTGCTGGGCGGCATCATTTTGGGCAGTGGGTTTTATCTGGCTGTAACAAGGATTCTCCGCTTTCAGGAACTACAGGAACTGTTCTCATTGTTCTCAAAAAGATAAATTAAAAAAAAATGATATGGATAAAAGTTTGATAACAGTAACGTCTCCGTTACTGCCGGACCTTGACGATTTTCACGCAATGCTCAAGGAAATTTGGGCGAGCAAGTGGATAACAAACAATGGTTCTTTTCATAAGCAACTGGAAAAGGAACTGGCTGCTTATCTGAAAGTACCTTTTATCAGTCTTTTCACCAATGGGACACTGCCATTGATAACTGCTTTGCAGGCTTTGAGAATAACGGGCGAGGTGATAACCACCCCTTATAGTTTTGTGGCTACCACCCATGCCCTTTGGTGGAATGGTATCACTCCGGTTTTCGTGGATATCGACCCGTCTACAGGTAATATGGATCCGGATAAGATAGAGGCTGCCATTACACCCAGAACAACGGCCATTATGCCGGTTCATGTATATGGGAAGCCCTGTGATACCGTGCGTATTCAGGAGATAGCCGACAAGTATGGCTTGAAAGTTATTTATGACGCGGCCCATGCGTTTGGTGTGGAAGTAAACGGTAAAAGCATTCTGAATGCAGGGGATATGTCCACACTCAGTTTCCATGCCACCAAGGTTTATAATACGATAGAGGGTGGTGCTTTGGTCATGCACGATGAACAAACCAAGAAACGTATAGACTATTTGAAGAATTTTGGCTTTGCTGATGAGGTGACCGTGGTGGCTCCGGGTATAAACAGTAAAATGGATGAAGTGCGTGCCGTATACGGACTGCTGAATCTGAGGCAGGTGGATTCCGCCATTGCTGCACGTCGTCAGGTTGCCATAAAGTACCGTGAAGCGTTGAGTGGGGTGGATGGTATCACATTCTTTGATGATATGCCGGGCGTGAAGCACAACTATTCATACTTCCCCATTTTTATAGATGCAGAGAAATATGGTATGACTCGTGATGAACTTTATTACAGGATGAAAGAGCATAATGTGTTAGGACGCAGGTATTTTTATCCGTTGATAAGTACGTTCGGTACTTATCGGGCTTTGCAAAGTGCCATGCCTGAAAATTTGATTAATGCGCATCGAATGGCAGATAGTGTTATCTGTCTGCCGATGCATCATGCGTTAGGTGATGGGGATATAAAAAGAGTTTTGGATTGTATAATGTAAATCTTATGAAGAATCTATTGATAATAGGGGCTCGTGGCTTTGGGAGAGAGATATACAATTTAGCATTGGAAAGCATTGGTTATGGTACTGAATTTACAATAAAAGGTTTTTTGGATGATAAAAAGGAGGTTTTAGATGGATATGACGGTTATCCTTCAATTATCAGTTCAGTAGAAAATTATGCGGTGCAGTCAGATGATGTATTTATTTGTGCGTTAGGTGATGTAATTTATAAAAAACATTATGTAGATATCCTTCAGGCAAAGAAGGCACATTTTATTAATCTCATCCACCGATCAGCTACAATTGGTAAGAATACCAATATGGGAATAGGATGTATCATCTGTCGTAATGTAAATATAAGTTGCGATGTTACAATTGCTGACTTTGTGACTTTCCAGCCTTTTGTAACTATTGGGCATGATGCTATTATAGGCAGTTGTTGTCATTTGAACACTTATTCTTTTATGGGGGGATTCTCTCAATTGGAGAATATGGTAACTTTACATACCGGTGCTATTCTTTTGCCACATGTAAAAGTTGAAGAAGGAGCCGTTGTTGGTGCTTCTTCTGTTGCGGTCCGTAAGGTAAAATCGGGAACAACAGTATATGGCAATCCTGCAACATTGCTGAAATATTAAATTTAAGTAATAATGATATGGAAATACAAGATTTTATTCAAAATTTCGCAGACCAATTTGATGACCTATCGAAATGAGTTATATTAAGGGTAATGTTTTGGTTGACTTAGGATATAGTGAAATATTCTTTGAAGTTGATAAATTCAATAAAGCTGTATATAAATTTAATTTAAGAGATCGCGATACAGAACCGTTGGAAAAAATTGCACTTCCTGATGAACGAAAGCGTATTCTTTTCAAGAAAATAATAAAACATAAAGTTATAACATTTTGAATTTTTAATTATGAAATCATTAGAAGAATTTGTAGAGCTCTTTGCAGAGCAGTTTGACGAGACAGATGCAAGTGAAATCACTGCTGATAAAAATTTCCGTGAGTTAGTGGAGTGGTCATCTCTTATCGGTCTCTCAATCATCGCTATGGTCGACGAAGAATTTGAAGTAACTCTCCGTGGTGAGGATATGCGTAAGGCAAACACTCCAGCAGAGCTTTATGAAATTGTAAAAAGCAAACTGTAGTTCATGGAATATAATCCGTATGCCCTTACAGGCAAAACAATTTTAGTAACAGGAGCCTCGTCTGGAATAGGAAGGGCGGTAGCTATAGAGTGTTCCAGGCTTGGTGCTCATGTTATTTTGAGTGCCCGCAACAAAGAAAAGTTAGAAGAAACTCTAAAAATGATGGAAGGCCACGGTCATCAGGTAATTGAGTGTGATCTTAGCAAGGAAAAAGAAGTAAGCCTTCTTATAGATGAAGTACCGGAAATACAAGGGTTGGTAAATAATGCAGGTACCACAATGACAGTACCTGTTCCATTCATCAAATTCAATGTTTTAAGCGACTTGCTTAAAGTGAATACCATTGCACCAATAATGATTCTTAGTGGCCTAGTAAAGAAAAAGAAACTGCGTGCAAATTCTTCTGTTGTATTTACTAGTTCTGTCTCAGGTTTGGGACGTGTAAGTCCAGGTAATACTATGTATGCAGCAACAAAGGGTGCTGTTAGCACTTTTGTAATGGGAGCTGCCAAGGAACTTGCGAGTAAGGGTATCCGTGTCAATGCGGTATGTCCAGGAATGACGGAAACAGATATTATGTCACATCTTGCAGCATCTGAGGAACAATTAGAAGAGGATAGGAAAACATTCCCTTTAAAACGATATGGAAAGCCCGAGGAGATTGCTTGGGCTATTATATATCTTCTTAGCGATGCATCTGCATGGGTTACTGGCACTAATCTGCTAATTGATGGTGGTCGTTGCTTAAAATAGAAGTAGCTAAATTTATTAAATAATATGGCGTTTTTTCAATTCAAGAATATAAAGATTTCAGGTGTAGCAAGTACTGTACCTACAAAGGTTGTAAGAGGTGAAGATTTTTACGATCAGTTTGGTGAGGAAGCAGTGAAGAAGTTTCAGGATTCGACGGGCGTGAAGGAATTCCGTAAGACTTCAGAGTATCAAACAGCATCAGACCTTTGCTATGTGGCAGCAGAGAATATCATCAAGACCAAAAATGTGAATCGTAAGGAAATTGGAGCTTTAGTATTCATTGCTCATAGTACCGACTATCGTAGACCTGCTACAGCATGTGTGCTACACAAGCGTCTGGGATTGGATAAGGATTGCGTATCATTTGACATAAGTCTTGGTTGCTCAGCTTTTGTATATGGTCTTAATGTAGTTTGTTCACTAATGGCTAACTCAGATGTAAACAAGGCTCTGTTACTTGTAGGTGAGTCGTTAACCAAGATGACAAACTCTAAAGATAAGTCTGTGGCAATGCTCTTCGGAGATGGTGGTGGTGCTATTCTGCTGGAGAAAACAGAGGAAAACTCAAGCATCAAAGGCATTCTAAAGACTGATGGTAGTGGCTACAAGTCCATCATTGCTCCTGCTGGCGGCTTCAGAAATCTGAATGCTACAACTGAGAGCTTTACATGGCCTGATGGTAATGTGCGCACTCTCTACAACACCATTATGCAGGGTGAGGATGTGTTTGCATTTACCATTTCGGCTGTTCCACGTACCATCAAGGAGTTTTGGGCTAAGACCGGAACAACAGTTGAGGATTATGATTGTTTGGCTTTCCATCAGGCAAACCAATTTATTAGTAAAATGCTTTGCAAGAAACTGAAAGTAGAACCTACCAAGATGCCTTTGTGTCTTGATCGCTTTGGTAATCCATCTGCTCCAGCCATTCCAATGGTAATTTGTGATGCCTATGGTAAGGACGAAGAGGATAAGGAATTGAACTTCTTGATGTGTGGTTTTGGTGTAGGTCTCTCATGGGGGGTATGTTCAGCTAAGGTTAACGTGAAGGATATTTTACCAATAATCGAAACTGACGAGGTGTTCGAGGAAGGTATTATTAATTGCCCTAAGGATTTTCTTAAAGAGTAATTTGAAAATTAAACGACATGAGCTATATTGAAAGACTTTTAAAAATAACAGACGATTTATCTGAGCAGATTGAAATAGGTAGACGTTTAGTAGTAAGCTATGATAAGGAAATGGTGAAATTCATCATGAGTACTTTTGATAAAATCAATGATTTTGAAAAAAGGACAAATGGTATATCAAAAGAGAATATGCTCTACAAGAGTGCCTATGATTATTGGATGTATGGATTTCGACCAGATCAGCAATTTTATTATCATTTGTGGTTGAAAACTCATGAGGAGAAGAAAACCTATCTCTCACAGATGAAGCAAATGGTTTATGATGCATATTCCAATAGAATGGAGGATATGCACTATTTGGAGGATAAATTCGAAGCATACGAACTTCTTAAGCCTTATTATAAACGTGAGATAATTAAAATTATGTCAAAAGAAGATTTTTCTAAATTCTCAGATTTTGTATCTCGACATAGGCAGTTTGTTTTAAAGCCATTGAGTTTACATGATACATATGGTATAAAGAAGGTTGATATTAGTACCAGCTCAAAGCCATTAGAAGAAATCTTTCTTTCTATTATTAATCCAGGTAAAGAGTTTGTTGGCGATTATACTACTGACGGATATGGACATGTGGGGGCAGTTCTAGAAGAAATTGTTGAACAAGATTCCGAATTTGGGAAAATGAGCCCTAAGTCTTTAAATGTAATTAGAATTGGTACTTTAAGAGCGAAGGGCAAGATCCATCTATTGGGAGCATATACTAAAATCGGTATAACAGATGACCTTATCGTGGGTGAGTCACGTGATGCAATAATGGCTGGTGTTAATCTCCAAACAGGTGTCATTGAAACCAAAGGCTATTATGAAAGTGGAGATACTACTGATGAGCATCCTGTATCACATATCAAGATGATAGGTTTTCAATTTCCGAAATGGGATGAATTATTGGAGATGCTGAATGAAGTAGCAACTAACATGATATCAACTATAAATTATATTGGATGGGATGTAGCATATACTCCTAAAGGATGGGTCATTATTGAAGGTAACTTCTTTGGTCAGCATTTGTGGCAAATTGTGTATGAACATGGCACAGAAAAGGAGGTTGGTGACATTCTTGGTTGGCATATCGAAGATGATAAATATTGGTGGCAATATAATAAAAAGAAGCTTCAAAAGGAAGCTGGTTTTGCTTAATATCTCTGTCTATAAATCTATTCAAACGCCTATATTTGAGAAGAGCATGTTTCGATAACGTGCATCTGCAAGATGTACATTATATAGATTATGAATGACAATACTTCCTGTAAATAATTTTATTCTGAATAGTGTAACCTGCGTCCTCTATTCAGAAGATGTAGATTACTGTATTCTGATAGATTGTGGAGAGTATGAAACTCTAAAACCTGTTCTGGATAGAATTAATAAAAAGGTTAAAGCCGTATTGCTGACTAATGGTCATTCCTTTAATTATGTGAATCGTGGTAAAAAACTTTTTCCTTATGATACACTCGAAGAAAAGGCACGTATTGTTAAAGGAAGTTCTGTTTTCTGCGAGAAAGCTTATGACACAGTTAAGCAGGAGTTATATAAAAATACTTCGGATGACATTTTGCAAGATTATATGTGATAAAAAGGAATTACTTTGCAATCTTCTCCTATTGTAGCTTTCTCGAAAGAAGAAGAGGAATGTTTCTTGAATGACTGGAATAATGATGGTAAGAGGAAAATTTGTGACAAAATTTTAGTACGAGCTGTGTGGACAGGACTGATGGATGAAACTTCAAAAAATGATATGGATTAAGAATTAAATGATTTTTATGTATATATTTGATAAACAGTCTATTATATTTCACGTCATACGCATATGTACTTGTGTACATGAAGCTGGTGAAAATAAAATTCCTGCATATAAGCAAATTCATGAAACAGAATCGTCTCGCAAAGAACGAAACTCTAATCTGGAACTTTATCGGATCATTGTGATGCTGCTTATTGTGGCCCATCACTATGTTGTCAATTCCGGCTTAATGTCTGTGATGAAAGAGGAACCACTTCATATCCAGTCCATATTTCTTTATTTATTTGGAATGTGGGGGAAAACAGGTATCAATTGCTTTGTGATGATTACCGGTTATTTTATGTGTAAATCCCATATCAGCTTACGAAAATTCATGAAGCTGTTGTTTGAGATTTATTTCTATAACCTTATTATTACAGGCACTTTTCTGCTTACGGGATATTGCAGTCCTTCTTTCAGTACTGTTTTTTATGCATTGGTACCGATACAAAGTTTTGGAGTGAATTTTGTGGCGTGCTTCGTGGTATTCTATTTGTTGATCCCTTTTCTTAATCTTTTGATACAAACCATGAACTCTAAGTTGCATTTACGGCTTATTCTTCTTTGTCTGTTGGTGTATAGTGTGATAGGTACTATACCTAAGATCACTTTGGGAGTAAATTATGTCTCATGGTTTGTCGTGTTGTATTTCATAGCTTCTTATATTCGTCTTTACAGATTTCCAATAAAAATATCCAATAGGAATTGGGGATGGTTGACCTTGTTGTCTATATTGATTTCTATGGCAAGCGTGGTGTTCATGGCGTGGTTGTCCACTGTCTTTGTTAATAAAAATATACCTGTGTTTTGGTTTGTGGCTGATAGTAATCATATTATGGCTCTGGTTACTGCTCTTTGCTCGTTTATGTTTTTCAAGGACCTGAATATAAGATACAGTAAAGTGATAAATTTGATTGGGGCAAGTACTTTTGGTGTGCTTCTGATCCATGCAAATAGCGATATTATGCGACAGTGGCTGTGGCAGGACATTCTCAATAACGTGGGTCAATATGGTACAAATACCATGGTTCTTCATGCTATTTTGAGTGTAATTGCAATTTTTGTGATTTGCATTTTGGTTGATATGCTGCGGATGAGGTTTGTAGAAAAACCATTGTTTAATAAGTGTGTAAATAAACTATAATAAATATGATACAAAAAGATAGTCCATTGGTTACTATTCAATGTCTTACGTATAATCATGAGCCATATATACGTCAATGCTTGGAAGGCTTCGTAATGCAGCAAACAGATTTTTGTTTTGAAGTAATTGTTCATGATGATGCTTCTACTGACGGAACGGCTAATATTATACGGGAATATGCTGAAAAGTATCCTAATATAATTAAACCTATATTAGAAAGAGAAAATCAATGGTCGAAGAAGGATGGAAGTTTGGAGCGAATAATGAATGAACATACACATGGGAAATATATAGCTTTATGTGAAGGGGATGATTATTGGATAGATCCATATAAATTACAAAAGCAAGTGGATATAATGGAAAATGATGAAAAGGTGGGGTTTGTTTATTCGGCTTTTAACACTGTTGATGTCTTAGGTAAATTATATGTTAATGATGTTTCTGAAAGAAATATGAAGAAATCATTTTCTGGTGATATTTTTTGCGAATTGTTGAATAATAATTTTCCTCAAACGTTAACTGTATGCTTTCGTAAAGATTATTGGTCTGACTATTTAGAACAGAAGTTTGCAGGCTATGATTATTCATTATTTCTTTTTATTGCAGGTAAAAGTCTTTGTTATTATCTAAATGAAAAGACAGGATGCTATAGAATACATCCTACTGGTATTATGCAATCAGGAGGAGTACCGAGGCTTTGGAGTAATAATGCTTTTCTTTTTGCCGCTAGTTGTTATTATTCAGGTTATTTTTGGCGTCGATCATATAGTACTGATTTGAGAATTAGATTTTGTATTATTAAACGCTTAATAAAGATTATAATAAGACACAATTATTCTTTCAAATTAAACCAAGTATTGCTTTTTAAAATACTAGAATTAATGCTTAAACCTGTAGCTAAACTTGTAAAGAAACACTGATGTAATGTTGATCTGGTTAATCTTTTTGTTTTTTGTTTGTTTTTCAGTACATTCGCAACGCTTCATACTTCCTGCTTTTTTTAGTATTGTTACATGTTTACCGTATTATGTGCGTTTAGGACCGATTTCATTGTTCGCAGGAATTTGTTTATTCATCTATTGTTATGGAGTAGTGTCTAAATATAGAATAGAAACATTTTTTGTTAATAAGTGGATTAAATATTTTCTATTATATTATGTCGGAAGTAGAGTAATGATTGCTCTGCTTGGGGAACAAACGATTCCTTTGTCCCAACAAATCTCCCACTTAAAAGGTGTTATACCTTTAATCGCTATTTGTCCAATTTTCTATTTAGGTGAAAAAGGGGATTGTAAGTATGTATACAAATGTTTTAGGATCTTATGTTTTGTTGTATGCTTATATGGAGTGTATGCTTATTCGGTTAATTCTAATCCATATTTAGAATATATCTCTCAGTATTTTGATGATAAAATAGCTTATTTAGAATCTGCAAATCGTTTTATAAACGAAGAAAGAGGTGGATTGCATGGACGATTATCTGGAATAACCTTTAATCCAATACAATATGGAATATTATTAGTTGTATTGGGATATATCCCTTTATTTAATATTATTGTACGAAAACAAAATAATTTGGGTGATTTATTTGTCATAATATTAATTTTTTTAAATATGTTTTTAACGGGGTCAAGAGGCCCTTTATTTGCTTTTTTCTTTCCTGTTTTGTTTTTATTCTTATCGTCATTACCACCAAAGCGACGTTTACTTTTTTTGTTTATAGTAGGAGTTTTAATGGTTTCTATAATATATTTCCCTGTATTGGAAAAATATGCTCCTTTTGTAAAATCTTTTATTTTAATATTTGATTCTTCTTCTTCAGAAGCTGCAAATATAAATGGTTCATCTGTTGAGGGAAGATTGGGGCAATTAATTGCAACTATATTTTTAATAAATTTAAATGTAAAGACATTTTTGTTTGGACATGGCTATGGCTATGTTGCTTATTTTTTGGAAAATGGAGAAAAGAATGCTTTGACAGGAGAGTTTGAAGGGGAACTATTAAGTTCATTATTAAGCTATGGGATAATAGGGACAATTATTATCATGCTATTATCATATTATTTTTGTTTTTATTTAGTCTTCTATTTATATAGAAAACAGCAAATAACAATGGAAGCTAAAACTTTTTTGGTTTTGTATATTATTTCAAAGTTTTTATTTAGCTTTCTTGTAGGTGCGGCTAGTGAGCATTTGTGGTATATCTGTTTTTTATTCTTTTGTGCACAGTCAATATTTATAAATAAAAAAAATGTATAAGAAAGCAAGAGTTATAGCGTTTTATTTACCCCAATATCATCCGATACCAGAAAATGATATGTTTTGGGGAAAAGGATTTACAGAATGGACAAATGTTGGAAAAGCAAAACCTTTATTCAAAGGGCATTATCAGCCTAAAGTCCCAGCTGATTTAGGATACTATGATTTAAGGTTACCTGAAGTAAGGGAAGAACAAGTAAATTTAGCTAAGTATGCAGGTATTGAAGGTTTCTGTTATTGGCATTATTGGTTTGGATCCGGCAAGGAATTATTAGAGAGGCCTTTTAATGAAGTTGTTAACTCTGGACATCCTAATTTCCCTTTCTGTTTAGGTTGGGCAAATCATACATGGTCCACTAAAACGTGGTCTGCGTCTAATTCTCAATTTAAAGAAACTGTAATAATGGAACAAACATATCCAGGAGAAGAAGATTATAAATTGCATTTTAATACATACTTAAAAGCATTTAAAGATTCCCGATATATAAGGGTTGATGGGAAATTGTTATTTGTCATTTTTTCTCCTTTATCAATACCCAATTTTGTAGAAATGAAAAGGATTTGGAATAATTTAGCAATGGAGAATGGGTTGAAAGGTTTCTATTTTATTGGTATTGCTGAAAATTATACAGTAACCAATAATACCACGAGTCATTCTATAAAAAAACGATATACATATTCTTCTTTGGCTAAAAAGGCAGAGAGTGTATATAATAATTTATTTGAGAAAGGATTTGATGCTGTAAATTCTAGGGGTAGTAATAGAGCACAAGTATTATCTGATTCTCCTTTGGTATATTATTTTAAGAGGTTTATGATGAAAGTATTTAATCTTAAAATTATAGTTAAGTATAATTATAAGGATATTATAAATAATTATTATGTCAAAGAGGATAAATGGGATAATGTATATCCCACTATTATACCTAATTTTGATAGAAGTCCTAGGGCTGGTAAAAATACGACGAATATATGGTATAATTCAACTCCTGAACTTTTTCGTAAACAAATAATTAAAGCTATGGATTTGATAAAAGATAGAGATGAGGAACATAAAATATTATTTTTACAATCTTGGAATGAATGGGGAGAAGGTAATTATGTTGAACCTGATTTAAAATATGGGAGAAAATTTTTAGATGTTCTGAGGGAACTTTTAATATCTAAATAGAAAATGGGGTACAAATTTATTGGTATGAATTTTGATAAAACTCTTATGGATGTTTTGAGAGATACCGAAATTTTGGTGGTCATTTTCGTTGCTAACAATTTACCTTAGTAATAGTATTGCTGTTAGCACACCAATATGAGTAATTGAAATAGAAAAACTTGTATTTATAGTCATAAAATATGTCCAAAAGTGAAGCAATAATAATTGGATGGATCAATAAGGGGAAACCAGCCGATTGTGGAGAAACTATGAAGAACCAACTAATGATTCGAAAATTAGAGGAATTGGGAATCCGTTGTCGGCAGATAGATTTTAAAAATTGGAAACGACATCCATGGGTCTTTTTTCAGTTGGTTTGGGATATAGTTGTGCATCGAGACAATACATTGGTTCTTTCCACATCGGCAAGTAACATATATTTAATGATAGAGATATTGAAGAAGCTGAATTGGAAAGTGAATTGCATACATTGGGTCATTGGTGGTAACTTGCAGGAATGTATAAATGATGGCAAATACCAAGCAGATGTTCTTGATTATGCAACTTGGACTTTAGTAGAAAGTTCGGTAATGGTTGATAAACTGACAGCACAAGGCTTACACAATGTAATTCAAGTTCCTAATTTCAAACCTATTAAATATTATCCGAATATCACTACTAAAATAAAAGAAAAGAAAAAGTTATATTTTGTCTTTCTTGGCCGTATTATACCGGAAAAAGGAATTGATTATATATTGGAAGCGGCATGTCAATTGAATAAAATGGGATTACAAAATAAGTTTCTAATCGATTTCTATGGAAAGATTGACGATAGTTATGAGAGTTCTTTTAAAGAAAGAGTAGATCTTATTCCGAATGTAAATTATCAAGGTTTTCTGAACTTAGGAGAAAATGAAGGCTATGATAAATTATCGACTTATGATATGATGTTATTTCCAACTTATTGGAAAGGAGAAGGTTTTGCCGGTGTATTTATTGATTCATTTGTAAGTGGTGTGCCGATGATTGTCAGTGATTGGGCTCATAATAGGCAGTTTTTGAAAGAAAGTGAAACAGCACTTTTTGTCCCAGTACATGATGTGACTGCTTTATATGAAAAAATGTATGAATGTATAGAGGGGAGGTATGATTTGGGTAAGATGGCAAAATGCTGTCAGAGAGAGGCTGAAAGGTATAATGTGGATAATGTTATGACAAAGGATTTATTGAAAAAGGTAGGATTATTATAATAATGTGGTTTATGATTGATGAGTTCATGTTAGATTGGAAGAACAGATATAAAACGATTCGTAGAATAGTGAAACGAAATAAATTTATTTTTTCTTTACATCGCCGACTGACGGACAAAGAATATCAACGTGAAAAATGCAAAATGAGTACCTGTACTACAAAGACGCAGAAGCAGATTCATGAGGAGATGAAGAAGTATGCTTGTTATTGGCAATGCCCAGCTGATGACTATGTCCGATATGGTCTTTTTGATAAACAACTGTCGATGGAAAAAATATTGGATTATGTGCCAATGCATTATTTTTATTGTGATTATTATGATCAACAATTTGGTGATGTGACAGACATGAATGGAGGTGATGATAAATGGGAGCAGTATCAACTTTTTCAAGAAAGAGGTATAAAGACACCAGAAGTAATAGCGTTGATAAAGAGGAATGTTTTACAGAGAACTAATGGAATATCTTTTAGTTGGGAAGAACTAAAAAGTTTGGTTGCGGATGGTGAACGGTTGTTTATTAAACCTACTGATGGGAATTCAGGTATAGATATAATTGTATTGCACAAGCATGGCAATTGTATGCTTCATCAAGGAAAAGAAGTGAACTCATTTAATAGCTTAGCATTAAAAAGCTATTTAACTTATGTTGTACAGCGTGGACTTGTGCAACGTGATGATTTAAATAGAATAAATCCATCGTCTCTCAATACTTTACGTACTATTGTGCTTTATGAGAATAAAAAAGCAAGAATTGTTGCTATATTACTTCGTATCGGTCGAAAGGGGGTTGAGGTAGATAATAGTGGTCAAGGGGGAATATCAGTAGAAGTAAACCTGGCTGATGGTACATTTTCTAGTTTCGCGGGAAGAGAACATGGTGGAGGACAATTTGATAGGCATCCTGATACGGGGTATATGTTTAAGGGGGCAAGAATTAAAGATTGGGATGATATAAAGGCAAAAATAGAGAATATTATATCGCGTATAGATACCTATAGAATGATAGGCTGGGACATTGCTATCGGTCAAGACGATGTTTATGCTGTGGAATTCAATTTAGGATTTGGAATCGAACATGCTCAAACTATAGCTGGAGGATTTCGTCGCAAACTTGGTATTCTTAGGTAATCATAGATATTGATGCATTTTTTAGAAAATGAATGACTTTCAATGCTTTAAATGGAATATGAAAGTAGCATTATTACAACATGATAGAAGGGTATCTTTTAGATTCCGTAGAAATGTAAAAAAAATCTGTCTCTTAAACTATTAAATGATAAATGAATAAATATTTAAAGGAGTCAATAAAATATTTGCTAAGATCTTATCCTGTTATTTACCCTTATGTAAAAGAGGTTGAGCGGATGTATAATATGTCACATGATGAACTACAGGAAAGAAATGAAAGGATATTCTTAAATATTTTCCGCAAAGCTTATACAAAGTCTTCTTTTTATCATAAACTTTATACTGAAGCAGGTATAAAATTAGAAGATATAAAATGCTTAGGTGATATAAGCAAGTTGCCAGTTGTTACTAAAGATATGATTCTTCATCAGTCTGATGCTCTGCTTACCACATCTAAGTGGAAATTATTAAAAAATAGGACAAGTGGGACTACAGGAACCCCTTTGACCGTGTTTGAGGACTGGAAGTCAATTTGGAGAGAGCAAGCTTATTTCTATTGCTATAGGAAACGTTGTGGATATACCTATGGACAACCATTGGTATCTTTACGTGGAAATTTAGGAAAGAAAGATACTATGATGTATGTACATATATCAAATACTCTCTATCTTTCAAGCTATAATATAAATGAACAAACTGTTTGGGCGTATTATAAAGGGATTGAAAAGAGGAGTCCTCGGGCAATTGAAGGATATCCAAGTTCCTTATATAATTTGGCCTTATTGTTAAAGGATAAAGGATTATATTGTAATATTCCTGTGTGTTTTACATCTTCGGAGAACTTGTTGGATTTTCAAAGACAATTGATAGAGGAACGGTTTCATACTAAAATATTTGACCATTATGGGACTACAGAAAGGACAATAAGAATTAGTGAATCAATAAAACATGATGGCTATTTTGAGGATCCAGGCTATTCTATCAATGAATATCTGAAAGATCGGGTTATATCAACATCGTTAATAAATTCAGCTTTTCCTTTGATACGTTACCAATCGAGTGATGTTGTAATATTGAAAGAGAATACGAAGGATGAACGTGTTTCTATTGATAGGATACAAGGGAGAAGTGGTAATTGCATAAAAGGTAAGGACGGTTCGATATATAATAATGCTGCTTTGACTTTTATTTTAACCTATAGCCATAATATTCGTTATGCACAATTCATTCAAAAGAAAAATGGAAAGGTTTTGCTTAATATTGTTCCAGAAGCTGTTTTTTCTTCTCAAAATTTGGATGAGTTAAAGCAAATGATTGATTTAAAGATTGGTTTGTCTAATCTGGAACTTGAGATTAACTTGATTAAAGAACAGGATTTAATTTATACTACCCGTAACAAATACAGTTATATCATATCGGAATAAAAGTGTAACTGCAAGAAATAATTTTTATCATGAATATTAGTATTTTCGGTCTCGGCTACGTAGGATGCGTAGGCGCAGCTTGTTGTGCAAAATTGGGTCACCATGTAATAGGAGTGGATGTGTCAGAAAACAAAGTGAACCTGATAAAATCCGGTCATCCTACCATCATAGAGAAAGACATTGAAGAACTGTGCGCAGAAGGGCATAAAAACGGGCGTTTGACAGCCACTCTAGATGTCCATGAGGCAGTCCATCATTCGGAAATCTCTTTTATAGCGGTGGGAACTCCCAGTTCCAAGGAAGGGCATCTAAACCTTAGCTATATTTACGGAGTAGCAAGACAAATAGGAGAAGCTATAAAAACGAAGGAAACCTATCATATCATTGCCATTCGTAGTACAGTATTGCCCGGAACCAATAAAAAAGTAGGTGAGATCATAGAAGAGGCATCCGGCAAGCAGCGTGGCAAGGCATTTACTGTGGTATCCAATCCGGAATTCCTTCGTGAAGGAACCTCTGTACATGATTATTTGAACCCTCCTTTGACTTTGATTGGTACAGATTGCGAGTATGCCGAGCAAAAATTCCGTGAACTGTATAAAGATATAAATGCAGAATTCGTATGTACTGATATCAAAGTCGCGGAAATGATGAAATATGTCAATAATACATATCATGCCTTGAAGATTGTTTTCGGTAATGAAGTGGGCAATATCTGCAAGGGACTGGATATTGATAGCCATAAGGTGATGGAAATTTTTTGTAAGGATCGTGAACTGAACATATCACCCTATTATTTTAAACCCGGGTTTGCATACGGCGGCTCTTGTCTGCCCAAGGATTCCAAGGCTCTTCGTACCTTGGCACGTGATTTATATATTGATGTTCCAGTCATTAACAGCATAGAGAATTCCAATGAGATTCAAAAAAAGAATGCTGTTTCTGTCATAATGGGGAAAGGAAAGCGGAATGTGGGTGTTCTAGGCTTGAGCTTTAAAGCGGGAACGGATGATTTACGTTGCAGTCCGATAGTGGATGTCGTGGAAACTCTGCTGGGCAAAGGGTTCAATATCCGCATTTATGACAAAAATGTGAAAATTTCGGAACTGACAGGAACGAATAAGGATTTCATAATGGCGAAGATTCCTCATTTACAACATTTTGTTACAGATAACCTTCAGTCCGTGATTGAGGGGAGCGATGTGCTGGTGGTTACTAATAAAGAAAAAGAGTTTGCAGATATTTTGCAAAACTATCCGGGTAAAATCATCATTGATCTGGTACGGGCTTGGAAAGACGTGGATTATGCCGGTGTTTATGAAGGATTGTCCTGGGGAAATATTAATGCGAATACCGCAGCGCAGTATCAGAAAATAGAGAAAGACATCAAAGGAACGGAATTTTAACAACTCATGGAACAGAGGAAAGTACTGATTATAGTGGAGAATCTACCTGTACCGTTTGACACACGGGTATGGCAAGAAGCTACCACATTAGTGGAGAATGGATACGGTGTGAGTGTCATTTGCCCTAAAGGCAAAGGTTATGACAAGGATTATGAATATCTGCAAGGCGTGCATATCTATCGCCATCAATTACCACGGGAAGGAAATGGCGCATGGGGATATGCCCGTGAGTATTATTGTGCCTTGCGCGATGAATATCACCTGGCCAAGAAAATATTTAAGGAACGAGGCTTCCATGTGATTCACGGATGCAATCCGCCAGATGATATTTATTTGGTGGCCAAGCCTTTTAAAAAACATGGAGTGGATTATGTTTTTGACCATCATGATATTTGTCCGGAGTTGTATGAGGCTAAGTTTGGTAAGAAAAGCGGCCTGCTTTATAAGAGCCAGTTGTGGTTGGAACGTAATACCTATAAACACTGTACTTTTGCTTTTGTCACCAATGAGAGTTATAAGAAGATAGCCATAGAACGTGGAGGAATGAAAACGGAAGACGTATATGTCTTACGCAGTGGTCCCAAACTGGAGCGTTTGAAGATAACTCCGGCAAAACCGGAAATCAAGCGTGGTCGTAAATATATGGTAGGTTATTTGGGAGTTATCGGCCAGCAGGAAGGAATTGAATATTTACTAAAAGCGGCTTCCCATATAAAGAATGATTGGGGGCGTGATGATGTATTTTGGGGCATTGTGGGCGGTGGTCCGCATCTGGAGCAGTTGAAACAGCTTTGTCATGATATGGGTTTGGATGATATTGTAGAATTTACAGGCCGAGTGAGTGATGAAAAGCTGCTTGATTATCTGAATACGGCAGATGTTTGTGTCAATTCGGATGAATACAATGAAATGAACGATAAGAGCACCATGAATAAGATCTTGGAATATATGGCACTCGGAAAGCCCATTGTCCAATTCGATCTTACCGAAGGACGTCACTCCGCCCAGGCGGCTTCACTTTATGCGGAACCTAACAATGCGGCAGATATGGCAAAGAAGATTATAGAGTTACTGGAAGACCCCGACAAACGTAAACGGATGTCTGAGTATGGTCGTAGCCGCATAATCAATGAACTGAGTTGGGAACATACTTCAAAAGCCCTGCTTGAAGGGTATGATAGATATTTCAAGAAAAGAGGTTTATAGGAACTGCCTCAATTATAGTCTTCATGAAAAAAATCTCCTGGTATTATAATCGTCTGCGGGCAATGAATGCCAAAGAAATACTTTGGCGGTTGGAACAAAAGAAAAGCCAGCATCGGGAAAAGGTACGTTTCGCCAATAGCGATATGGATATAACTTCAAGCCTGTTCTATGAAGAAATATCGCATCTGTCATTTGACGCCGGTCGTCTGGGACTGAATTTTAAAAACAAGAAGTTCGGTGTACGGACGGATATTCACCTGTTGGGGGGATATGATTATGGAATTTATAAACAGGACTGGCATGCCGGATTCCAGACAGGCAATAAATGGTCAAGGAAATTCAGTTATAGTTTGCCATATAAACAATGTGATCATATCGGGGACGCGCGTACTAATTGGGAGTTGAACCGTCATTTTCAGTTTGCTTTACTGGCAAAGAATTTTTATGCTACAAGCGATTTGAAGTATTATAGGGAATTGCAAGCTCTTTTTGACAGTTGGAGAAGGGAGAACCCTTTTTTAAAAGGTATATCCTGGACCAGTGTGATGGAAGTGGCCATACGGGCGATAAACTGGATGTACACGCTTGCTTTTCTTTCCCAAAGTAAGAATGTGGATAAGGACTTTAAAATCAGACTTTCCGTTGGAATCCGTAATATGATAGGCTATGTTTCACAACATTACTCCCGTTTTTCATCGGCCAACAACCATTTGTTGGTGGAAGCGACAGCTATCGGGCTTGCAGGACTGGCTTTCCATTGTGAGAAATGGAAAACATTGGGAATTTCCATCCTTACGGAAGAATTATTGAAACAGAATTACACGGATGGAGTGAACAAAGAGTTATCATTGCATTACCAGATGTTCGGTATGGAAGCTTATGCGCTGATGATACACTCCATGCAGACCTGTAATTGCAATGTACCGGAAATTTGGCTTCAGATGCTTGAGAAAATGACAGAATATGTAGGATGTTCATCATGGAGAGGGAATGTTGCAATGGAATTTGGTGATGATGATGAAGGCAAAATTCTGGATTTGCAGGGAGGAGAAATCAATCATCTGCAATATATAATGCAATTATGTTCTTTGGTATTGAAAATTCCCTATCAATATACTTTTCAACATCCGGTTAATGAAACGGTCTGCTGGCTGTTTACCGATGAAGAGATAGGTGACATGAAGAGAATGGCACCTTTGCCGGTATCAGATGATTGTTGTTTTAAAGAAGGGGGGAATACATTCCTTCGTGATGGGCAAGACCGTGTATTAATCAGTATTGATCATGCTGCTTTGGGTTTTGGAAGTATAGCGGCCCATGGACATGCGGATGCTTTAAGTTTTCAGATGATGGTGGATGGAAAGATGTTGTTTGCTGATCCCGGGACGTATATTTATCATTGTGATTTACCTTTCCGGAATTTATTTCGCAAAACGGAGATGCATAATACATTATGTATAGATGGCAGAAACCAGAGTGAGATGCTGGGTGCTTTCCTTTGGGGAAGAAAGGCAAAGTGTACATTGGAAAACTATTCTGTTGATAATAATATTGTAAGACTTGAAGCGTCCCATGATGGATATGCACCTGTCCGGCATCAGCGTGTGTTTGAATGGGAACATTCCAATTTAAAATTGCGAATAAAGGATGGGATAACTAAAGCGGTACCTTGGTGTGCTACTTTGCTGTTGGGACCAGACTGTGAGGCATATATAGATAGGAATACGATACAAATACGTATGGGAGAAAACAGTTGTTGTGTAAATATAAACACACCGATCGACTTAGTCGGGATAGAAGATGTCTGGCTTTCGCCTTGTTATGGAAAAAAGATGAAAACAAAAGCTATCAAAATAAGGGGGAATTCAAAGACGTTAGAAGTAGAACTGCATTTATTCCTGAAGGATTTGTAATGATGTTTATTCTTGAATTTGAAAATGTGGTAGTTACAATGAAAAGTTGTAATAGTACTAAGAAAAGACGATGGAAATGTAATGCACTCCTGATTCTATTTCTATTGTGCGGATGTTTACATATACATGCACAGGCTTTAAGGGGAACCACAGGATTATTGCATGCACCGACAGCTGATATGGAGAAGGATAAAACATTCAAATTTGGTGGTAATGTACTTGATATAACTCCACTTCGGTATGAGGATTTTGATGTGAGATATACATTTAATTATTATCTGAATATCACAATCTTCCCATGGCTGGAGGTGGGATATACCTGTACATTGAATTATGCCAATGAAGGGTCTACTTATTTCCCGGAAAAAGTTTGGGGGAAATATTCAAATCAAGACCGTTCCTTTTATGGGCGGTTACGGGTATGGAAAGAAGGGTGGTGGAAAGGCTGGACACCGCAGATCGTTGTAGGGTTGGATGATCCAGGAACACATGAAGCATCGGGAGGGGGAGGGATAGCCTCACGGAATGAATCAGGCGGTAATGCTTTTTTTATGCGTTATTATATAGCGATGACAAAGCATATTGATTTTGCAGGTATTGGAAATTTGGGGACTCATGTATCTTATGTTATTGACCGGCCGGCTAATTATCCTCAGGCAAAGGGTATAGCCATAGGTGCAAATTTTAAGATACATACATTAGGAGAATCTTGGGGAAACAAATTGTTGAACGGTTTTAATCTGATGGCCGAATATGACGCCCGCACAGTGAATATCGGGGCACATTACCAGCTTTGGAAAGACCACATCAACCTGATTGCCGAATTGAACAATGGGAAATACTTCTCCGGAGGCATTTATTTCAAGATTCATCTGAAATGATAAAAAAGAGGCTCCTATTAGAAATTTCCGGTTAGATTTTGTTCCTTTGTAGTACAATCAAAAAACGATGAATCATGGAACAGCAGCAGTTGAAGAGATGCCCGATAGGGGTACAGACTTTTGAGAAAGTCATAGAGGGGAACTACCTTTATATAGATAAGACGGAATACATTTACCGTATGGCACACGGTGCTTCCAATTATTATTTCCTGAGCCGTCCCCGCCGGTTCGGTAAGTCGTTGCTGGTTTCCACGCTGCATAGTTATTTTGCCGGGAAGAAGGAACTCTTCAAAGGGTTTGCCATCGAAAAGCTGGAAACCGAATGGACGGAATATCCGGTGCTGCACTTTGACATGAGTCTGGCCAAGCATGTGGACAAGGAAACATTGGAAAGCATGCTGGATGTGCAGCTCTTTGAACATGAGAAATATACGGAAAGCCGGAAAGGGCGGTTACTCTTAATGACAGGATGAAGACACTCATCATGCGTGCCTGCGAACAGACCGGCCGCCAGGTGGTAGTCCTCATCGACGAGTATGATGCGCCCTTGCTGGATGTGATGCACGAGGAGGAGAATCTCCCCGTACTTCGTAATGTGATACGTAATTTTTACAGTCCGCTGAAGGCATGCGACCCTTATCTGCGCTTTGTGTTCCTGACCGGCATCACCAAGTTTTCCCAGCTCAGCATCTTCAGCGAGTTGAACAATATCTCGAATGTCAGTATGGACGAGCCTTACGCTGCCGTTTGCGGCATTACGGAGGAGGAGATGCTGGAACGGATGTTAGGACACATTGAATGTCTGGCAGGTGCGCTGGAGATGACGTGTGAGGAAACCAGACTGAAATTGAAAGAGAAATATGACGGTTATCATTTCACTTGGCCTTCGCCTGATATTTATAATCCGTTCAGCCTGCTGAATGCCTTGGAAAGAAAGAAGATAGACAACTATTGGTTTGGCAGTGGTACGCCCACTTATCTGGTAGAGATGCTGCGTAAGTTCCACGTCCTTCCTTCCGAGGTGGGGCACAGCATGCAAGCCATGGCTTCTGATTTTGATGCGCCTACGGAGAAAATGGAGAGCATCGTGCCTCTGCTCTATCAGAGCGGATACCTCACTATAAAGGGATATGATGAAGAATTTGGAATGTACCGTTTAGGTTTTCCGAACCGGGAAGTGGAAGAGGGGGTTGTACGTTTCCTGCTCCCTTTTTACGCGAACGTAAATAAGGTGGAATCTCCCTTTGAGATTCAGAAATTTGTCCGTGAGGTGCGTTCCGGTGATTATGACTCCTTCTTCCGCCGTCTGCAAAGTTTCTTTGCGGATACTACCTACGAAGTGATCCGCGAGCAGGAACTACATTACGAGAATGTGCTTTTCATCGTATTCAAGCTTGTCGGCTTCTATACCCAAGTGGAATATCATACGAGCAAAGGACGCATTGACCTTGTCCTGCAAACTGACAAGTTTATCTATGTGATAGAATTCAAGCTGGACGGCACGGCCGAGGAGGCTTTGCAACAGATTCATGACAAGCATTACGCGCTTCCTTTTGCTTCGGACAGACGGAAGCTCTTTAAAATAGGGGTGAACTTCAGTGCTGAAACCCGCAATATCGAAAAGTGGATAGTAGAAGAATGAAAATATAGAAAGAAAATAGAGTCCGAAGAAAAGAGGTGCACACTGCTGCAATATCCGGTGAAACTTGGTACAAGATCCGCGGAATCTTGTACCAAAGTTTTTGTAATCTTGTGACGGGTGGCGGCTAGTTCCTTTGGACATTGCAAAGATAACTTCACGTCCGTACGGCGTGATCTCTTCTGACCCCTTGGCGGATTGCAGGGAGTTTACGGGGACACGGGGACAGTGGGGACACCCCCTTTTTTCTTCACACACGTATGCGTGTACCTATAAAGGGAGGATAAGTTGGGTGATATATTCCCTTGCCGTCCACACTTACCGGTACCTCTTATTTGGTGAAACGTTTGCCCAAAGGAGGACGGTGCTTTCGGTTATCCTCCCTGTCGTGCGTTTTTTTCAGAAGTTCCGGCCGGACATAATCCTGTGGGAAGGCAGGGGGAAAGATGATTTTCCCACCTAATTATATCGCGCGTGCGTATGTGAGAAATTTGGAGTCTGTCCCTGCTGTCCCCACTGTCCCTGCTTGGGAGAGCCGGTGTGAACTGCCATCTTTAAATTCTCAATTTTTAATCTTCCTCCGTATCAACGTTTCCTCGTCCTACGAGAGGAAACAAGCTCGTACCGGCTCCTTGCCGGAACGTTCCACGCCTTTGCCGGGATGATTTTTCTTATTATCCGCACTGTTGCTGTGGAAATCATAGACCGCTTGTACGTAGTTCATCGCCCCATGGGGATTTTATTGCCGGTGGTGGCCGGCATCCGCTTATGTATTACCCAAACGACACTCTTCGTGATTACCAGCAGGAGATGAAGCTCCGCCTCTTTGAAGAGTGGGAGTTTCATCGGAATGTGATGGTGCAGATGCCCACCGGTACGGGAAAGACGCATCTGCTGGCCGCCATAGTGAGGGAATTCCTGCGTGGTTCCGGCAGCCGGGTATGGATTGTGGCGCACCGCCGGGAGCTGGTGGATCAGATAGAGGAAACCGTGTCCCGGCACGGGATGAGCAAAGAGGACGGAAGGGTGAGGGTGATGTCCATCCAGTGGTTGTCACGAAACCGGAAGGATATGTACGGAGAACCGGACTTGATCGTTATCGACGAGGCGCATCACGCCCTGGCGGAAACCTACCGGATACTTTGGGAGAACTATCCGGAGGCAAGGAAACTGGGCATGACCGCCACTCCCTGCCGGCTGAACGGCAAGGGGTTCACGGACTTGTTCGACAGCCTGATCACCTCGTGGACTGTCGCGGAATTCATCGGACAAGGGTGGTTGTCATCCTTTGACTATGTGTCCATCCGTGCGAACAGCAGGGAACAGCGGTTGATAGACTCGCTGAAGAAACGGGGTGCGGACGGGGACTACCAGGTAAAGGAGATGAACGAGGTACTGAACCGGGAGACAAGTATCGGCCGGCTGTATGAGAGCGTGGAACGATATGCCCACGGAAAGAAAGGAATCGTATATGCTGTCAGCATCGCCCATGCCCGCCGGATAGCGGCTTGTTATAGCGCACACGGGCTGGAGTCTGTTGCTATCGACAGCAGGACTCCGGCTTCGGAACGCAAGGAACTGGTGGATGATTTCAGACGGGGAAAGGTTAAAGTGCTGGTCAATGTGGATATCTTCTCCGAAGGTTTCGACTGTCCCGATGTGGAATTCGTGCAGCTGGCACGTCCCACGCTTTCCCTGGCGAAATACCTGCAACAGGTAGGACGTGGGTTGAGGAGATCGGCAAACAAGGCGTCCTGTATGCTGATAGACAATGTGGGTCTGTACCGCATCTTCGGTCTGCCTGCCCGGAACCATGACTGGGCGGCGATGTTCGAGGGACGGATGATTGGCAACGCGCTGTCCCGGGCACGGACGGAAGGCGGATTGTACCTGCCTGCTTTGTCATTGACGGACAGTGGCGGGCAGGAGGAGGAGGTATGGGAGATTGTTATGACTCACGACCGGTTGCTGGAAGCCATCCGGAACCGGGAGGAAGCAGAAGAGGGAAAGGAATCACAAGCCGCCTTGAAATCTTATCCCGACCGGCGGAGTAGCTTGTGGGGGCTGAAGCGTGGAAACAAGATAACAGTGTCTCCCCGTTATCTGCAAGTCTTTAACATTCAGGGAAACCGTGTGGCAGTCCGTTTGAAAGATGGACAGGCAGGAGTGGTGAGTGCCTCCGGGGAGCCGGAAGTGATACTCGGGTATTGTCGGAGATTGAAGTTCCTGAAAGAGGAACTGCTGGCTGTTACGGATACTGTCGGCACGGTTTCCTACATGGACATGAAAACAGGCCGCACTTACCGGGAGAAGCCGGTGGTGTTTTCCTACGGCGGTGTGAAATTGCTGAGGGTAGGGGAGACTTTCCATAGCCGTACAAAAAAAGCATACGCCTCCATGAACGGGTTGCATAAAGACAGCATCTGCTTTTATGAATATTACTTGAAGATACCGGATTATCGCGTACCGAAGTCCTGCAAGCTGGTGGATTCCGTGTGGTCCACGGTGTTTGATGTGTTCGCCTGCTTGTTGGCAGGGGATGACGAGGAAGTTTATTGGTGCTGCGGCCGTCTGGCCGACCGGAGCATCGTGGTGATGGACGGGGCTGGAAGGTATTACCATGTGGAAAAAGGAAAGAGGAAGCGGTACATTGCCACTAACCTTCCCAGACCCGGTGAGCAGGACTTCGACACGGCTGTAAAGAAGCTGAAAGAGGAAGCCGGACAGCGGGCGGAGGAAACGGACCGGCAGAAGAGAAGGAACGAGGAAGCGAAAAGGCGGAAGAGGCTGGAGGAGATAAGAGATGCCCTTCCGTACCGTATGGGCATGAAATGGGGCTTGAAACTGGGGGAACGTATCATCGTTCCTCCCAAATACAGAAAGATTCTTCCTCCTGTGGGCGTTTATTGTGCTTTTGAAGAGAGCGCCTGCCGGTGGGGGGTGATGGCACTGGACGGGAAAGTGATGGTGGAAGCCTGCTACCAGAAGGTAGATATAGAAAACAATGGCACGGTACACCTGACCATCATTCCCGGCAAAGTGAAGACCGTCAAACTGTAAGTGTTTCCGGAATGAAACACAAATGACGAGAATGACATAAATTAAAAATCAAGATAAATTTATGCCATTCCCGTCATTTGTGTTCTAAAAAAAAGTGAGTATCTGCCTGAGTTTGCACATACATTCAGAAAGGTTTCTATTATTACAGAATTTTTTCCATAATAAGCGCCAATTCTTTCTTTTTTCACATTTTTTTTCTGTACTTTTGCGCTCAAATTTAAAAACCATTTTTTATAACCCAATATGGCAAATGTGATTAAATTACACAAAGGCTTGAACATCAACCTGAAAGGAAAACCCGTTCAGGAGTTCTTTGACGTGAAGCAGCCGGACATCTATGCGATAGTGCCCGATGATTTTCATGGCGTGACTCCGAAAGTCGTGGTCAAGGAACAGGAATATGTGATGGCCGGGGGAACATTGTTTGTTGACAAGAACCACCCCGAAGTGAAGTTCGTATCTCCGGTAAGCGGTGTCGTTACCAGCGTGGAGAGAGGCGAGCGTCGTAAAGTCCTAAGCATCTCCATTGCAGCAGCAAAGGAGCAGGACTATGAAGAGTTTGGAAAGAAAGATGTTTCAACTCTGACAGGAGAACAGGTAAAAGCTGCTCTGCTGGAAGCCGGACTCTTTTCATTCATCATTCAGCGCCCATACATCGTGGTGGCTGATCCGAATGCCCAACCAAAAGGCATCTTCGTTTCTGCATTTGACACTAACCCATTGGCTGCTGATTTCGAATTTGTTCTGAAAGGCCAGGAAAAAGATTTCCAGACAGGTCTGGACGCACTGGCAAAGATGGCAAAGACGTATCTGAATATCAGCGTAGAGCAGAAGAGTCCTGCACTGACCAACGCCAAAAATGTAACTGTAACTGCCTTCGACGGTCCTAACCCCGCCGGAAACGTAGGCGTTCAGATTAACCACATCAGTCCTATTAACAAAGGCGAAACTGTTTGGACGCTCCGTGCGGAAGAAGTGATCTTCATCGGACGTCTGTTCAATACGGGTCGCGTAGACCTTACCCGTACTATCGCCCTGACCGGTTCGGAAGTAAAGAAACCGGCTTATTGCAAGCTGAAAGTAGGAGCCCTGCTGACAGATATTTTTGCAGGACGTGTGAACGGAGGTAAAAACTTACGCTACATTAACGGTAACGTGCTGACCGGAACTTTGGTGAAACCTAACGGATTCCTGGGCGCACACGCTACAAGCCTCACTGTGATTCCCGAAGGAGATGACCAGCACGAATTCTTGGGCTTTATCATGCCGCGTACCGATCAGTACAGTGCCAACCGCAGTTATTTCAGTTGGTTGTGCGGTAACAAGGAATATACACTGGACGCCCGTATCAAAGGTGGCGAACGTCACATGATCATGTCCGGTGAATATGACAAGGTATTCCCGATGAGCATTTTCCCCGAATATTTAATTAAAGCTATCATTGCCGGCGATATTGACCGCATGGAAGCACTTGGTATTTACGAAGTGGCTCCCGAAGACTTCGCTGTATGCGAATTTGTTGACTCTTCCAAATTGGAATTGCAACGCATCGTACGTCAAGGTCTGGACATGCTTCGCAAGGAAATGTGCTAAATAATTAAAAACTAAGAATTAAAAGTTAATGAAAGCGTTAAGAAATTATCTCGACAAGATAAAGCCAAACTTTGAAGAGGGCGGCAAACTCCACGCGTTTCGTTCGGTGTTCGACGGTTTCGAAACATTCTTGTTCGTACCCAACAGCACTTCGAAAACAGGAGTTCACATTCATGATGCGATTGACAGCAAGCGTATCATGTCAATGGTGGTTATTGCGTTGATACCGGCCCTGTTGTTCGGTATGTACAACGTAGGTTACCAGCACTTTCTGGCAGTAGGCCAGGAGGCAGGTTTCTTTGAAAAGTTTATTTATGGTTTCCTGGCAGTTCTGCCTAAGATTATTGTATCATACGTAGTAGGTCTGGGAATCGAATTTGTGGTGGCACAATGGAAGAATGAAGAAATTCAAGAAGGCTTCCTGGTATCCGGTCTGTTGATCCCGATGATCGTTCCTGTGGAATGTCCGTTGTGGATTCTGGCTGTTGCTACTGCGTTCTCCGTTATCTTCGCTAAGGAAGTATTCGGTGGTACAGGTATGAATATCTTCAACCCTGCTTTGATTACCCGTGCTTTCTTGTTCTTCGCCTATCCTACCAAGATGTCCGGTGATGCCGTTTGGGTAAGCACTGACAGCATTTTCGGCATTGGCGGCGGACAGGTAGTGGACGGTTTTACCGGTGCTACGATGTTGGGACAGGCTGCTACAGCCGCTCCGGGTGCAAGCGAACTGATTAATGTGAACGGTACTCCCGCTACCATGTGGGATATGGTTGTAGGTTTGATTCCGGGTTCTATCGGTGAAACCAGCGTTATCGCTATCGCACTGGGCGCTATCATCCTGCTGTGGACAGGTGTGGCAAGTTGGAAGACGATGTTCTCAGTCTTTGCCGGTGGTATCGTGATGGGATTGATTTTCAATGTATTCGGTTCTACTGATAACATGATGGCTCAGTTGCCTTGGTACGAACACATCGTATTGGGCGGTTTCTGCTTCGGTGCTGTGTTCATGGCTACCGACCCTGTAACTTCCGCACGTACGGAAAAAGGTAAGTTCATCTACGGTTTCCTGATCGGTGTGATGGCCATTGTAATCCGTGTGTTGAATCCGGGTTATCCTGAAGGTATGATGCTTGCCATCCTGCTGATGAACATCTTCGCTCCGCTGATTGACTACTGTATCGTACAGAAGAACATCACAGCCCGCGAAAACAGATTAAAATCAACTAACAACTAAAATATCGGACATTATGAATACCAATAGTAATAGTTATACTATCATCTATGCTTCGATAATGGTTGTTGTCGTAGCATTCCTGCTGGCATTCGTTTCTTCTTCTTTGAAAGAAACACAGTATAAGAACGTGGAAATGGACACCAAGAAACAAATTCTGGCTGCTCTGAACGTTTATGATGTAAAGGATGTCGATGCAGAATTTACAAAATATGAGATTAAGGACATGCTGGTTCAGCCGGACGGAACATTGGCTCCTAACGACGGAGCGTTCCAGACTTCTTATAAGGGTGAAATAGCAAACAACCGTCTGCACGTTTTCGAATGTAATGTAGATGGTCAGACCAAATACATCCTTCCTGTTTATGGTGCCGGACTTTGGGGTCCTGTATGGGGATACATTGCATTAGACCAAGATAAAGACACCGTATATGGCGTTTATTTCTCACACGCCGGTGAGACTCCGGGTCTGGGTGCGGAAATCACGACAGTTAAGTTTCAAGACCAATTCCTTGGCAAACATGTGTTGGAAAACGGTATTGTAGCTTTAGGCGTTGAGAAACATGGCAAGGTGGCAAAACCTGACTATCAGGTAGACGGTATCTCAGGAGGTACTATCACTTCTAAGGGTGTAGATGCGATGATTAAGGATTGCCTGAGCATGTACAATTCATTTTTAACTAATAAATAAGAGGAGGGTAAATAGAATATGAGCGCATTATTTTCTAAAAAGAATAGAGAAGTTCTTTTAACCCCGCTGGGTTTGAATAACCCTGTCACCGTACAGGTGCTCGGTATCTGTTCTGCACTGGCTGTAACGGCTCAGTTGGAACCGGCTATCGTAATGGGGCTTTCTGTAACCATTATTACAGCCTTCTCAAACTTCGTTATCTCCTTGTTGCGTAACACCATTCCCAACCGTATCCGTATCATCGTTCAGTTGGTGGTTGTTGCTGCATTGGTGACTATCGTTAGTGAAATTTTGAAAGCATTCGCATACGATGTAAGCGTACAGCTTTCTGTATATGTAGGTTTGATTATTACAAACTGTATCCTGATGGGACGTCTGGAAGCGTTTGCTATGATGAACGGTCCTTGGGAATCATTCCTGGATGGTATCGGTAACGGATTGGGTTATGCCAAAATCCTGATTATCGTGGCATTCTTCCGTGAACTGCTGGGTGCAGGTACACTGTTCGGCTTCCAAGTTATCCCGCAGGCTGTTTATGACTTGGGCTACTTGAACAACGGCTTGATGTTGATGCCTCCTATGGCGTTGATTATCTGCGCTTGTATCATCTGGTACCAACGTGCAAAACACAAAGAATTGCAGGAAAGTAATAATTAATCCCCGCTATAAAACGAAAAGAATATGGAATATTTAAGTTTGTTTGTAAAGTCCATCTTTGTGGACAATATGATTTTCGCATACTTCCTGGGGATGTGTTCTTACCTGGCAGTATCGAAGAACGTAAAGACAGCCGTAGGTCTGGGTGCAGCCGTTACTTTCGTGTTGATTGTAACTTTGCCGGTGAACTATATGCTGGAAAATTACGTACTGGCACCTAATGCGCTGGTAGAAGGAGTAGACCTCAGTTTCTTGAGCTTTATCCTGTTTATTGCCGTTATCGCCGGTATCGTTCAGTTGGTGGAAATGGCGGTTGAACGTTTCAGCCCGTCACTCTATGCTTCATTGGGTATCTTCCTTCCGCTGATTGCTGTAAACTGTGCTATCATGGGTGCTTCACTGTTTATGCAGCAACGTCATTTCATCAACATTGGCGAGGCAACAACTTACGCTTTGGGCTCAGGTATCGGTTGGGCACTGGCTATTATCGGTCTGGCTGCTATCCGTGAAAAAATGGCTTACTCTGATGTTCCTGCTCCTTTGAAAGGTCTGGGTATCACTTTCATCACTGTAGGTTTGATGGCAATGGCATTTATGTGTTTCTCAGGTTTGAAAATCTAAAAGGAAAGGAATAAGACAATGGATATGAATTTAATATTAGCTAGTATTGGAGTATTCCTTGGAATTATCCTTCTGCTCGTTGTTATTTTGCTGGTAGCTAAGCAGTATCTTACTCCGAGCGGCAAAGTAAAGATAACTATCAATGGAGAGAAAGAACTGGAAGTAGAACAAGGTTCAACTTTGCTGAACACCCTGTCTGTTAATGGTATATACCTGTCATCGGCTTGTGGTGGTAAAGGTTCTTGCGGTCAATGTAAATGCCAGGTTGTAGAAGGCGGTGGTGAGATTCTTCCTTCTGAAAAAGGACATTTCAGCCGTAAACAACAACAGGATCATTGGCGTCTGGGTTGCCAGGTGAAAGTAAAAGGAGACCTGGGCATCAAGATTGATGAATCTGTAATGGGTGTTAAGGAATGGGAATGCGAAGTAATCAGCAACAAGAACGTTGCCACTTTCATCAAAGAGTTTATTGTGGCTTTGCCGAAAGGTGAACACATGGACTTTGTTCCGGGTTCATACGCCCAGATTAAGATTCCTAAATTTGAAATGGACTACAACAAGGATATTGACAAAGACCTTATCGGTCCGGAGTATCTGCCCGCATGGGAAAAATTCGGCCTGTTCGGCTTGAAATGCAAGAATACGGAAGAAACAATCCGTGCTTACTCTATGGCCAACTATCCTGCCGAGGGCGACCGTATCATGCTGACAGTACGTATCGCTACTCCTCCGTTCAAACCGAAAGATCAGGGTCCCGGCTTTATGGATGTGAATCCGGGTATCGCTTCATCTTACATTTTCACGCTGAAACCGGGTGACAAGGTAACGATGAGTGGTCCTTACGGAGACTTCCACCCGATCTTCGATTCTAAGAAGGAAATGATTTGGGTAGGTGGTGGTGCCGGTATGGCTCCATTGCGTGCGCAGATTATGCACATGACCAAGACACTGCACACTACCGACCGTGAACTTCACTATTTCTATGGTGCGCGTGCATTGAATGAAGTATTCTATCTGCAAGATTTCCAGCAATTGGAAAAAGACTTCCCGAACTTCCACTTCCATCTGGCTTTGGACCGTCCGGATCCCGCAGCCGATGCAGCAGGCGTGAAGTATACCGCAGGTTTCGTTCACAATGTGATGTATGAAACTTATTTGAAGGATCACGAAGCTCCCGAAGATATTGAATACTACATGTGTGGTCCCGGTCCGATGTCTAATGCAGTCGTTAAGATGCTGGATAGTCTGGGTGTTGAACCTTCTTCTATCATGTACGATAACTTCGGAGGATAATATCAGGATCTCCTTTTATTAATAATGAAAATAAGCCCGGTAAAAGTGAACTTTTATCGGGCTTTTTCTTTACTTTTGTATAAAACGAAAATAAATATGATAGAGAACATACTAGCCAATTTGAAAATTGAGCGACTGAACCCGATGCAAGAGGCATCCATTGATGCTTGGAAAAAGGGAAAAGACTTAATATTATTGTCTCCTACGGGATCCGGCAAGACGTTAGCTTATCTGTTGCCTTTGGTGCAGAGTTTGAAGCCTGGTATAACAGGCGTACAGGCTATAGTGCTGGTTCCTTCCCGGGAGCTGGCTTTACAAATAGATCAGGTATTCAAATCCATGAATACGCCATTCAAGGCTGTGAGTTGCTATGGCGGACGACCTGCCATGGAAGAGCACCGTACCATCAAAGGGGTGCAGCCATCAGTTATCATCGGTACACCGGGCCGTATGAATGACCATCTTTCCAAACAGAATTTTGATGCAGACACGGTTTCCATTTTGATAATAGATGAATTTGATAAATGTCTGGAATTCGGTTTTCAGGAAGAGATGGCGACTGTCATAGGACAGTTACCCGGTCTGCAACGCCGTTTTCTGTTGTCGGCCACCGATGCGGAAGAGATTCCGCAGTTTACGGGGCTGAACAAGACCATTAAATTGAATTTTTTAAATCCGGAAGAGCAGCTTACCCAGCGACTGCATTTATATAAGGTACTATCTCCGGAAAAAGACAAACTTGAAACCTTGTATAAACTACTTTGTACCTTGGGAAGCCAATCGACATTGGTTTTCTGTAATCACCGTGAAAGTGTGGAAAGGGTAGGAAAGTATCTTCAATCCAAGAAGTTTCAATGTGGCATTTTTCATGGCGGCATGGAACAGGATGACCGTGAACGCTCCCTATATAAATTCCGCAACGGAAGTTGCCATGTGCTTATTTCTACCGATCTGGCCGCTCGCGGACTGGATATCCCCGAAATAGAGAACGTGGTACATTATCATCTACCTGCCAATGAGGACGGTTATATCCATCGTAACGGACGTACCGCCCGTTGGGAAGCCGAAGGAAATTCATACGTTATTCTTCATGCTGAAGAAACACTGCCCGGATATATAGCCGATGAGCCGGAAGAATTCATATTGCCCCAAGTGCCTCCCAAGCCGTCCTTGCCCGAATACGTAACATTATATATAGGGAAAGGCAAAAAAGATAAAATCAATAAGATAGATATTGTGGGCTTTCTCTTTAAAAAAGGTAACTTGAATAAAGACGAAATAGGACGGATTGATGTAAAGGACCACTATTCTTTTGCAGCCGTATCTCGCAAAAAGATAAAACAAACTTTGAATTTAATACGAAACGAGAAGATAAAGGGCATAAAAACACTTATTGAAGAAGCCAAATAATGACAATTTGTCAATTCTCGAAATGAAATGATTAAAGAATAATTCAAAAAGATATTTTTTTTATGCTTTAGATCATTGTTTACTAGGGATGTAGTTACAAAATGAAAGCATAAAAATTCAGATTTAACTAATTTGAAAGAAAATTATGCGGAAATTCGTAAATTTATTAGCGATTTTTTTGGAAAACTGAAAATAATGTGTAATTTCGCCCAATGTAAGATATAAACAAATTGTATAACCAAAACAAACTTCAAATGAAAAAGCATAATTTCAATGCGGGACCATCTATCTTGCCTCGCGAGGTAATTGAGAAAACAGCACAAGCCGTTCTTGATTTTAATGGTTCTGGTCTTTCCATCATGGAAATCAGTCACCGTGCTAAAGATTTTCAGCCTGTAGTAGACGAAGCTGTTGCTTTGTTTAAGGAACTGTTGAACATCCCGGAAGGGTACTCGGTACTATTCTTGGGAGGTGGAGCCAGCTTGGAATTCTGTATGATACCTTTCAACTTCCTCGAAAAAAAAGCTGCTTACCTGAATACAGGCGTATGGGCTAAGAAAGCGATGAAAGAAGCCAAGGCTTTCGGTGAGGTAGTAGAAGTAGCATCTTCCGCTGAAGCGACCTATACCTATATTCCCAAAGATTATACGGTTCCCGCTGATGCAGATTATTTCCACGTCACAACTAATAACACAATCTATGGAACAGAACTTCATGAAGACCTGGATTCTCCGGTTCCTATGATTGCTGATATGTCATCTGATATTTTCTCTCGTCCTATTGACGTTTCTAAATATATTTGTATCTATGGCGGTGCGCAGAAGAATTTGGCTCCAGCCGGTGTTACTTTCGTTATTGTAAAGAACGATGCTGTGGGCAAGGTATCACGCTATATCCCTACTATGCTGAATTATCAGACTCACATTGACGGCGGCTCTATGTTCAACACACCTCCTGTACTTCCTATTTATGCCGCTTTGCAGACTTTACGCTGGATAAAAGCTAACGGTGGTGTAGCAGAAATGCAGAAACGTGCTAAAGAGAAAGCAGACATGTTGTATGCTGAAATAGACCGTAACAAAATGTTCCGTGGCACAGTAACGGATAAAGCCGACCGTTCTTATATGAACATTTGCTTTGTGATGAATGACGAATACAAAGAGCTGGAAGCCGATTTCATGAAATTTGCCACAGAAAGAGGTATGGTGGGTATTAAGGGACACCGTTCTGTAGGTGGTTTCCGTGCATCTTGCTACAACGCCATGCCGAAGGAAAGCGTTCAGGCTTTGATTGACTGCATGCAGGAATTTGAGAAACTTCATTAATAATTATGTTCACCACAGATTATACGAATTACACAGATAGGAACAATAAATGGAATCTGTGATAATCCGTGCTAATCTGTGGTGAATCTTTTTAATACAATAAGACCATGAAAGTATTAGTAGCAACAGACAAGCCGTTTGCAAAAGTTGCAGTAGACGGTATCCGTAAAGAAATAGAAGCTGCAGGTTATGAACTTGTATTGCTGGAAAAATATGGTGAAAAAGCCAAATTACTGGAAGCTGTAAAGGACGTTAACGCCATCATTATCCGAAGTGATATTATTGATGCCGAAGTATTGGATGCGGCAAAAGAACTGAAAATCGTAGTACGTGCAGGAGCAGGTTATGATAACGTGGATTTGGCGGCTGCTACGGCACACAATGTATGTGTTATGAATACTCCGGGACAGAATTCCAATGCAGTAGCCGAACTGGCTTTTGGCATGATGGTGATGGCTGTCCGCAATTTCTATAACGGGACTTCGGGTACTGAACTGATGGGCAAGAAGTTAGGTATCCATGCATACGGTAATGTAGGTCGCAATGTGGCTCGTATTGCTAAAGGTTTTGGCATGGATATTTATGCTTTTGACGCTTTCTGCCCGAAAGAAGTAATTGAAAAAGATGGTGTGAAAGCTGTTTCTTCTGCTGAGGAACTGTATGCTGCTTGTAATGTAGTGTCCCTGCATATTCCTGCTACGGCTGAAACTAAAAATTCCATCAACTATGAATTGGTTAACAAGATGCCTAAAGGAGGAGTATTGGTAAATACTGCCCGTAAGGAAGTGATCAATGAAGCGGAATTAATCAAACTGATGGAAGAACGAACCGACTTAAAGTATGTTACTGATATCATGCCGGTTGCCCATGCTGAGTTCTCAGAAAAATTTGCCGGCCGCTATTTCTCTACACCGAAAAAGATGGGAGCCCAGACGGCTGAAGCAAATATCAACGCAGGTATTGCTGCCGCCAGACAAATTGTAGGCTTCCTGAAAGATGGTTGTGAAAAGTTCAGAGTAAATAAGTAATCCAATAACCGCAGGGGCGGATTGAATCCGACCGAATGCATATAGCTTATGTTTTCGGGCGAATGCAATTCGCTCCTGCAAGTAAAATCTAATACCTTTATTTTTATGGCAATAATAAAACCCTTCAAAGGCATCCGCCCTCCGAAAGAATTGGTAGAACAAGTAGCTTCACGCCCATACGACGTACTGAATTCTGAAGAAGCACGTGAGGAAGCGAAAGGTAATGAAAAGTCACTTTATCATATTATTAAACCGGAAATTGATTTCCCTGCCGGAACAGACGAACACGATCCTAAAGTATATGAGAAGGCTGCCGAAAATTTCCAGATGTTTCAGGACAAGGGCTGGTTGGTGCAAGACGGAAAAGAAAATTATTATGTATATGCACAAACCATGAATGGCAAAACCCAATATGGGTTGGTGGTAGGAGCGTATGTTCCCGATTATATGAACGGGGTCATCAAAAAACATGAACTGACCCGTCGTGATAAGGAGGAAGACCGCATGAAACATGTCCGCGTAAATAATGCCAATATAGAACCGGTATTCTTTGCTTACCCGGATAATGCGGAATTAGATGCTATCGTTAAGAAATATACTTCACAACAGCCGGAATATGATTTTATCGCTCCGGGTGACGGTTTCGGACATTCATTCTGGGTGATCGACAAAGAAGAAGATATAACAGCTATCACAAAAGCTTTCAAAGCTATGCCGGCTCTTTATATTGCCGATGGCCATCATCGCTCGGCTGCTGCCGCCTTGGTAGGTGCCGAAAAAGCGCAGCAAAATGCAAACCATCAGGGAAATGAGGAATACAATTACTTTATGGCTGTATGTTTCCCGGCCAACCAGCTGACTATTATTGATTACAATCGTGTTGTAAAAGACTTGAACGGGCTGTCTCCGGAACAATTCCTGACCGCTGTCAGCAAGAATTTTGTAGTAGAAGAGAAAGGTATTGAGGTTTATAAACCGCAGGCTCTTCACAATTTCTCTCTCTATCTGGACGGTAAATGGTACAGCTTGACAGCAAAACCGGGCACATACGATGACAATGATCCTATCGGAGTATTAGACGTGACTATTTCTTCCAACTTGATATTGGATGAAATATTGGGAATCAAGGATCTTCGTTCCGACAAACGGATTGACTTTGTAGGTGGTATCCGTGGCTTGGAGGAATTAAAGAAGCGTGTGGACAGCGGTGAAATGAAAGTGGCTTTGGCCCTTTATCCTGTTTCTATGAAACAATTAATGGATATTGCCGATACCGGTAATATTATGCCGCCCAAAACAACTTGGTTTGAACCGAAACTTCGTTCGGGATTGGTTATTCATAAACTGAGCTGATCAATATAGAACACGGACAGAAGAACAAACCTGCATTTTCCCTCTCTGTCCGTGTCCGTTCATTTCATATAATTTTTTCAGCAGCTACAGGTGATATAAATTCTTTTATATTTGTTGATTAGGTATAATCTAAATAAATAGATGTTAGATTGAAAGAATAAAGCACTTTTCCTTTGTTTATTGCTAACAAATATCTAATTTCGCGCCGATTTTAAAGCGTGTAATAAAAACGATGATTAACAACAAGACTAAAGGATTTCTCCTTGGGGCAATCGCAGCAGCCAGCTACGGCATGAACCCACTGTTCACCCTTCCTCTTTATAGTGCAGGAATGAGCGTAGACTCGGTATTATTTTATCGCTATGCACTGGCTATAGTTGTACTAGGTATCATGATGAAGATGCAGAAACAATCTTTTGCCATTAAGAAAGCGGATGTGCTGCCACTTTGCATCATGGGGTTGCTGTTCTCATTCTCTTCCCTGTTTCTCTTTATGAGTTATAACTACATGGATGCCGGTATCGCATCCACCATATTGTTTGTCTACCCGGTACTGGTAGCTATTATTATGGCTGTAGTATTTAAGGAAAAAGTATCGCCGGTCACTATGTTTTCCATAGCGCTGGCCTTTGTGGGAATTTCCTTGCTTTGTAAAAGTCCGGGAGGACAGACACTCAGCTTGGTCGGGATTACTTTTGTCTTTTTATCATCCTTAGCTTATGCTATCTATATAGTTGGTGTAAACCGTTCTTCCCTGAAGGATATGCCTATAGCCAAGCTTACTTTCTATGTCCTGCTTTTCGGTCTGTCTGTTTATGTGGTGCGATTGAAGTTCTGTACGGGATTGCAGCTTATCCCTACACCCTTGTTATGGGTAAACGCAATTTCACTGGCTGTTTTTCCTACTGTTATTTCGTTGGTGACTATGACAAAGGCCATACACTACATTGGCTCCACACCCACTGCTATTCTAGGTGCTTTGGAGCCTGTTACAGCTTTATTCTTCGGAGTACTGATTTTTGGAGAGCAGCTGACACCGCGCATTATTCTGGGCATTTTGATGGTGATTACTGCCGTAACTCTAATTATAGGAGGAAAAACATTGCTGAAAAAAAGCAAGATTCGGTTAAGGCATACTGGCAAATAAGATCAGATTTTGTATCTTTGCCCTTGTAATTATAAATTTTCCACTATGAAAAAACAACTGATGCAATGGGCAGGAGTGGGAATGTGGATGGTATTTGGTCTGTCCGCATGTTCTCCTACAAAAACAGAAATCGGAAACCTGAATGTCATTCCGCAGCCCCAAGAAGTAAGTCAAGACATTCAAGCCCACCCTTTTGTTATTAATCCGCAAACCGGTATTGTCTATCCGGAAGGCAATGAAAAGTTGCAACGGACGGCAGAATTTTTAGCTTCCTATATTAAAGAGGCTACGGGAATTACCGTCCGGACAACAACTGAAGCCGCAAAGAAGAATTCCATAATCTTGGCGGTTGACAGTTCCATTACCAACAAAGAGGGGTATCAACTGGAGGTAACTTCTGAAAACATTCATTTGAATGGAGGAAGTGAGTCTGGGGTCTTTTATGGAATGCAAACGCTCTATAAGGCTTTGCCATTGACCAAAAACAAACAGGTATCCGCTGCCATCCCGGTGGGAACTGTTAATGACTATCCTCGTTTCGGTTATCGCGGTTTTATGGTAGACGTGGGCCGCCATTATTTCCCGGTTTCTTATCTGAAACAAATCATTGATATGCTGGCATTGCACAATATCAATTATTTTCATTGGCATCTGACTGAAGACCAAGGTTGGAGAATTGAAATCAAGAAATATCCCAAACTTACGGAAATAGGTTCGATACGTCCACGTACGTTGATTGACCGTGAAACCCAGACCTATGATGAAACTCCTCATAGCGGTTTTTATACACAGGAAGAAGCAAAAGAGATTGTCAAGTATGCCGCTGACCGTTTTATTACTGTAATTCCCGAAGTTGACCTTCCGGGACATATGATGGGAGCTTTGGTTTCCTATCCGGAATTAGGTTGTACGGGAGGTCCATACGAGATTCCTTGTAAATGGGGGGTATTCCCTGATGTGCTTTGTGGAGGAAACGACCGGGCTTTACAGTTTGCTAAAGATGTATTGAATGAAATTATGGACATCTTTCCATCTCCTTATATCCATATTGGTGGGGATGAATGTCCGAAAGTACGTTGGGAAAAATGCCCTGCATGTCAAGCTAAAATTCGGGAACTGGGTTTGAAAGATACACCAAAACACAGCAAGGAGAATCAATTACAGACCTATTTCATGTCCGAGGTAGGCAAAGTTATTAATGACAGAGGGCGTAAAATGCTGGGCTGGGATGAGATGTTGGAGGGAGGATTGGCTCCAGGTGCCACAGTGATGTCATGGACTGGTGTCAAAGGTGGTATCGAAGCCGCCCGTCTGCACCATGATGCAATTATGACTCCTATTCAGTTTCTTTATTTCAGCAATCCTACTTACAATCGGATAAAAGGGACTAAAAGCCTTGAACGTGTCTATACATTTGAACCTGTTTCTAATGAATTGGCAGAGGATGAACGAAAATATATCATCGGTACTCAAGGATGTATCTGGACAGAATGGACGCGTGACAGTTTGAAGATGGAATGGCAAATTCTTCCTCGTATGGCTGCCTTGTCCGAGATTCAATGGACGGAACCGTTACATAAAAATTTCGACAGTTTTTTGAAACGTTTACCAGCTCTGCTGGCTATTTACCGGGATAGAGGTTATGATTTTCGTCAGGATATTTATGATGTGAACATTGATATCGTTCCGGCTCCCGATGAAGGAAAAGCCAAGATTGCTTTTCAGACTTTTGATGATGCGGAAATACATTATACATTGGATGGCAGCGTTCCCGATGTGCAATCCCCATTGTATACCGACACTATACAAGTGGATAAAGATGTTATCATACAAGCCATTGCAGTTCGTCCGCAGGGTACTAGTCAGATAAGTAAGGAGGAAATACATTTTAATGCAGCCACAATGAGACCGGTTACCTTGAATACCATTCCTCATAAATCATATACTTTTAAAGGAGGAAGTACCTTGATAGACGGATTATATGGGGATATGAATTATCGCTCAGGACGTTGGATTGGTTTCTACGGGACAGATATGAATGTGACCCTTGATTTACTTGAGCCTAAGGAAGTATCTTCAGTTTTTGTAAACACAATGTTGAACACAGGCGATGCTATCTTTGGTGCAACAGGTCTGAAGGTGGAAGTTTCTGAGGATGGGAAAAATTTCCGCAGGGTAGCCTCCGAAAATTTTCCCGTTGTGGAAAAAGGAACTAAAATGCAAAGCCGCAAAGACTCTGTTTCCTTTGATAAAGTAAAAGCCCGCTATATTAAAATCATAGCAGAAGTTACTCCGAAACTTCCCGCATGGCATTCCATGCCTGGCGAAAAAGCTTTTCTGTTTGTTGACGAAATAGGAGTGGAGTAAATTCGCCTTCGGAGCAATAGCTTTCTAAAGAACAAATACTAAACAAGAAACGGACATTCTGACAAAACAGATGTCCGTTTCCTTATCAATAACCCTTTCATGTATTTTCAAACTAGAAAGCTGTTCAAGAAAAAAATAGCGATAGAGATTCACTCTATCGCCATCATGTGACATGGAATGTCTAATTCCTTATGCTTTAGGAAGTGCTTCTTTTACAACCATAGTACGGTTTACATATTCTGCACCGTTCAATTGCTTGATAGCTTCTTTAGCTTCGCCATCATTAGGCATTTCTACAAAAGCAAAACCTTTAGAACGACGTGTTTCACGATCAGTAATAAGTTTTACTGAAGCTACTGTTCCATACTCTTCCATTACACCTCTCAAATCACCTTCCCTAACATTATAGTTAAGGTTTCCAATATACAAATTCATAAAATAAAAATTGATAAATAAATAATTAAGTAAACTTTGAATTTAAAAATTTAGTTAGAAGAATAGAAACGGTTCAAGTGTGAGATGAATTGAGTCAATCGAAAAAACTATCTTTTTATATTCCGTTGTCAAAGGAACGATAAATAATTGGATTATCCACTATATTTCTCTTTTTATTTTGATATTTTTTTAACCGGTGACTCTTTTTATACTTTTTAGGCTTAAAGCAAGAGCCTTATATCATTCATATTCACTAATTTTGTATTAATAGCTAACTTATAACTAAGATTTATATGATATTGAATGAAAGAGAAAGCCGCCATGAACATGTTCTGCATGTGGCCCGACAAATGATGACAGCAGCGCGTACTGCTCCCAAAGGAAAAGGTGTTGATATTATTGAAATAGCCATGGTGACGGATGGTAATATCAATATTTTATCGGAAATGATGGTGAAAATGGTTGCGGAGCATGGAATGAAATTCTTCCTGCGCGATGCGGAAAATATTCTGAATGCAGAATGTGTCCTGTTAATAGGTACACACGAACAGGCGCAAGGATTGAATTGTGGTCATTGTGGATATGCCACTTGTGTGTCTCGCAAAGAAGGAGTGCCATGTGCTATCAATAGTGTTGATGTGGGCATTGCTATCGGATCAGCTTGTGCCACAGCAGCAGACAACAGGGTGGACACACGGGTCATGTTCTCGGCCGGATTAGCAGCACAGCGTCTGAACTGGCTGGAAGGATGCACCCAGGTTTATGCCATCCCTGTCAGCGCATCCTCTAAAAATCCTTTCTTTGACCGGAAACCTAAAGAATAAATTTCTCTACTACCGCGGCTACACCATCTTCTTCATTAGAAAGGGTGATGTAGTCGGCGTTTTGACGGACTATTTCTTGAGCATTGGCCATTGCTACCCCCAATCCGGCATATTGTATCATAGAAAGATCGTTAAAACCATCACCAACGGCAATCATTTCTTCTTTTGTCATACCGATTTCTTTTAGCAATACGGCCAGTGATTGTGCTTTATCAATACCTTTAGGAACCAATTCCAAAAAATAAGGTTCGGAACGGAATACCCCCATACGATCTTTCAAATGTTCGTACATTTCTTTTTCAAGCACTGCAAGCCGCGTAGGTTCACCTACAATCAGACATTTGGCAATAGGAAATTTTATTGCCTCCAGAAAATGATCCACTTTCTTGGGAGTCATCACATTCAAAATAGCTTCTTTCAATACATATTCATCTTCCGGATATTCAGTCAATACATATTTTCCATCGTAAGTGACGATAGCAAAATGGTTGTCGGTGGCACATTTATACAGGTAAGGTAATATATCCGGATCGAGCACATTCTCGTACATCATCTCACCGGTTTTCCAGTCTATGATCTCACCTCCGTTATACGAAAGTATATAACCTTCGTATTTCTGCAGCTCTAAGATCTCAGCCAGTGGAGCCACACCGTATGTGGGACGTCCCGATGCCAAAACAATTTTTACTCCGCGCTTTTGCGCTTCGATAAGTGTACGACGTGTGTGTTCCGTTACCTCTTTCTTTTTATTGGTCAACGTTCCGTCTAGGTCTAAAACTAATAATTTATACTTCATATACTATTTAATGGAGTGCTTTTGCCAAATTCGCTGCAAATATAACGATTAAATTCATGGCTTTTTGCTACATTTGCTCAAAATAAACAAGAATCATGACAGAAATTTTATTAACCGTAATTATTATCCTGCTGATAATTAATATTGTAATCGCACTTACTAAAAACAATCGTCTGCAAACCGAACGTCTGGAAGGATTGCTACGCGAAGAAATGAAAGAAAACCGGGACGAACTGGGAAAAAATATTCGCGAACTTCGTAACGAACTGAATCAAACCTTGAATTATTCTATCCGTAATATGCAGGATACTTTGCATAAAAACCTGCTGACCGGTAATGAAATGCAACGGGAAAAATTTGAAGCAATGGGCAAGCAACAGGAAGCTTTGGTGAAAAGTACGGAAAAACGATTGGATGACATGCGGCAAATGGTAGAAGAAAAATTACAGAAAACATTGAATGAACGTATAGGACAATCCTTTGAGATAGTACGTTCGCAGCTGGAGAATGTACAAAAAGGATTGGGAGAGATGAAGGGTCTGGCACAGGATGTAGGAGGATTGAAAAAAGTTTTAAGTAATGTGAAGACACGGGGTACATTCGGAGAAGTACAATTAGGTGCCTTATTGGATCAGATGCTGAGTCCGGAACAATATGAGGCGAATGTCAAAACCAAGAAAAATGCAACGGAATTTGTGGAGTTCGCCATTAAACTTCCGGGAAAGGAAAATAATAATGATACTGTATATTTACCTGTGGATGCCAAATTTCCCAAAGATGTATATGAACAATATCAGGATGCATACGAAGCCGGAGATGCCGCATTGATTGAAACTTCATCCCGTCAACTGGAAATCACAATTAAAAAAATGGCAAAGGATATTCACGATAAATATGTAGACCCACCTTTTACAACAGATTTTGCCATTATGTTTCTGCCATTCGAAAACATCTATGCAGAAGTGATCCGCCGGACCGCGTTGGTGGAAATGTTGCAGAAAGACTGGAAGATAGTGGTTACAGGTCCTACCACCCTGGGAGCTATCCTGAATAGTTTGCAAATGGGATTCCGTACGCTGGCCATTCAAAAACGAACAAGCGAAGTATGGAATGTGTTAGGGGCAGTAAAGACCGAATTCGGAAAGTTTGGAGGATTGCTGGAAAAGGTACAGAAAAATCTACAGAATGCAGGAGACCAGTTAGAGGAAGTTATGGGGAAACGTACTCGTGCCATAGAACGTAAATTACGCCAGGTAGAAGCCCTTCCGGCAGAAGACAGCCAACGAATGTTGAGTTTGCCCGAACTGACTGATGATGAAGACGATGAATAAAAGGAGGATTTCAATATGAGCATGACGTGGGATTTTATTTTGAGATTGTTTGTGGCAGGCGCTTTGGGTACTGTTATTGGTCTGGATAGGGAATATCGTGCTAAAGAAGCCGGTTACCGTACCCATTTTCTAGTATCACTGGGAAGTGCTCTCATTATGATTGTATCACAATATGGTTTTATGGAAGTAGTGAAGATGGAGGGGATAGACTTGGACCCGAGTCGTGTGGCCGCACAGGTTGTCAGTGGTATCGGTTTTATTGGAGCGGGTACTATTATTTTTCAAAAACAAATCGTGCGCGGACTTACTACCGCTGCCGGAATTTGGGCTACTTCGGGCATCGGTCTGGCCATTGGAGCCGGTATGTACTGGCTGGGAATCTCAGCAACAATCCTTACGCTGATTGGTCTTGAGGCACTTAGCTATCTTTTTAAAAGTATAGGTATGAAAAGTTCCATGGTAGAGTTCTCTACAGACAATAAAGAAACACTGAACCGTATGGCCAAGAAATTCAATTCCAAGGAATACAATATTGTTTCCTATCAATTGGACGAAAAGAGGTTGGGAGAAGTAACAACCTATTATGTTACAATGGTTATAAAATCTAAGAAATACAATGATGAAGGTATGTTACTGACATTATTACAAGATTTTAGCGATATTACCGTTCACAGGTTGGAGTAAGCTTTTCCGGCTTGGTTCAAAAGCAGCGGGGGAGAGCTCTTATTGAAAGATTCTCTCCCCTGTGCTGTGATCATGCTTTTAATCGCATAACAAACATACTTCCTTCTCCCAGCTTACTGTCTACTGTAAGAGTACCATTATGGGCCTCGACAAAATCTCGGGAAATAGACAGGCCTAAACCGCTTCCTTGTACTTTAGTTCCGGGAACCCGGAAATAATGGTCAAAGATGCTTTTATGATAACGTGGATCAATCCCTTTCCCGAAATCCCGTACAAACATCTCAATGAATCCATCATCTGTTTGACGTGCCCCTATTACCACACGACCGTTTTCCGGTGAATACCGGATGGCATTGGAAAGAAGGTTGGTTAGAACCCAAGCTATCTTCTCACTGTCGACAAACAGTTTACCTATTTTGTCTTCAGGGTATTCCACTTCTATTTGAATATTAAATTTTTCAGCTTGTACACGATTGGCCTTTATTGCATATTCTATCAACTCTATAGGTTTGGTTATCTTAGGCTTCAACTGTAGTTTTCCTGATTCTACCTGGGTCATATTCAGCAACTCGCCGGTGATATTAAGCAGCCGTTCGCTATTTTCTTTGATACTGTTTGCCAAATCTTCCTGTTCTTCATTTAAAGCTCCGATACGCTGGTCTTCTAATAATTGCAGACTCATCATAATAGCCGAGATAGGAGTCTTCAATTCATGTGAGATTGTAGAGATAAACGTAGTCTTGGCCGAATCCAGTTCCTTAAATTCGGTTATATTCTTCAACATAATGACATATCCTTTTTTTTCCATAGTAACCCCATCTTTCCCCGGTTGGGAAATACTCATGTATTTTACTTGGAAAAAACTCTCTTTATTGTCCGCATAAATCTTCAGAGGTTCTTTCTTTTCTTTTTCCTTGTCTCTGACTGGTTCCCCAGGAATTTCCACCAATTCACGAATCAGGCGACGCAACAAATCATTGCGCAGGGAAATATCCTGTGCAGAGTGTTTAATAACTTCTTCACGCTTCAGGTTGATCACATTCAATGCTTCATCATTGATGAAAAGGATTTCCATATCATTATTTAAACCAATGATAGGCTCGTTGATACTGTTGATGATAGTCTCCATATATTTTTTAGATGCCATCATATCGGATAAAGCACTTGCATGATAATCTTCCAGACGTTTGGCCATGCGGTTGAAATTTTTAGATACTTCAGAAAATTCTTCACTATTGCTTAATTCCAAACGTTTTTTATAATTATGGTTCGCAATTTCCTGTATAGCGTTGGTCAATTCTTTAATAGGATTATCAATCGATGCAGGAAGACGCAGCCACATACCAATACCAATACATATACATGCGGCACCAACAACATATATCCACAATAAAGCCCGCTGTAATCCGGGACCTGCTGCCGGACTGTCAGGTTCCGTGGCGGTCAATATTTGCAAATTCACAACAGAAAGTACAACCAATAGTACAATCATTGCCACCAATACCCCTATGGCAAGGGTTAGTTTCGACTTTATATTCATAACTTTTATTTTTTATGCAAGTATAATCAAATCTATGTCTATTTCAGCTAAAGAGTTTAGAAATTTTCGATATTTGGAAAGACTGAATAATGCACCTGGCATTTTGAAAGTAGGATGCCCCATACAGACGGTTGTAATTCCACGTTGACGACAAGTTTTAATTATTTCTCCCATAATATCGGAAGATGAAACTTGGATAATTTCACCGCCTAACTCGGTAACCAGTTTAAAATGGTTAAGTAAATGCCGCTGTGTTGCCAATGGAATACGTTCCGTACTCTCGGCAGGTGTCTGTACATAGAGGGCAAAAAAGACCGTATTGTACCGGGAAGCAAGCCGTGCCGCTTTACGGATAATATGTCGGGGAGTCCGTTCATTACTACTGATACATGCCAAAAACTTCTCGTGCCGGATGCCCTTTTCACCTGTTACAATTTCATTTTCAACTTTCTTCTCGACTCGAAAGGCCACTTCTTTTAGTGCCAGTTCACGTAACTGAAGAATATTCTCTGTCTTAAAAAAATTATTCAGTGCCAACTGAATCTTTTCAGGACGATAGATTTTCCCGGCTTTCAACCGGTTTATCAGTTCTTCGGCGGTAAGGTCTATATTTACCACTTCATCCGCATCCTGCAGCACCTTATCCGGAATCCGTTCTTTAACTTCTATACCTGCTATACCTTTTACGTCCTCATTCAAACTTTCTATATGCTGGATGTTAACTGCAGAAATTACGTTTATACCGGCATCCAACAATTCCATTACATCTTGCCAACGTTTCTCATTCCGGCTGCCCTCGATATTGGTATGTGCCAATTCATCTACTATAACTAGTTCGGGATGTAACTGAAGAATGGCATCAAGATCCATTTCTTCCACTTCCTTACCTTTGTAAAATATCTTTTTCCGAGAGATAACAGGCAATCCTTCCAACATAGCAACGGTTCCTGCACGTCCGTGCGTTTCAATATAACCTATCTGTACATCTACCCCGTTCTCCAACATTTCGTGAGCTTCTTGCAGCATACGATAACTCTTCCCTACACCGGCTATCATTCCGATATAGATTTTAAACTTTCCACGCCGTGAACGTTTAATCAAATCTAAAAAATGCTGTACACTTTCTTCTCTGTCTTCCATTTGTTACTTTATCATATTAGTGTAAATATAACAATTTTCCGCATATTTAATATCAGTCCTTTTATAACAGACAAAGAATATACCAATAAAACAAACGGCTTAGTTACAATGCCATAAGCGTGTCATTAAAAACTAAAGCTTACCAAAATGAAAAGGAACTCTTTCAAAATGAAACACTTTCTTAATCACTATAATTATTGCTGTTAGATCCCCTAGAATAGTTTATTCCTGCTTTTCTAGCTTGTGTATGTTGAAATTGGCGGGCTATTTTATATTCACGTTCTCCTTTTAGTAATCTGTATCCAGTTTGTTTAAACCAAAAGCTAATATTATTTTCTATACATTGCCGACGAATGTCCAACACCCAGTCATAATTACATATGCGCGCTTCTTTACCTGATTCTCCACCTACCACAATCTGTTCTACCCATATACCAAGTTCTCCCTTGAAGTTTATAGCGGACAACAATGGTTCACAGATAATGATTTTATGCTTTACAGGAGCTGCTTTATAAAGAGGAAGACGGTAATCCACTCTTTCTTGATTTTCCATGGTGCAACAAATGGTAACATTATCATACCCGTCCCCCCAATCCGGAGGCAGACATTGGCTGAGCCGGTCTATACGTTTAGTTATAAACAAGAAATGAAGATCGTATCGTTCCCGCATCATTTTCCATGCTTCTATACGCCATTCATCGGCTTCTTCTATCAGAAAATCAGAGGTAAAACAAGTATAGACGAGATTTCCGGAAGGGATCTTGTAAGTCTTATCCTTTTTCCGCCTCACGGGCAGATTGAATTGTCCGGTTTTAGTTATTATGGAACTGTCTTTCCCATGTTTACTATCTCCGCGATATACATAACAATGCCGGCAACCTGTACTTAGCTTATGGCAGCCATGCCAAGGATTCCATAGAGAAGACTCCGGACTTATTCTATTTTCCATTCTGTTTGAATAAAATTTATCATTTTATTATTGTCTGCAAAGTTAGCTAAAGTCTTTTCATCATTTACATAATTCATTCCTGAATTTCTTCAAAAAGAATGGGAGTGTTATAGTTAATGCAAATGGATTAATGTACCTTTGCCGATATAATCAATTAAGCCACTAACAAGAATAAATTTTATAATGTAGAGTATAAAACAAAAAACTTATTATATGAACACAGACGATAGAAAATGGGAGATTATTGAAAGTGAATATCTTATCCGCCGCCCTTGGCTGACCGCACGCCGTGATCGGGTTAAATTACCTACAGGAGTTGAAATTCCTGAATATTATATTTTGGAATATCCTGATTGGGTAAATGTAATTGCTATCACCAAAGAGGGTAAATTCGTATTAGTACGCCAATACCGTCACGGAATAAAAGAAACACGTTATGAAATTTGTGCCGGAGTTTGTGAAACCGGAGAAGAACCTTTGCTTTCTGCCCAACGCGAATTGTACGAAGAAACAGGGTATGGTAATGGAAATTGGACAAAACTTATGACCGTCTCTGCAAATGCCAGCACCATGACAAATATCACTCATTGTTATCTGGCTACGGAGGTAGAACGAATCTCCACCCAGCATTTGGAAGAAACTGAAGATTTGACAGTGCATTTGCTGAGTGAAGAAGAAATAAAAGCGTTGTTATTGAATGATGAAGTAAAACAATCATTGATGGCAGCACCGCTTTGGAAGTATTTTGCTTTATATTCTCATTCATAGTTCAATCACCCAAATACATTTTCAGGGAGGATTTTGCCCTCTCTGAAAATGTTTTTTGGCTTAAAGGATAAAGTAATCTAGAACCACTTTGCCCATAAAATATTGGAGTTCTCCGGAGAATTGATTTTGACAGGTTATTCTAAATGTCTTTTTATCTGTTCCTTATCATTTCAACAAAGGTAATTGATTTAACATTTCTTTAATTCTGATAGCAATCCGTGGCATCGGTTCGGCAACGGTTAGACCTACTATTTCTTTTTCTTTGGCAATATCATTAATAACGCGGACCACTTCTGCCAATTTCATTCCATCGGGAACTACCCCTACGGCTGCTATAATTTCGGCAGGGTCGAGCACATCCATATCAAAATGAATTAACACGCGGGATGCTCCACATGATTTTAACCATTCATATATAGCATTACTATTTTGTGCTACATCTTCCGGAGTAAGATGTTTTATACCATATTGTTTCTGGCGGACTTTTATTTCATCACGTTCCCAATCACGCAATCCTACGAGCAGAATCTTTGAGGGGGCTATTTGGGCCGGTAGCTTGGAAAGGATTTCCTTGTCGCCTTTCCCCATGCAGGCAGTAACAGCCATGGCATGGAATCCGCTGTACATATCTCCGGGAAGTGTTATATCAGGATGGGCATCAATCCAAATCATTGCCACATCATCTTTATATTTCTCTGCAAGGTAGGTAAACGGAACGACACTGACAGAACATTCTCCTCCAAGAGTTACTATTTTATCAGGATCACTGATACGCAACAAGTCAAGAGCAGCTTTAGTCTGTTTCACAATAATGTCGCGGTCTAGTACACCGTCCTTTTTTCTACGTTCTGTAATTTCTGTTGAAATGGGAACTGTCAGTGTTTCTTGACTGCTGTCGGGAGCCAAGAAGTTAAGCAATTCTGCCCCTAAGAAGTATCCCTTTGATGCTGCTTCGGGATCTTTTATTTCAGTAATCCACCGAGCAATATCACCTCCTTGCCATTGCGGATAAATCAAACGAATTGTTTTTGTTTTCTTTTCCATACTTTGATTATTAATTGAATTTTTCTGTTGTGCATTAATAGAAATCACATTAACAGCCAGTAATATTATCAGAGATAACCACTTTTTCATTATATCATTATTATATATCCCATTATTCCTATATCTGAATCTGTCTGCAAATTTATAATTACCCGATGGTTTGCGCAAGTAGGGATAAATTAATCAGTATATGAATAATTTATCCCTATAACATGAAAAGAGTAGAAGCTATTCTTTCCATGTTATTTCAATATGATTAATTTTGCAGAAAAAAGAAGATTTATGTACAGAAAGAAAATACCTTTTGATATAGACTGCGGTGTGAAAATAGCGATGGAAGTGATTGGTGGAAAATGGAAAAGCTGCATTATTCAAGAATTGGACAAAGGCCCGAAGCGCCCGAGTGAACTTCATCGTTACTTTGATGATGCCAGCCCAAGGGTAATCAACCAACAACTGAAAGAACTGGAGATTCATGGCATGATACAGAAAAAGATTTTTTCGGAACTTCCTCCCCATACAGAATATTCCATTACAGAGCAAGGTAGAACACTGCTTCCCATTATTGAACAATTAGAAAAATGGGGAGATGGATTCCGACCGCAAATGAAGAAAATATTAGGAATGGAAGACTAAGTTCAACAAGATATGATTCTTTATCAATTCGGTTTTCTGATTGAAAATGAATTACTTTGTCAATTAGAAAACGTTTTAAAAAGAGGGTAATTAAAACTATTATCATAAAACAATTTAAAGCCTTATAGGCTGTAAAATTCCATTCATTAAAACGCCCACAAGAATATGCTTTGCTGCTCAATGTCTCATCTGTTTATCTGAATGAGGCGGTGAAAAAGACGACTGGGTATAAGTGCCTATGTACTGAAAAGCGCTTTAATGGAAATACTTGATATATAAAAAAGCGAGTGCAGATACTCCTTGAACAGAATGTCTGCACTACTTGAATATGTTTTAGAAGGTCACTTTACTCTTCTTTCCACTAACCTTGAAAGGGATTTATTTTCTTTGCTATAAAAAATGCATATCCATAGTATTCTTTATACTTACTATATAATTCAGCTTCATGGCAGATGGATGCCATCAGTTTTTCAGCTGTTTTATTCCCTGCATACTTCTTGATAAACATTTCTTTGGCTTTGGCCTGCGGAACATAATAATGTTCTGTCCAGCAATTCTCCGGAAGAATGAACGTAGCAACGGGAATATATCCCGCTTTTTGTATTTGTACTATTTTATTAGGAATTGTATCTATTTCCGTGTAAGCATTCATCCAGAAATCATGAATCTCTGCCGGACGGTGATCGGTAAACCAGACACTTTCAGAAACGGCAAGGTATCCTCCCGGTTTCAAATAATTGCGCCACTCGTTCAATCCTCGTTCAAAACCGATATTATAAATAGCTCCTTCCGACCAAATCAAGTCTAGGGATTCTTTTTCAAAAGAAAGGGCATCCATTGAGCCGACTACACCTTTTACTCTATCTTGTAAATTTAACTTTTCGGCATTCCTGTTGAAGCATTCAATAAATTCCGGAAAGAAGTCGAGTCCTGTAATACTTCCCGGTGTATGTTGTGCCAATACCATTGTCTGACCTCCTGTCCCACAACCGAGATCGGCGATAAGGGATTGAACAGTGAGATTATTTATAAAGCTTAGTGCTTTTAAGGTTGCTTCGGGACTTCCGGGACCTTGCCGGTTTGTATTTAAAAAGAAATCACAGATTAAATTTACGTCGAACTCTTGGATTGTATTATGATTATTATCGTTATTCATTATTGTAAAACATTGAGGCATACAATCCCATTATTTGTATGCGGATTAAAAGATCAATTATAAATAATATAAAATTGCTCTCAAAAGACATTCTGAGAGTAAAAACGACTGGACAATCTATTCTATAAAAACAGATTGTTTACGACACCAAATCCGATATATGAGTTTTTAACATATTGCAAAGATACATTTATTTTATTGAATTGTAAATAGATTATTCATAAAAAGAATTATTCTTCTGTCCGATTCATTGAAAGTGATAGAAAATAATGTTTAAATTTAGTAAGGATTTGATCGTTTCCACTCTTTTAAAACCCTATTTTACGTTTCAAATAAATCATATCTTTTAGTAAAACCCCATTGTCAATGATAGGATGATCGTAATTCTCCGTGAAAAAATCTTTTATACAATGAGAATATTCAAAACCGCAACTTTTATAAAATGCAAGAGTGCCAGGAACGTCTCCCGTTCCCACCATCATCTGAGTATATTCTTTTGAGTAATGGTTTATCAGGTAATTTATTAGTTTTCTACCATATCCTTGTCGTTGGGCACTAGGGGTAACCGCTATATTCTTCAATTCACAAATTTTCGGACCTTCTTTTGTTACAACACAAACAGCTTTTATCCCGTTATCTTCCAATACAAACAAGTCACCGCGCTCCAAATATCGGTCTACCATTATTTCCTGTTCATCCCCAAGCAATAATAAATCCAGATATTGCTTTTTATTTCTAGATATTTTAACGATGTGATAATCCATAATATTATATTTATGACATTCTTGTCTTTATTTTCATAGACAGTACAAAATAGCACTATTTTAACGATTCCTGGCATATCGGTAAATAGCAGCCGAAATATCAGAGATGATCTTAGTATTCGTTTCCATATTTTCTTTTGAGTCTTTGACAAATACGGCTACTACGTATCGGTTCCCATCAGGTAGAATTACAAAACCAATGTCATTGATGCCAATGTATTCCCCCCGTTCATTCTTATCGGAAGTTCCTGTCTTATGTCCTATCTTGACTTCACTTTCGGGAAGGGGAGCAGGTAGTCTGTCTTTACCTGTCTCACACTCTATCATAATATGTTTTAGAAAATTTGTATATTCATTTTTCATGGAATCTTGAGTCATAAAAAGTTCCAATAGATTGGCTGCTTCCATTGGTGTTGTCCAGTTTTTGTAACAATCATCCATGTCTTGATGCATCTCATCTTCGGTAGTAGTTATAGAAACATCGTTTATTCCCAATGAATGAATGTATTCATCCACCACGTTTACACCACCTATATAATCGAATAAAATATCACAGGCTACATTGTCACTTAACTGCATTGTATAAGCTAAAAGTTCACTAATCGGAAGTTCCAAATTACCTTGGGGATATTTATCACGCAAAGGGCTGTATGTATCCGGTTTGAAATACCTTTTATCAAGATATAGGGAAGTGGAAAGTGGAATATGCCGTTTTTGCAGGTAATCACATACAGCCAATGCCTGATGAAACTTATAAACGCTCATCATGGGATATTTTTCGGCATTATTTATGGCCAGCGTATCTTCTCCATCCAGTATCAAAGCCACTCCTATAGTTGCTTTCTTATCTTTAATAATATGTCGAATTTCTGTTTTTAATGTTTTCAATGAATCTTGGGATTTATTCTGAACACATCCGCCAGACAACACACACCATATACATATAATAATATATGGACATCCGTTTTTTACTAAAGACTGCAAGATTAACCTTTGGCTCCGTTTTTTTGTTATACGCATTTTCCTGATTTTAATTGTACAAAGATACTGGATTATCAGTCCTTCTCCAAATTTTTCCTTATTTAAAGATTAGCCTTTTATCTTCTTCCGCAAATAACACAGCAGTATTTACCAGTGCCAGATGAGAATAAGCTTGTGGAAAATTACCCAGTTGTTCTTTTGTTTCGAAATCAATATCTTCACTGAACAGACCCAAATGGTTTGAATATTGCAAAATTTCATCGAACAAACAGCGTGCTTCGTCTTTTTCCCCGATGACATAAAGTGCACGGATCAGCCAAAAAGTACAGATGGTAAAGGCCGAAGAAGGACAGCCAAAATCATCATGAGTATTATAACGGTACATCAACCCTTTGTGTAACAGGGATTTCTTGACGGCTTTCACTGTTTTATGATAACGAATATCATCAGCATCTATAAATCCATAAGGTTCCATTAACAGTAAAGAAGAATCCAAATCCAGATTGCCGTATGCTTGTGAAAAACTTTGTATTTCTTCCTTCCAGCCGTTTCTCATAACATCAGCTTTAATTGCATCAGCTTCTTCTTCCCAACGTCGGCTATTCTCATATTTATTCAGAATACGAGCTATGCGGGCTCCTCTGTCCAAAGCAACCCAACACATCACTTTGGACGAAACGAAATGCTGTCCTTCACCCCGTATCTCCCAAATTCCTTTATCAGGCTTTCTCCAATCTTCCACCACAGTCATCATAATGCTTTTCACCATTTCCCACATATCTTCTATTTCATCCAATGTACCTGGCATCAACCGGTAATATTGGTAAATCAAATCCATCAAATAGCCGAACGAATCATTCTGCCTTTGATGATAAGCATCATTGCCGATACGCACCGGTTTGGAGTTTTTATATCCTGAAAGATGGTCGAGTATAACTTCAGTCAATTTCCTTTCCCCACGAATGCCATACATTATTTGATAAGTGTCATGCTCGGCAACAAAAGTAGATTGTATGAATTTCATGAATTTGCGGGCTGCATCGGCATGACCTATTTTGAAAAGGGTCTCTATGGACATGGAGGCATCTCGCAACCAACAAAAACGGTAATCCCAATTGCGTACTTCTCCCACAGCTTCGGGCAGGCTGGTAGTAAGAGAGGCTAATACCGCGCCATTATAAAAGGACATCATCTTCAGGGTGAGTAAGCTACGCTCTATTATATCGTTGTAAATAGTGAACTTTCTTGTACGATCCGTCCAGTTCAACCAATAAACCAACGTGCGGCAATACTCCAGTTTCTCACGCTCTATATCAACAGGAATCACCTTTTCATTGTATGAAAGAAGAAAAAATTCATCTTTCTCTAATATAAATTCCTGATGGTTTACAATACCTTGCAACGGCAAAGAGGAATACAGATATTGTCTGTCCTTGTTGTTAGAAGAAGAATAGGTTTCAATATACCGGGAAGTTACATTAAAAAACGCTTTTCCACGAGCATAATCGGGAGCCGGATGGTAATTGACTTTAATGCGAGGACGACCTTTAATCCAGCGGATATAACGATAGACCTCAGCTGGACGATAATATTCCTTATTATCATATAACTCATAACAAGGCATAAAGTCGACTACCGCAAATTCGTCTTGTTCTGACACAAAAGTAGTGGAAAGAATATTGGTATGGGGAACATACGATTGGATGGTGTGATAGTCTTCTGAAACTTCAAAACCAAAAGTCCCGCCTTTTTCACGATCTAGAAGAGCTGCAAAAATAGAAGGTGAATCAAAATTTGGAAAACATAGCCATTCAATACTTCCTTTTTCGGAAATCAGTGCGGCTGTGCAGCAATTACCGATTACACCGTAATTCAAATTATCCATGGTTATTTTTTTTGTAATGTTAGTGGTTTATTATCCGTTTAAAAAAATCTATAGCCGATGATAACTGCCCTTTCAAACCACTTTTCAAGGCTGCTTTCACCATGCCTTCATCTGTCAGCCGTTGTAAAAACGGCAAGGTGTCTGTCTGTACGGGCAGATTGTAACGTGCACTCTCGGATGCTGTACCAATCTTTACAGTCACAGCAGTAACAGGTACGGCTTTAAACATATCATCATCCGTAGTATCATCTCCTATTGCCAAGATAAAATCATATCGGGTGGCAAGCAAAAGCCTGTTTACTTCTGAACCTTTGGTAAATTCGGGAGATTTTATTTCTATTACCTTATTACCCTGCATGATTTGCAAATTCTGTTTCAAGCAAATAGATATCAAGGAATTGACCAACTGTTGCGCACGTAATCTTCCCAACCATGCATCGGCTTCACGATAATGCCAGGCAAGTGCCGTTTCTTTGACTTCAAGATGGGAGCGAGGAGTCTTGCTGACAAATAATTTTAATATAGAAAGCAATCCGGGGCTCCATTCCTGCCCGTGTACATTCTTGTGCCATACACCATTCTCTTTATAAAAGGCCCCATGTTCGGCTGCAAAGGAAAGAGGCAGTGCACCCAACCACTTCTCTAAAGTAAAATGGTCACGTCCGCTGTTTATTACCACATGATTCAAGGGGTCGGCGGTCAGTTTCTGCAATATATCCAGCAATTGTGGAGTAGGAGAGGCATCTTCCGGCCTTTTCTGAAAAGGGACCAGTGTCCCGTCATAATCCAACAAAATCAAACGCTTTTTAGCATGTAAGTATTGATGCTGAATTTCCTGCATATTCTGTGATCCTATCTTCTTAAAAAGCATGGTTTTGTTTTTGTGTGCCACTTCCTGCCATTCATTTACAAAATCGGCAGCCCATTTATTGACAGTCTGTACGGATACAATAGACTGCATACGGTGCATCCGTTCTTGCTGTTCTTCAAACGGCATTTCCAATGCCCGGCAAATGGCATTTTCTATCTGCTCCGTATCATTGGGATTAACCAGCAAGGCGTCGGTCAGTTCCACAGCGGCACCGGCCATTTCACTTAAAACCAATACACCGGGATTGTCTTGCTTGACAGCAACATACTCTTTGGCAACCAAGTTCATTCCGTCACGCAAAGGAGTTACTAATGCAATATCAGCTATAAAATACATAGCAGCCAATTCTTCGAATGAAAAACCATGATAAAAATAGCAGACCGGAGTCCAGTTCATTGTAGAATATCGTCCGTTGATAGAACCTATTTCCTCGTCAATCCGGGTTTTCAATTCGGCATAACTGCCTACATGATCACGTGAAGGAACTATGACCATAGCCAGTGTTACCTTGCCATGATATTCGGGATGGTGTTCCAAAAAAGAGGCAAATCCATAAAGGCGGTGCAAAATACCTTTACTATAATCCAAACGGTCTACCGATAGGATAAGTTTATGTTTGCCAAACAAGAGACGGGTTCGTTCTATAGCCTTCCAAACATTTTTTTGTTGTGACACATTGTGGTAAAGGTCATAATTTATCCCCATCGGAAGTGCATCAACGCGCACAATGCGACTGCCTATCCGGGTTTCATCCAAACTGAAATCTATATGGAGTACCCGTTCGGCCGCACTGATGAAATGACGCATATAGTCATGTGTATGAAATGCGATAAAATCGGCTCCTAACAATCCTTTCAGTATTTCGGCACGTTCAGGTAGAATTCGGAATAACTCATAAGATGGAAACGGAATATGATGGAAATAACCGATATGCAACTGGGGAAGCTCTTGGCGAAGCATTTCCGGAAGTAACATCAACTGATAATCTTGTACCCAGACCCAATCATCCGGTTCCACAAGGCGGATAATTTCCCGACAAAACAAAGCGTTAACCTCTTGGTAAGATTGCCAGAAACTTTTTCTATATAATGTATAGGCAAAGAAATAGTGACATAAAGGCCACAGGGTACTGTTACTGTATCCCTCATAATAGTTCTTATATTGCTCATCGGATAAAAATATGGGATGGAGATTCATTTCCTCCAACCGGTGACAGATATCCTGTTTTTCTTCCTCTTTGTCTGTACAGATTCCGGGCCACCCCACCCAATGTTTCTCGTAATTGCCCTGTAGGGAATTTAGTCCCGTTGTCAGACCTCCTTCACTACGTGAGAAAACAAAGGTATCTTTTTCTGCGACAGCCTTCACGGGCAGTCTGTTTGATATGATATACAATTTCATTTTTATATAATTCTTTTTTTCAATTAGATGACAAAAGTCATACCACTAATTTAAACATCTTATTATCAACATGATATATGTTTATTGATTAGTTTATACTTTTTCAATATGAAAGCCTTTTTTCTAAAATGGGAAATGAAATAGCTGAAAGATAAAAGTGCAATTTTTGTAATGGCATCGATTTTGATTTATATGGAGTATAACGCTATCAACTTATAGAAAAGGTAGCGAGCAAACAATAAGAAATAACTGATTAACAAACTAATAAAGATGAAACTAGTAAAAACATAGCTTTCCAATATGGAAATTTGCCTGTTAAAATGAAAAAGAAACTCCAAAAGAATAAAATGCAATAAAAAAATGAAAGTATATAATTTAGAAAATATTAAATCTGCCACCGAACTGAAACATTGGACTGAAGTAATTAACATGAACGAACGTTCTATTATAGTGCTCGACACTTTTACCAGCATTGCCCAAAAGCTGCAAGCTGTTTCTATTTCTTTATTCCATGTCGATATCGAAGAGGTTATGAGTCAATTGCAGGATTTTGAGAATGATTGTAGAAATTGGCTGGACAATCTTCTTTCCTCCGAAATACAGAAAGCAGAAGCTGCCAAAGAAATAAAAGTACACATCGATCAAATTTCCCGTTTATGTAATGAAAATCTGAACATCATTGACGATCATGAGATCATGGCTCACGGAGCAATGATATCCTCTCTTATTCTGTCACATTATTTAGAAGAATGTACAAAAAAGAACTTCATCTTGAACTCATGTCATTTCATGCGACTAGGGCTTGATCGAAAACCGGATATAAAGTATGTGAAAAAGAATGTAGAAGAACTGATGAAAGACTGTCCCGATGTTCACATTCTTATTACCCAAAGCCGTTTGTGTAAAAATGTATATGATGAAGTGGATTTCTTCCCACAAATAGGAAATGAGTATTATGCCACTGTTATCGGGGCTGTATTCCATGCGGATGAAATTATAACATCCTTACATTCTGATGAAATTTGTTTCCGAGGTATGGAACATACTCGAACTCTTACATACGGTGAAGCCGAGAATTTTATTGATAGCGGCATTGCATTGCTTCATCCGGAATGTATTCCGCTGGCGCGCACCGCCGGTATGGCTATTGTATTGATAAAAACACCGAAAGATACATTACGAATATCATCAGAAAAAACAGGAACAAAAGTAAAAGCTGCTGTTTCACGCAGAGGTGTGGTCTTTGTCAAACTTCGTTCGTTGGGGATTCTTACTTCTTATCTATTTATTGGAAAAGTATTTGATGTGTTCGAGAAATATAAGGTTCCTGTCTATTTAGCGACTTCCTCTAATGTAAGTGTTTCATTGGCTGTGAAATGTAGCAACGACACATTACGCCTGATATATCGTGAATTACATAAGTATGCGGAAATAGGAATGGAAACAGAAATGTCTGTGGTCAGCGTTATTGGAGATCTAAATTGGGAAAAGCATACAGGGTTGGAAGCCAGAATTATAGAAACACTGAAAGAAATGCCGGTATGCATGATTTCATACGGTAGCAGCACTCACAATCTTTCAGTGCTGGTACGGGAACAAGATAGAGAAAAGGCATTAGTGACACTGTGCAAAGCCTTTCTAGATATTCCATCAGAGAAATTTGATGTAATAAAGCAAACTCAATTACAAGACTCTTTTGTTATGTGACCTTCCTGAGTAAACAGAAGCAACAATTCGTCCGACAAGGTATTTGTTGCTTTTGTTTTTGATTAAATAAAACATTATTTTATCCTTATAGCGATTTGTACTTTATTGCCAATTCTATCACCTAAATTGTTATCCATACAAAAATCTGACTTATGAATTTAATAGAATTCTTTCCCTTATAAACAAAAATAGACATATAGTTGATTATCAGTCCTGAATAACCTTTTAAAATAGTTGCTGTTATCCATTCTTAACTTTAGCACAGAACAGGAAATAATAAAATGGATTTAAAGCAAACAAAGAACATCTCTGTTAAAATACTTTTTGTATATTTGCAACAATATGTTTTATCGTTAAAATAGTTGCAACAGAAATAATACACATAAAAGAAAAACAGAGTAAATAGAAAATGAAGCGAGTTATTAACCTGGACAATTGGAATAGAAAAGAGCATTTTAAATTCTTCTCGGCTCTCGATGACCCTTTTTGGGGAATTACTACGACTGTTGATTTCACAAGCGTATATCAACAAAGTAAAAATATGGAGGTTTCTTTTTTTCTTTATTCTGTGTACTTCCTATTGAAATGTATCAATGCAACTACTGCATTCAAATTACGTATAGAAAACGGAGAAGTAGTAGAATATGATAAAATCAATATTTCGCCCACTATCGGAAGAGAGGACGGAACTTTTGGCTTTGGATTTTTTGAGTATGACACAGATCTTTCCTTATTTATTGAAAATGCAGAAAAGGAAATACATAGAGTAAAAAACAGTGCCGGACTTTCTTTTTCCAAGGACACTGCAAGAGCAGATGTCATCCGTTATTCGGCTCTGCCTTGGTTTGCCTTTTCCGAGATGAAACATGCCGGTTCAATTCAAACAGGAGATTCTATACCCAAAATTTCTACAGGTAAGCTGATACAAGAAAAAAAGAAACTTTTGCTCCCTATATCCATCAGTGTCCACCATGGCTTGGTGGATGGACGAAATGTTGCCGAATTTATACAGAACTTAAAAGACGGACAAAACAATACATTATGATATGATTGCTCCCTCTTCCTATTCTAATAATAAAACATGAAAAATAAAATAGAATTTATCGCTTTTGATGCCGATGACACTCTTTGGGAAAATGAACTTTATTTTCAAGAGTTGGAACACAAATTTTGTCATCTTCTGAGGAAATATTTACCAGCTCCTTCCATATCAGAAGAACTGTTCAAAACAGAAATAAAAAATCTGCATATCTATGGTTATGGACTGAAAGGAATGCTGCTTTGCATGATTGAAACCATTTGCAAAGTTACTAATGGAGAAGGAGATCTCAATCTCGTAAAAGAAATCCTCCGATCAGGCCAGGAACTTCTGCAAAGGCCAATCATATTATTGGACGGTGTGCAAGAAGTCATATCAGCCTTGTGCGAAAATTATAAATTAGTATTGGCCACCAAAGGTGATCTGTTCGATCAAAAAAGAAAGATTTCTGCGTCCGGACTACAAGAATGTTTTTGCCACATAGAAATAATGAGCGACAAGAAGAATGCGGATTATAAAAGATTGCTTGATAATTTAGGGTGTAAGGCAGAAAATTTACTGATGATAGGAAACTCAATAAAGTCAGATATTATTCCCATATTGGAACTCGGAGGTTATGCAGCCTATGTACCTCATCATATCACTTGGGCACACGAACAATGTGAAGGAGAAGTAACGCACTCCCACTTTATTAAGTTGAATAACATTAAAGAGATACAAAACTATCTTTAGTTTTTGCCATATTCCATTCTCCACGTGGCAACTCTTTGAACAAAAATACCACATCTGGCAAGAATCAAAAAAAGATAAGTCACTCTAATACAACAAAAAGGAGAAATGCTTTGCATTTCTCCTTTTTGTCAAAAAAATCACACATTTAAAACCCAATACTTAATCCGGCTATCAGATAAGTTTTGTCAAATGAGGGCGAAACAATAGCCTGTACAAACAAAGGCAAAGAAAAATTATCTGTAATATTAATGTTCTTGGAAGCTTTTAAAGCAATATCTGTAAAAGCAGCACCATCAGCATCATACATTCCTTTCCAAGGAGTGAAACCAACGGAAGGAGTGAGCGTAATTTCTGCCGGGCAAGCAATATTATAAGAAGCATTGATATAAGTGGAATAAGCACGATCACCGTCTTTGTTATCGTCTCCTCCCGCAAACATAGTAGACCAACTCAAGGTCAGAGGAAAGTTCTCGCCGAAATTATAAGCTAATGTTCCTTCAAAATGATGATCATGTTTATAATCCCCGTAGGGCATGGTGATGCCATTCCACCAATAGTCGGTTACTGTAATACCTAAACCGCCAATAGTATAGCTTAAATTGATGTCAAACTCTTGTGCACCGTCTGTCTTGGTCAGGCTCTGACTCCCCCAAGCAGATAAAGAAAGGTTGCCGTAAGATAATCCTAATGTAGGCTGTACAGAAAATCCTGAATTCTGGTAAGCGCCACGCCAAATGTAATCACTTACAAAATCTGCCTTAGCCGTTACGTTAAATTCTTGTGCTTTTATCACTCCAGGCAACAGTAAAGCCAGCACCAAGACCACTTTTTTCAAATTCCTTTTCATCTTAAAAAATTAAACTAATTAATATTCGTGTTTTACATATTTCTACTATTTCCTTCTTATTGTCTGAAAGGAAATATCCATTTTGAGTTTTTCTGAATCAAGATGCATCATTCAATGGTGATGCACGTCAAAGATCAAGAATCCATGTTATCAAAGCAAAGAACAATACAATGATAGCCACAGCTTCTAGAGCCGACAGGCTCTCGGTATCCAGGAAACTTCTCTTTTTCATGACGCACATCTTCCTAATTTAATGACTATATATTTTTATTATTTTGCCTTTTCTAAAGCAGCATTCAGTTTTAACACATTCACCTTCTCTGTACCGAACATGCCCATAAACGGTTTTTCCACAGCTTTATCTACAATAGCTTTTACAGTTTCCTCACTCATTCCGCGAGCTTTAGCCACACGTTGTACCTGCACGTATGCGCAGGCCGGAGTGATGTCAGGATCCAATCCGGAACCGCTGGCTGTTACCATTTCGGCAGGTACTTCCTTACGGCTCAAGTAAGGATGATGCTTTAAAAATGTATCAATCCGAGCTTCTACTTCAGCCAGATACTCCTCATTGGTAGGACCTTTATTGCTACCGGCCGAACTAGCCGCATCATAACCTTCACCAGCACATGAAGGACGTCCCCAGAAATAGATATCTTCTGTAAATAATTGTCCCACATTGGCTGCACCTACCACTTTTCCGTTAAGTTCCACAATCTCGGCATTGCCGGAATTAGGTCCGGCAAATTGAGCGAAAATCCATAAGACTAGTATATAGCATACTGAGAAAAACACACAAAAGACTAAAGTAAGTCTGAATGACTTTATAAAATTTTTCATTGTTATTTACTTGTTAAAAGAATAATCCTACTACTAAATCTATTAATTTAATACCCACAAAAGGAGCAATAACACCACCTATGCCATATATCAAAAGATTACGACGAAGCAAGGCGGAAGCTCCTATCGGTTTGTATTGAACTCCTTTCAATGCCAGCGGAATCAGAATAGGAATAATGATGGCATTGAATATAACTGCAGATAAGATAGCACTCTCAGGGCTATGCAACCCCATAATATTCAATGCAGCCAGTTCTGGAATGGAAAGCATGAACAATGCAGGAACAATGGCAAAATATTTGGCCACATCATTGGCTATGGAGAAAGTGGTCAGTGTACCACGTGTCATCAGCAATTGTTTACCTATCTCAACAATTTCTATCAGCTTGGTAGGATCATTATCCAAATCCACCATATTCCCTGCTTCCTTGGCAGCCTGTGTACCGCTATTCATGGCAACCCCCACATTAGCTTGGGCAAGGGCAGGAGCATCATTTGTTCCGTCACCCATCATGGCAACCAGTTTGCCGGCAGCCTGCTCTTTCTTGATATACTCCATCTTATCCTCCGGTTTAGCTTCGGCTATGAAGTCGTCTACTCCGGCTTTCTCTGCAATATATTTGGCGGTCAAAGGGTTATCTCCCGTCACCATGACTGTTTTTACCCCCATCTTGCGTAAACGTTCAAAACGTTCCTGAATACCCGGTTTTATGATATCCTGCAATTCTATAACTCCGGCAATTTTCTTATTGACACTCACCACCAATGGAGTACCTCCATTACTTGTAATGGTTTGAATGATATCTTCCGTTTCTTTTGGGAAAGGGTTTCCGGCAGACAAAGCTATCTTGCGGATAGCATCAAATGCACCTTTACGGATTTCTGTTCCATCCTTCAAGTTAATACCCGAGCATTTGGTTTCGGCGGTAAATTTTATCATATGAGCACCATCGGTATTCAAATTACGCATCCGTAAACCCGATTCACGTCCCAGTTCAATAATAGATTTACCTTCCGGAGTATCATCAGATACAGATGAGAGTAGGCAGGCTTCGATGAAAGCATGTTCATCCACTCCCTGAGCCGGATAAAAACGAGTAGCTTTACGGTTTCCTATAGTTATTGTTCCTGTTTTATCAAGAAGCAAAGTATCTATATCTCCGGCTGTTTCCACTGCTTTACCCGATTTGGTTATGACGTTGGCACGCAGAGCACGATCCATCCCGGCGATACCGATAGCCGAAAGCAATCCTCCGATAGTGGTGGGAATGAGGCAGACAAACAAGGACAGAAAAGAAGCAATGGTAATGACAGTTCCCGTATAATCGGCAAACGGTTTAAGGGTGATACACACAATGACAAAGACCAATGTAAATGCTGCCAACAGGATAGTCAATGCAATTTCATTCGGTGTTTTCTGGCGGGATGCGCCTTCCACCAATGCAATCATCTTATCCAAGAAACTTTCACCCGGCTGGGTGCTTACCATTACTTTTATCTGATCGGACAATACTTTTGTACCTCCTGTTACTGAACTCTTGTCACCGCCTGCTTCACGGATTACAGGAGCGGATTCGCCTGTGATGGCACTTTCGTCAATAGACGCCAGTCCTTCGATGATCTCGCCATCGGCAGGAATAACATCTCCTGCCTCACATACAAAAATATCACCTTTCTTTAACTGGGAACTACTGACAGTTTTCAAAGTCCCGTTCACAATCAATTTGGCAGGAGTCTCCTCACGAGTCTTCCTCAGGCTATCGGCTTGTGCTTTTCCGCGCGCTTCGGCAATAGCTTCAGCAAAATTAGCAAATAACAAGGTGATGAACAGAATTACGAAAACCCATAAATTATAAATAAATGAGCCTTGTGAATCATTAACGATAGAGTAGAGCATCACCAAGAACATAATAGCTGTACAAACCTCTACCGTGAACATAATCGGATTCTTAATCATCACTCGCGGATTCAACTTCACGAATGATTGTTTTATGCTGTCAATAACTTGCTCCTTCTGAAATAAAGAAGCTGATTTATTATCTTTCATATCTTCTATTAATATCGTTGTCTGTTATCAGAATTATAAACTCAAGTGCTCGGCAATAGTGCTTAATGCATGTACCGGGAAGAATGATAGTGCGGCAACAATAAAAATAACCGCAAATGTCATCACACCGAATGTCACTGTATCGGTTTGCAATGTGCCGGCGCTTTCGGGAATAAATTTTTTCTTAGCCAGAATACCTGCTATGGCCACTTGACCTACAATCGGGACAAAACGTCCTAATATCAGCACAATACCACAAGAGTAGTTCCAAAACCATGTGTTATCACCCAGTCCTTCAAAACCGGAACCATTATTGGCGGCACACGAGGTGTATTCATAAAGCATTTCACTCAGACCATGATATCCGGGATTGTTCAACCAGCCACCTTCACTTTCCACAAATGCAGGCGCATGAACAAACAGATAAGCAGCCAATGCTGTACCAACTAAAATGATAAACGGATGAAGTAGTGCTACAATGGAAGCAATCTTCATTTCACGTGCTTCTACTTTATGACCAAGAAACTCCGGTGTACGGCCTACCATCAACCCACTGATGAACACGGCGATAATAATAAATGTAAAGTAGTTCATCCATCCCACACCTACACCGCCAAACCATGTGTTGATCTGCATGTTCAGCATTTCCATCATACCCGAAAGCGGCATTGTTGAATCGTGCATACCATTGACAGAACCATTGGAAGTAACCGTAGTAGTAATACTCCACAAAGCAGTGGCGGCCGAGCCCAAACGTATTTCTTTACCTTCCATCGCGCCATTATCCTGCGCTATCCCCATCTCATCAATACGTGGATTACCACCCATCTCCTGACTGACATTGATACAAACTCCTACCAGATAAGCAAACAGCATGACACCATATATACTATAACCCAATTTTTTACGTTTCAGATAGAAACCGAATGCAAATGCCATCGCCATAGGTATGATAAGGATAGACCAACATTCCACCATATTAGCAAAATAGGTAGGGTTCTCCAAGGGATGAGAAGAGTTTACACCAAAATAACCACCCCCATTAGTACCCAATTGTTTGATAGGGACAATAGCCGCCGTAGGGCCTTGTGATACATATTGTGTAGTTCCTTCCATGGTGGTCACCTTCATTTTTCCGTCAAAGCCCATCGGAGTGCCTTGCACAATCAGGATAAAACCTACGATCAATGAAAGAGGCAACAGGACACGGGTACAACTTAATACCAAATAGTTCCAGAAATTGCCAATAGTCTGAGTAGTCTTTGCAGCCAGCGCTTTCATTATACCTGCCATGGCAGCCATACCGGTAGCGGCAGTAATAAACTGAAAGAGCATGATGACGAATAGCTGAGTAAAATAAGTCAGCCCACTTTCACCGCTATAATGTTGCAAGTTACAGTTCACCATGAAACTGATACAAGTATTAAATGCCTGATGCGCAGTCTGACCGGCATTTCCATCCGGGTTAAGCGGCAGCACACCTTGTGTAACCAACAGTACCATCCCCCAAAGGAACCAAAATAGATTTACCACCAGCAAGGCTCTCAAAAACTGTTTCCAGTTCATCTCCTCATTGGGATTGATACCACTCAGTTTGAACATAACCCGTTCAACGGGCTTCATAAAATCCGACCAAGTCTTTTCACCTTTATAAACTTTAGCGATATATTTGCCCAAAGGATAGCTAAGCACTATCAATAAGACAATTTGCGCTATAACACCTAAAACTTCAGTATTCATAACTCTTTATTTCTTAACTTACTTTTTTAAAACTTCTCCGGCTTGATAAGAACATACATCATATAGCCGAACATAATCAAACTAACTACAAATAATGCTGTGTACATAACTTGTTTCTCCTTTCTTTTTTTAGATCTTCTCGAACCAGTCTATACATTTAAAGAAAAGCCAAAAGCAAGCTATGCCGCTCAAGGTACAAACCGCAAATCCGATTGAAAATAAATCCATAATTCCTTTTTTTAAATTAATACTATTGTTAACTGCCACGCTATATGCCAATAGTGTGCCATTACTGGCAAACAGGAGATAAGTAATTGATTTATATACAGATATAACAACAAGAAAAAAGAGGGAGCAAAAGAAGATCTTTTCAAAATGAAAAGGGAAGGATATCAAAACAGGAGAATAATTGATTTATTTGCTGCCAAACTGCATAATTCCCCAATTTATTATATAGCTTTGTATAGAGGTTTTAATACAGAAAAACAGAAAGGAAAAATGAAAAAGATAAATATTACCGTAGCCGATATCACTACTTTAAAAGTCGACGCCATTGTAAATGCAGCCAACAGTTCGTTGCTGGGTGGTGGCGGTGTAGATGGAGCTATCCATCGGGCTGCAGGTCCGGCGTTGTTAGCGGAATGCAAAACATTGGGCGGTTGTCCGACAGGGGAAAGCAAGATAACCGATGCATACAACCTGCCATGCAGGAAAGTAATTCATACTGTAGGGCCCGTATGGCATGGGGGAACGCATGGAGAAGCCGAAAAACTTGCATCATGTTATCGTACCAGTTTTATACTAGCGAGAGAAAACGGCATCCAAAGCATTGCATTCCCCTGTATCAGTACCGGCGTATATCATTATCCCAAGGAAGAAGCGGCACGTATCGCATTGAATGCCATCGGGGAAGAAATGGCACATGGCTATGAAGGAGAAGTGATTGTATGCTGTTTCTCGGAAGAAGATGCTGAAGTATATCGAGAGCTCCTGTCTTGCTGAGGAAAGCCACGGGGGATTTCTAAAATCCGTACTATACCGATTCCGTTTCCATCTTTGCTGAAACTGTGACGGACAGAAGAGTGTAGTAAGTGTTCCAGCTTGTGAAACGCTACCGTATGGTCTTTCATACCTGATACTAAGCTCTTTCTTCCTTATGGTTAAGCCCATTCTTACGGTTACATACTATAGTCGCCGGCATCGCTCCGTACAGTCCACTGCAATGGACTGTACGGACTGCCCCGGTGGACTGTACAGTCCACCGGAAGAAACTGTAGCAGCAAACCATAAGAGTGGGCTTAGCCATAAGGAGGAAACGGCTTAATCAATGGTACTCAATAACTAAATACCGTATTCCTCTATTTTTCTATATAAAGTAGTCAAACCTATTTTCAATAAACGTGAAGCCTCAGTCTTGTTTCCTTTAGTATGTTGCAGAACTTTAGCAATATGACGTTTTTCCATAGCGGCCAGTTCAAACTCCGAATAATTCTTGCCGGAATAATCTTCCTGTCGGGTATTCTGTATTTCAATAGGAAGATCTTGTAAGGTAAGCTGTTTGTCGCAGACAATCATGCTGCGTTCTATCACGTTTCGCAATTCACGGATATTTCCTCTCCAGTCGGCAGCTTTCAAAGCATTCAAGAACTCCGGAGCCATCCCTTCCACTTGTTTCCCCAGTTTTTTTGAAAAGAGTTGGATAAAGCTTCCCGCCAAAAGTTCGATGTCTTCTTTGCGCTCACGAAGAGGAGGGAGGTGTATCTGAAAAACAGAAAGACGATAATAAAGATCTTCACGGAAATTACCTTGTTCTATTTCTTTTTTCAGGTCCCGATTGGTGGCGGAGATAACGCGGACATTCACTTTCGTCGGTTTCGTGTCGCCTATCTTGATGTACTCTCCCGCTTCGAGCACACGAAGCAATTTGGCCTGCAGCTCGAAAGCCATTTCACCTATTTCATCCAAAAAGATGGTTCCGTTATCGGCCACTTCGAACAGCCCCTTCTTATCTTTCATCGCTCCGGTAAACGAACCGGCTTTATGACCGAATATCTCGCTTTCAAGCAGATCTTTGCTAAAAGCAGAACAGTTTACAGCCACAAAAGCATTCTCTTTGCGAAGACTGTTGCGATGGATGGCTTGTGCAAAGACTTCTTTCCCCGTGCCTGTTTCTCCGGTCAGCAAGACTGTAACATCCGTTGCCGAAACCTTTCGGGCCAATGCTACGGCTTGTTGCATACCCTCCGACTTCCCTTTTATAGCGTCAAAAGAGAAACTTTGGGTTTCTTCTGTTTTCACTTTTTCCCCTACATTCTTTTTAGCCTGAGCCATAGCCCGGCTGATTAACGGAATAATTTTATTATTATCATCCCCTTTGGTGATATAATCAAAGGCTCCATTCTTGATTGCCTGCACACCATCCGGAATGTTACCGTGGGCGGTCAAAAGTATCACCTCCAATTCTGGATAGAGTTTTTTGATGGTTGTAACCATATCTACTCCATTGCCGTCCGGCAAAAACACATCACACAACACCACTTGGGGATTATGTAACTTAAGTTGTTTCAATGTAGACTGGCAATCGGCTGCCTGGAATACTTCGTAACCTTCCAATTCCATCATACGCGAAAGAAGTTTGCGTATTTGCGGTTCATCATCAATAATTAAAATACTATCCATATATTTATTCTGTTTTACGGGACAAAGATAGAATAAAATGAACGCTCGACAAAAGGATAATACTTAATTTCTGTTTTATAGAAAACGCTTTCTGATTATCTTTTTTAATCTCGGATTTTCTGAACCACTCCCGTAGGGAGTAAACAATAACAAGCTGTAAGAAACATATTTACTGATCAATTAAACTCATCTTATAATGAACCTTTTTATATTTTGTTTCGTTAAATATACCGGATGACATCTCAATTTACTTCCGTCAATTCCTCCCTATTCTTAATTAATTTAAACTATTATAGACTATGAACAAAATAGAAATAAAAGACTTATATCTTGTTTTCGGTCCGGAAAAGCAGAAAGCGTTCCGGATGTTGAAAGAAAGAAAAAGCAAAAATGAAATTTTAAAGGCGACTAATTGTACTGTAGCAGTTAAAAACGCCAATCTGACAATCAAAGAAGGAGAATTCTTCGTAATCATGGGGCTATCGGGTAGTGGCAAATCAACTTTATTGCGCTGCATAAACCGATTAATCAAACCCACAAAAGGACAAGTACTGATTAATAGAACAGATATTACTGCCGCATCTGATAAGGAATTGTTGGAAATGCGTCGCCGGGAGATAGCTATGGTGTTCCAAAATTTTGGTTTGTTACCTCATCGCAGTGTTTTAAGCAATATTGCATTCGGTCTTGAACTCCAAGGAGTTCCCAAACAAGAACGTGAGAAAAAAGCCATGAAGAGTATGGAAATAGTCGGGCTGAAAGGATATCAGAATCAGATGGTCGGACAACTTTCCGGCGGAATGCAGCAACGTGTCGGGTTGGCACGCGCTTTGGCAAATGATCCGGAAATATTACTGATGGATGAAGCCTTTTCCGCTTTGGACCCATTGATCCGCGTACAAATGCAAGATGAAATGCTGGCGCTGCAATCCAAAATGAAAAAGACCATCGTCTTTATCACGCATGATTTGAGCGAAGCAATTAAACTGGGTGACCGCATTGCCATTATGAGAGACGGAGAAGTGGTGCAAGTCGGAACTTCAGAAGAAATTTTAACAGAACCAGCCAATGACTATGTGGCAAGATTTGTAGAAAATGTGGACCGGAGCAAAATCATAACGGCAGGAAGTATTATGATAACCCGTCCCGCCGTAGCCCGTCTGCGTAAAGAAGGTCCCGAGGTTCTGATCAGAAAGATGAAAGAAAGAGATATTACCGTGCTTCCTGTGATAGATGAAAATGACAAGCTGATAGGAGAGATTACATTGGAAAGTGCCGCCATTCTTCGGCATAAAGGTATAAAATCAATCAAGGAAGCCGTACAAAGTGAAGTACATTCCGTTACGGAGGACACAAAGATTGAGGATCTGCTTCCCTTAATTACGAAAACCAATTCTCCCATTTATGTGGTAAATGAAGAACGCGAACTGAAAGGCTTGGTTCCTCTATCGTCCATCGTAGTAGAGATGACCGGAAAAGATAAAGAAGAAATTAATGAACTTATTCAAAACGCTATCGAATTATGATAAACATAGGAAAATATATAGAAACAGCCATCAACTGGCTCACAGAAAACTTTGCCCCTCTTTTCGACGCCATCAATGTTGGAATAGGCGGGTTCATAGATGGGTTCCAAAACATATTGATGTGGATACCTTTTTATGTAACAATAGCATTGCTGGCCATCCTGGCTTGGTATAAATCGGGAAAAGGAGTCAGCATTTTTACCATTTTAGGATTATTACTGATTTGGGGAATGGGATTTTGGAACGAAACCATGCAGACTTTAGCATTGGTGCTTTCGTCTACCATCATCGCTCTTATCATGGGACTTCCATTGGGAATATGGAGCGCAAACAGCAAACGATGTGATAAAATTCTGCATCCTATCCTCGACCTGATGCAAACGATGCCTGCTTTCGTCTATCTGATTCCTGCCGTACTCTTTTTCGGGCTGGGAACCGTTCCGGGAGCTTTTGCCACCATTATTTTTGCCATGCCTCCCGTAGTGCGTCTGACCAGCCTGGGTATCAAGCAAGTACCGAAGAATGTTATAGAAGCTTCGCGCTCTTTTGGTGCGACACCTATGCAATTATTATTCAAGGTACAATTACCGCTGGCATTGCCCACTATCATGACCGGTATAAACCAGACAATCCTAATGTCGCTCTCCATGGTGGTCATTGCCGCTATGATTGCAGCCGGAGGGTTAGGGGAAATCGTATTGAAAGGTATCACGCAGATGAAAATAGGTTTAGGTTTCGAAGGCGGTATCGCAGTAGTCATCCTAGCCATCATTCTGGATAGAATAACACAAGGACTTGGAAAACAAAAGAAAGGGAAATAAGCATGAAGAAAATACTATATTTTTTGTCTTTCCTCCTGTTGCTTACCTCTTGCAGCGGGAAAAAAGATGATAAGACAATAAGCATTGGATACATAAACTGGGACGATGGCATCGCTCTGACCTATTTAACGGAAGTGATTCTTGAACAACAAGGTTATCATGTCATTTTAAAGAATGCTGATCCTGCTCCTATCTATGCAACAATGGCCCGTGGCAAAGTAGATTTGCTGATGGATGCTTGGTTACCGGCCACACAGGCCGATTATATGAAACAATACGGAAAGAATCTGGAAATCTTAGGCAAGATCTATCCAGATGCCCGTATCGGTCTGGTAGTCCCCGATTATGTGGACATTCATTCTATTGACCAATTAAATGCCAACAAAGAAAAATTCGGAGGCGAGATTATCGGCATTGATGCCGGCGCAGGGATTATGCATGCTGCAGATATGGCCATAGAAAAATACAATCTGGATTACAAATTGCTGGAGTCTAGCGGACCGGCTATGACCGCAGTACTAAAAAGGGCCATTGACGAACATCAATGGATTGTGGTGACGGGATGGACTCCCCATTGGATGTTCACCCGCTTTAAATTAAAATTTTTAGAAGACCCGAAAGGCATTTTTGGTAAAGCGGAAACAATTACAGCCATTGCCTGCAAAGGATTTGGTGAGCAACACCCGTTTGTGGTAAAACTGATAGAAAACATACATCTGAGCACCGAAGAAATCAGCAGCTTGCTGGATGATGTATCACAAAATGAATATAATGAAAAAGAAGGAGCGGAAAAATGGGTAAAAGAACATCAGGAGCTGGTAGATTCCTGGATTCCCCAGAAATAGAAATATCTCACTTACCTTGAGGGCCGCGCCCAAGGTAAGTGAGAAAACAAACGAACTTTGTATCAGCTCAACTATGCCATATATTTTGATAAGTTTCTCGAAAACAAAACCTATCTTTGCAACATAATAAAACACATATAAATTATGAATGTAATCAAATCAAGGTTCGTCTATCACTTAATGGCAATAATCACTGTAGCTATCTGGGGGACTACTTTTGTTTCTACTAAGATTCTAATCCAACATGGATTAAGTCCTTCCGACATCTTCTTTTATCGTTTCACTCTGGCCTATCTTTGCATGTGGTGTATTTCTTATAAAAAACTATTTGCCAATAGAATAAAAGATGAATTGTTACTTTTATTGGCCGGATTATGTGGAGGAACTATTTATTTCATTACTGAAAATACGGCTCTCGGTATCACATTAGCCTCCAACGTGTCTCTGATAGTATGCACATCACCTGTTCTGACCACACTACTTTCTTATTTGTTCAGAAGAAAAGAACCTTTCACCCGCCATCTTGTTTACGGATCGATCATGGCTTTGATAGGAGTGGGGCTAGTTGTTTTCAACGGCAGTTTCATTCTGAAAATTAATCCTTTGGGAGATATTCTTTCACTGACCGCTGCATTGATGTGGGCATTTTATTGCCTTATTCTCAAACAATTGGATAATCATTATTCTATCGTATTCATTACCCGTAAAGTATTCTTCTACGGAGTGCTGACCATTCTGCCCATGTTTTTATTCCGTCCGTTAAATTGGGACAATGTCTTGATGATGCAACCCATCGTGTTTGGAAATCTTCTCTTTTTGGGATTTGTCGCCTCCATGCTCTGCTTCATAGCCTGGAATGCATGTGTCAAGGAATTGGGAGCCGTAAAAAGTACAAACTATATTTATATCGTCCCTTTGGTAACTCTTCTTACTTCAGCGGTCATTATTAATGAAAAGATAACTTGGATAGCCCTTACCGGCTGTTTTCTTATCTTGTGTGGTGTATATTTGGCAGAACGGAAAACAAATCCTACATTTGAGGCGAAATCTTAAAGCCCTTTAATTATGAACGAGATAGACAAAATGCGTAACAGTCAGCTGGCCGATATGGAGAAACCGGAAATACAGGCCAGTTTCATACACGCCAAAAAACTAGTGGCCCAATTACGGATGATGAGTACATACGATGATGGTTTCAGGGAAGTGCTGGAAGAATTAGTGCCGGGTATCCCTTCCACTTCTGTCATCTGTCCACCATTTTACTGTGATCATGGACACGGCATCCGCTTAGGAGAGCATGTCTTTGTGAATGCCAACTGTACATTTTTAGACGGTGGATATATCACCATAGGAGCACATACATTGATAGGACCCAATGTACAGATCTATACTCCACATCATCCGGTAGATTACATAACCCGACGCGAACCCAAAGAGTATGCATATCCCGTAACTATCGGAGAAGATTGCTGGATAGGAGGAGGAGCTATTCTTTGTCCCGGAGTAAAAATAGGTCATCGCTGTATTATCGGAGCTGGAAGTGTCGTAACTAAAGACATTCCCGACAATTCCGTTGCTGTAGGTAATCCAGCCAAAGTGATTAGAAAAGTTGATTAAAAAAAGAGAACAGATAATTATGAAAGTTTTGGCCCCACATAATTATCTGTTTCTCGTATTCAGCCAATATAAACATTGACGCTCAGAAACAGGCAATCGTCTCCGTTAGAACATTCAAAGTCTATTTTATTCTCTCTGGCCAGCCAACCTATAGCTGCATTCAAATCTCTGTCAGACAACTCTGAAGCTCTTTTTAAATCACAATAACTCCACCGTTTATTGTCATTCAGCAGTTTCCAAACTTTTCCTGCGTTTACTCCAATTTGATGTTTATCCATTTTGATGTTCAATTAAAGAAGTTAATAATAGAATGCTTAGTTTTTTGCGGTAAATATAACCTTTTATTAAAATAAAATAGACTCTCCTACATAAAATTCATGTAAAAGACATGATTATTTAACATTTGTTTCTGTCAAATTTCATGTAAATTCTCTTTTTATGAAGATATTTATTGCCGGATGAGCCATTTTTACAAATATTTCCTCTAACTTTGTAAGTCAATTAATCCTTTGATATGAAAAGAAATAAAATAAACTGGAGAGTGCCCAAAGGTATGGAACTCACAGAGTTAGATAAAAAGGTTCTCTATTATCAAGATAGAGGTCATTTGGTGCCTTCACGTGAACTGATTAAGACACCAGAACAGATTGAAGGAATACGCCGTAGCGGTATTATCAATACCGGAGTGCTAGACCTTGTAGAACGCGAGATCCATGCAGGCATGAGCACATTGGAAATAGACAAACTAGTTTATGAATACACTAAAGATCATGGCGGCATTCCTGCAACCTTAGGTTATGAAGGTTTTCCAAAAAGTTGCTGCACCTCTATCAATGAGGTTGTTTGTCACGGTATTCCTAATGAATTCGACATTCTGGAAGAAGGAGATATTATCAATGTGGATTGTACTACCATTCTTGATGGTTATTATGCCGACGCATCGCGTATGTTTACCATTGGAAAAACCACACCTCAGAAAGAGAAACTGGTACGAGTAGCTAAAGAATGTTTGGAGATAGGCATGGAAGCTGCAAAACCATTTGGTTTTGTGGGAGACATAGGACATACCATTGAAAAACATGCTAAAAAAAATGGATTCTCAGTAGTGCGTGATCTCTGCGGACACGGAGTAGGCATAGAGTTTCATGAAGAACCGGATGTAGAACATTTTGGAAAAAAAGGAACTGGTATGCTATTGGTCCCGGGAATGGTTTTTACCATTGAACCAATGATCAATATGGGAACATGGGAAGTCTTCATTGATGAGGAAGATGGCTGGACTGTAGTCACCGAAGACGAACAGCCGTCTGCACAGTGGGAACATACTTTCGTTATGACAGATAACGGACTTGAAATTCTGACACATTAATATATATAATTAAGGTATAGAAATATGGATACAATTATATTAGGTATAGAATCTTCCTGTGACGACACATCAGCCGCAGTTATCAAGAATGGCGTATTGTTGTCCAACGTAGTGTCCAGCCAGGCTGTTCACGAAGCTTACGGAGGGGTGGTTCCCGAATTGGCGTCACGTGCCCATCAACAAAACATTGTACCGGTGGTGCACGAAGCCTTAAAAAGGGCAGGAGTTACCAAGGAGCAACTAAGCGCCGTTGCATTCACCCGAGGACCCGGCTTGATGGGATCATTACTGGTCGGAGTATCTTTTGCGAAAGGTTTCGCACGTTCATTAAATATACCAATGATTGATGTTAACCACCTGCAAGCCCATGTGTTAGCCCATTTCATTAAAGAATCGGAAGAAGACAACAACGAACCTAAATTCCCTTTCTTGTGCCTGCTGGTGTCAGGAGGAAACTCACAGATAATATTGGTAAAGGCCTATAATGATATGGAAGTTTTGGGACAAACTATTGACGATGCAGCAGGAGAAGCTATCGACAAATGTTCTAAAGTAATGGGCTTAGGTTATCCCGGAGGTCCTATCATTGATAAACTGGCACGTCAAGGCAATCCCAAAGCGTTCACTTTCAGTAAACCACATATTCCGGACTATAACTATAGCTTCAGTGGACTAAAGACTTCTTTCCTATACTCTTTGCGTGACTGGTTGAAAGAAGATCCCGATTTCATCGAGCATCATAAAAACGACTTGGCTGCTTCATTAGAAGCGACTATTGTAGATATTTTAATGGATAAGCTGAGAAAAGCAGCCAAAAATCTCAAAATAAATGAAGTGGCAGTAGCCGGAGGGGTATCAGCCAATAACGGGCTTCGTAACTCATTCCGCGAACATGCCGGGAAATATGGTTGGAATATCTATATCCCGAAGTTCAGCTTTACTACGGATAATGCTGCAATGATCGCAATTACCGGTTATTACAAGTACCTGGACAATGATTTTTGCACTATAGACAAGCCCGCTTATTCACGGGTAACTATTTAAATATTTAAAAACCGTTTTCAACATGTCAGTAGAAGGTAAATTTTTAAGTAAAGAGATTAACGATTTGTTTTGGAGAGAAGGCCTGACACTCGTTACTGCCGAGAGTTGCACGGCAGGAAGTGTGGCGGCCGCTATTACAGCCGTTGCCGGAAGTTCACACTTCTTTAAAGGTGGAATTATCGCCTATTCCAACGAAATAAAGGAAAATCTGTTGGGGGTAAACCACGGAACTTTAGAAACTCATGGGGCTGTAAGTGAAGAAACCGTTATCGAAATGGTAAAAGGGGCGATGAAATCGATGAATTCTGATTGTGCTGTAGCAACTTCAGGTATCGCAGGGCCCACAGGAGGTACCCCCGACAAGCCGGTAGGTACCATTTGGATTGCTGCCGGATGTAAAGACAAAGTGATTACACTGAAATTGGAAGGCGACGAAGGAAGAAACAAAAACATTGCAAATGCAACCCAAAATGCACTGCAACTGCTCCGAAAGTTGTTCCAAAACGAAGAAAATGAGCAGTAATTGCAGAATTATTTGCAAAAACTCTTGTTTTATACAAATAAAAGTGCTTATTTTGCACTCCGTTTGAAATAAGTATTGAAAAAAACTATAAAAATAAGATAGCAATGTCGAAGATTTGTCAAATTACCGGAAAGAAAGCCATGATTGGCAACAATGTTTCACACTCTAAGAGAAGAACCAAAAGAACTTTTGATGTGAACTTGTTTACTAAGAAATTCTACTATGTAGAACAAGATTGCTGGATTAGCCTGAATATCTGCGCTAACGGCTTACGTGTGATTAATAAAAAAGGCTTGGATGCAGCGCTGAATGAAGCGGTAACCAAAGGCTATTGTGATTGGAAAAGCATCAAAATTATTGGTTAATTAAAAAGGAGAGATAGACTATGGCAAAGAAGGCTAAAGGTAATAGAGTACAGGTAATCCTTGAATGCACAGAAATGAAGGATAGTGGTATGCCGGGAACTTCTCGTTACATTACAACAAAAAATAGAAAAAATACCACTGAAAGATTGGAACTTAAGAAGTACAATCCTATTTTGAAAAGAGTAACAGTTCACAAAGAAATTAAATAATTATAACCCATGGCAAAGAAAACAGTCGCAACCCTTCAGACAGGTAAAGAAGGACGTTCTTATACTAAGGTTATCAAGATGGTTAAATCTCCGAAAACAGGAGCTTACATCTTCGATGAGCAAATGGTACCTAACGAAAAAGTTCAAGACTTTTTCAAGAAATAATTCAGTCGGAAGACTAATGGAAAGTTCCTTTCATATATTATGGAAGGAACTTTTTTTATACCACAATGTTATCATCATAATACATTATGACCAATCATTGTGACACTTTTTTTTGTCCGTGTAAGAGATTAGTTATATCTTTGTAGCATAAACAGATAAATCAGACTCCAATATGGGATTTTTTAATTTTTTCTCGAAAGAAAAGAAGGAAACTTTAGACAAAGGATTGTCCAAAACCAAAGAAAGTGTATTTAGTAAGATTGCCCGTGCCGTAGCTGGTAAATCAAAAGTAGACGATGAAGTATTGGATAATCTGGAAGAAGTGCTTATTACTTCGGATGTAGGCGTTGAAACAACTCTAAATATTATTAAACGCATTGAAGAAAGAGTTGCCAAAGATAAATATGTAAACACTCAGGAACTGAACAAGATTCTCCGTGAAGAGATAGCGGCATTATTGACTGAAAATAACACGGTGGATTCGGATGATTTCACTGTTCCGGAAGGTAAGAAGCCCTATGTCATCATGGTGGTAGGTGTAAACGGTGTGGGTAAAACTACAACCATTGGCAAATTGGCATATCAATTTAAGAAGGCGGGCAAATCCGTCTATTTGGGTGCCGCTGATACATTCCGTGCTGCCGCCGTAGAACAATTGGATATTTGGGGAGAAAGAGTAGGAGTGCCTGTTATTAAACAGAAAATGGGATCAGATCCCGCATCCGTAGCTTTTGATACCTTAAGCTCTGCCGTAGCTAATAATGCAGATGTAGTAATTATTGATACCGCAGGTCGTCTTCACAATAAAGTAGGTTTGATGAACGAGCTTACTAAAATCAAGAATGTGATGAAGAAAGTTGTTGCGGACGCACCTCACGAAGTATTGCTGGTTTTAGACGGTTCTACCGGTCAAAACGCATTTGAACAAGCAAAACAGTTTACTTTGGCTACAGAAGTTACTGCTATGGCAATTACCAAATTGGACGGAACAGCCAAGGGGGGCGTTGTAATTGGCATCTCAGAGCAGTTCAAAATTCCCGTAAAATATATTGGATTGGGCGAAGGTATTGAAGACATGCAGGTATTCCGCAAAAAAGAATTTGTAGACTCACTATTTGGAGAGACTGAATAATAAATGAAACGTAACACAATAGATATCATCACCTTAGGGTGTTCCAAAAACTTAGTAGACTCAGAAAAGCTGATGCGTCAGCTGGAAGCAAACGGTTATAAAGTAACTCATGATTCCGATAAACCGCAAGGAGAAATCGCAGTTATTAATACATGTGGTTTTATCGGCGATGCCAAAGAGGAATCGATCAATATGATATTGGAATTTTGTCAGGCCAAAGAAGAAGGAAAACTCAAAAAACTATATGTAATGGGTTGCCTTTCAGAAAGATATCTAAAAGAATTGGCATTGGAAATTCCTCAAGTAGACAAATTCTATGGTAAGTTTAATTGGAATGAGTTACTGGCAGATTTAGGCAAAGCATACAAGGCGGAATTTACCATTGAACGGACATTAACCACTCCTCATCACTATGCTTATCTGAAAATATCAGAAGGCTGTGACCGTAAATGTTCTTATTGTGCCATTCCTATTATTACAGGACGCCACATTTCACGTCCGATGGAGGAGATTATTGATGAAGTGAAACTACTTGTATCCGAAGGAGTAAAGGAGTTCCAAATTATAGCCCAAGAATTGACTTACTACGGCGTAGATCTATATAAAAGTCAGAAATTGCCCGAACTCATCGAAAGAATTGCTAATGTTCCCGGTGTAGAATGGATACGTTTACACTATGCATATCCGGCGCATTTCCCGGAAGAATTATTCCGTGTTATGCGCGAACACGATAATGTATGCAAATATATGGATATCGCCCTGCAACACATTAGTGACAATATGCTGAATAAAATGCGCCGACACGTAAGTAAAGCGGAAACCTACGAATTAATCGAAAAATTTCGTCGGGAAGTACCCGGTATTCACTTACGTACAACATTAATGGTAGGACATCCCGGCGAGGCTGAAGAAGATTTTGAAGAATTAAAAGAATTCGTCAAAAAAGTACGATTTGACCGGATGGGGGCCTTTGCATACTCAGAAGAAGAAGGAACATTCGCCGCTAAAGAATACGAAGATTCCATTTCTCATGAAGTGAAACAACAGCGTTTGGATGAATTAATGGCACTTCAGCAGGAAATAGCCGGCGAACTGAGCCAAACGAAAATAGGTAAAGAATTCAAAGTCATTATAGACCGGAAGGAAGGAGATTACTACATAGGCAGAACCCAGTTTGACTCTCCTGAGGTAGATCCTGAGGTCTTGATAAAAGCTGATGACGAGTACTTAAAAATAGGTGAATTCTATAAAGTGAAAATTACAGCCGCTGATGATTTTGACCTATACGCCAGCATTTTATAGGCTTTTTCCCATATAAAGTTTGGATAATGTTTGTTTTTTTACTAATATAGCAACCAAATTAACACTTTAAGCTTTGAATAACAAAGAATTTATATCTGAATTATCACGTAAACTAGGATATACAAATAAAGATACATCACAATTGGTATCCTCAGTCATTGGTGTTATGACCCAAGAATTGCAAGATGGCAACAACATTGTAATTCAGGGATTTGGTACGTTTGAGGTTAAGAAAAAATTGGAAAGAATTTCTATTAACCCGGCTACTCAACAACGTATGCTGATTCCCCCCAAGTTAGTGCTGACTTACAAACCCAGTGTAACCTTAAAAGAAAAGTTTAAATAAAATAGCCCTTATTTATAATATTATCATGAGCGAGAAAGTAACCATACAAGATATCATCGAACTTTTGGCTGAGAAACACAGCATGACTAAAAAAGATGCTGAAATCTTTGTCAAAGGAATGTTTGAACTGATAGAGGAAGCTCTAGCTACTGAAAAGTATGTAAAGGTTAAAGGACTAGGTACGTTTAAACTCACAGAGGTGGAGAGTCGTGAAAGTGTAAACGTAAATACGGGGGAAAGAATTGAAATACAGGGTCATACAAAAATATCTTTTACTCCGGATTCCAGCATGAAAGATTTAATAAATAAGCCATTTGCTCATTTTGAAACGGTTATATTAAATGAGAATACCAAATTGGAAGATACCGAAACAGAAATAGAAGGAGAGGAGGAAGATACCGTTGACGAAAACGCGCCTAAGCCTAAACAAACAGTTGCGGCTAAAGAGGTTGAACTCATAGAAACGGAAAATACAGAAGATTCTCCAAATGAGAATCCCATTGCCGCTAAAGACACTATTCCGGTTATTGAGGAAACAATTATTGAAGAACCTGTACCTTCTGTTGAAATCACAAAGGAAGAGATACAAATTATAGAACCGGGAAAGAAATCGGAAGATATTGTCACTGAAGCAGAAAAGGATATTGTTGTTGAAACGGCTGTTCCCCAAACGGTTTCTCCTTTAGCAGAAACAATAGAAGGAAACAAGGTAACAGACAAACCTCAAGAAGAAGTTATGACTATTGCCGATGCAGCCATACTGGCTGCTCATAAAGCTTGTGAAGAAAAAACATCTTTGGAAATAATAGTGCCACAAGAGGCAACCCCGTCAGAAAAAACGGTAACTGTTACTTCTAATTTTGAAAAAGAACAGAAGATAGAGGAAACAACAGAAGCACAAGAAATCTCAGGAGAGAAAAAGAACAGAGTTTCCCGGGGAATTATTCTTGTTATCATTTTGATTGTCTGCATCACAGGTGGCATATATTGGTATTTGCAATCAGATAAAACTTCGGATTTACAATCGCCGGCTACAATAAAAAACACCCAAGAACAATTGGAAGAGGATATTCCTGCAATTCCGGTTAATGACTCATTAATGCAAGGTAAAGATACCGCAAACATATGGACGGATGTTACTAGAAAAGAAACCATCAGTCAATCACAACAGGCTGTATCTCCTAGTACGAAAAAGAGTTCTGGCGTTGCTGTAACTGCAAATGTTGAAAAAGAAACTTTAGCCGACACTGTAGAATATGACATAACAGGGACTAAAACTAATTACACATTACGAGAAGGAGAGAGCCTGGTAAAATTAGCAGTGAAATTCTATGGTACAAAAAAGCTATGGCCCTATATCGTGAAACATAATAAAAACATCATTAAAGATGCCGACAGAGTACCCATAGGGACTACTCTGCGTATTCCTGAATTAACTCCTAAAAAATAAGACTTCTTGTATTTTGCCTGCTTTCGACTTAAATAAAGCAGGCAAAATACAAGAAGTAAAAAAAGTGCGCTCAACTGATATTCTCACTCTACAAACCTTATCTTTGTATTTTAAAATTCTTTAGCCCAATAACCTTTAAAAAGTAGAGATGCACTTTACTTTTTTAATAAAAATTAGTTGCCGCTGTTAATTAATTACCGTAATTTTGGCTGCGTTAAATGAACAAGGCTATTTACAAGCCCGTTATTAGATCAATAAAGAAACAACTAAATAAACAAAATTATGGCTGAAGCAATTGACATTCGCGAACTAAACGAACGAATTGAAAGACAAAGTGCGTTCGTAACCAACTTAATGACTGGTATGGACCAGGTTATTGTAGGTCAGAAACATTTGGTAGAATCATTACTTATCGGTTTACTGTCCGATGGTCATATCCTGTTGGAAGGTGTTCCGGGTCTGGCAAAGACTCTGGCGATCAAAACGCTTGCATCTTTGATTGATGCCAAGTACAGCCGAATCCAGTTTACTCCAGACTTGCTGCCCGCCGACGTTATCGGTACCATGATTTATAGTCAGAAAGACGAACAATTCATAGCAAAGAAAGGTCCGATTTTTGCAAATTTCGTATTAGCCGATGAAATTAACCGTGCCCCGGCTAAAGTACAGAGTGCTTTGCTGGAAGCCATGCAGGAACGTCAAGTCACACTGAGCAAGGAAACCTTTATGCTACCCGAACCTTTCCTTGTAATGGCTACTCAGAACCCGATTGAACAGGAAGGTACCTATCCGCTTCCCGAAGCCCAGGTAGACCGTTTTATGCTGAAAGTTATTATCGACTATCCGAAACTGGAAGAAGAAAAGAAAATCATCCGCCAAAATATTACTGGAGAGAAAATCGAAGTTCGTCCCATTCTGAAAGCAACAGATATTATGGAAGCCCGTAAAGTGGTGCGCCAAGTCTATCTGGACGAAAAGATAGAGCAATACATCGCTGATATCGTATTCGCAACCCGTTTCCCTGAAAAATATGACTTGAAAGAACTGAAAGACATGATTGGTTTCGGTGGTTCACCGCGTGCATCTATCAATTTGGCATTGGCAGCACGCAGTTATGCGTTCATCAAACGTCGTGGTTACGTAATTCCCGAAGATGTTCGTGCAGTTGCTCACGATGTGCTTCGCCACCGTATCGGCTTGACTTACGAAGCAGAGGCTATGAATATGTCTTCTGATGAAATTGTAAGCAAAATCCTGAATAAAGTGGAAGTACCCTAAGGATTGTGTTCTGAGGCAGTTCTTAATTGCTTGACAATTAGGAAGAAACCTTGGAAACAAAAGGTTGAGTACAGAGTTCCACATGGGTGGAACACCAAATGCATCCGTTTGAAAAACCATTCTCGATAGGAGAAAAAACAGAAACCGATGCGCCGGATAAATAAACAACATAGTACGAACAGTATGGAAACAAGTGATTTATTAAAACGGGTTCGCCAGATTGAAATCAAGACACGCGGACTTTCGAACAATATCTTTGCCGGACAGTATCACTCTGCATTCAAGGGCAAAGGTATGTCATTCTCGGAAGTACGTGAATATCAGTATGGTGACGACGTACGTGACATTGATTGGAACGTAACCGCCCGCTACAACAAACCCTTTGTCAAGGTGTTTGAAGAAGAGCGCGAATTGACGGTTATGCTCTTGATTGATGTTTCGAACAGCTTGGATTTCGGTACGGTGAAGCAGTTGAAGAAGGATATGGTGACTGAGATTGCCGCTACATTGGCATTCTCGGCCATTCAAAATAACGATAAAATCGGAGTTATTTTCTTTTCAGACCGGATTGAGAAATTCATTCCGCCTAAAAAAGGCCGTAAACATATTCTTTATATCATCCGTGAACTGCTTGATTTCAAGCCCGAGAGCAAGCGTACAGATATAAAAACGGCTGTGGAATATCTGACCAACGTGATCAAAAAACGTTGCACCACCTTTATGATAAGCGACTTTATAGATGAAAACGACTTCCGCAATGCTTTGACCATTGCCAACCGGAAACATGATATCGTAGCTATTCAGGTATACGACCGCCGCATGGCAGAGTTACCTGATGTGGGACTGATGAAAGTACGCGATGCCGAAACCGGCCACGAGCAATGGATTGACACCTCGTCACGAGCTTTGCGTCGCGCACATAATGACTGGTGGATACAGCGTCAGGGAGTATTGAATGAAACATTTACTAAAAGTAATGTGGACTCTGTATCTATCCGCACGGATCAGGATTATGTGAAATCGTTGCTTAACTTATTTGCTAAACGAAATTAAAGAATATGAATATACTGAATACTAGCAAAAAGTTCTTGAAAGCTGGAGTTTGTGCAATTATGCTGATAACAGCCGGACAGGCACAGGCACAGCAGGTTACGGTAGACGCCAGCATTGACTCGCTGCAGCTTCTCATTGGCGAACAGGCTAAAGTGAAGCTGGAAATCAGCATGGATGCCAAGCAAAAACTGCAACTTCCGTTCCTACGCGATACATTGGTAAAAGGAGTGGAGATATTGGATATAGCCAAGCCTGATACCCAGATGCTGAACGATGGAAAGCGTATGCTGATAAAACAGGAATATACAATAACTTCTTTTGACTCGGCACTTTACTATCTTCCCCCATTCGAGGTGATGGTAAACGGAGAGTCTTACCGGTCCAAAGCATTGGCCGTAAAAGTATATTCCATTCCGGTAGATACGCTGCATCCCGAACAATTCTTCGGACCGAAGACCGTTCGCGAAGTACCTATCACCTGGGATGACGTATCGGCCATCGTATGGCTTACCTTGCTGATGCTTGCTTTGGGCGGACTAGCTTACTACCTGTTTGTACGCTACAAAGATAACAAGCCTATCATCAAGAAGATCAAGATTGAACCGAAGTTGCCGCCACACCAGCAGGCGTTGAAGGAAATAGAGCGTATCAAGGGAGACAAAACCTTGCGTACAGCCGATCCGAAGACCTATTATACCGAGCTGACGGATGTACTCCGTACTTATATGGAAGAACGATTCGGCTTTAACGCTATGGAGATGACTTCATCCGAAATTATTGATAAGCTACAGGAAATCAACGACAAAGAGTCTATCAAGGATTTGATGTATTTGTTCCAGACTGCCGACTTGGTGAAATTCGCCAAACATTCTCCGTTGATGAATGAAAACGATATGAATCTGGTAAACGCAGTAGACTTTATCAATAATACAAAAGTGGAACCAGACCCGAATGCAAAGCCCGAACCTACGGAAATCACCGTGGAGGAAAAGCGAAGCAAACAGGGCAGAATGATTCTGCTGGGCAGCATCAGCATCATTGTTATTGCGATTGTGGTAATTCTATATAAGGTGCTGAGTGGTGTATATAACCTCTGGTTTTAACAAATAAATACTAGGAACAATGATTTTTGCAAATATTGAATATCTATTTCTGCTGATTCTGCTCATACCTTATATAATATGGTACGTCATGAAGCGGAAGAAAACCGAGCCTACGCTTCAGGTTTCTACCACACGCATGTACATGAAGGCACCCAAAAGCTGGAAGATTTACTTGCTGCATGCTCCGTTCGTACTCCGTACGGTGGCTATCATCATGGTAATCCTGATCTTGGCACGCCCTCAGACCACAGACAATTGGCAGAATACCGAAATAGAAGGAATCGACATCATGCTAGCAGTAGACGTTTCTACCAGTATGTTGGCCGAAGACTTGAAACCCAACCGCTTGGAAGCCGCCAAACAAGTAGCTTCCGAGTTTATCAACGGCCGCCCCAATGATAATATCGGTCTGACCATCTTTGCCGGTGAGAGTTTTACCCAATGTCCGCTAACGGTAGACCATGGGGTACTGCTGAATCTGTTCAACAGCATTAAAGGCGATATCGCCCAGCGCGGACTGATTGAAGATGGTACTGCCATCGGTATGGGCATTGCCAATGCGGTGACCCGTCTGAAGGACAGCAAGGCTAAATCGAAAGTGATTATTCTGCTGACGGATGGTAGTAATAACCGTGGAGATATTTCTCCACTGACGGCAGCCGAGATAGCTAAACAGTTCGGAATCAGGATCTACACTATTGGTGTCGGTACAAACGGAACTGCTCCTTATCCGATGCAGACCTACGCAGGGACGCAATATGTGAATGTCCCCGTCGAGATAGACGAAAAGACTTTGACCGAGATTGCAGGTACAACGAACGGAAATTATTTCCGTGCCACCAGCAATTCCAAGCTGAAGGAAGTCTATCAGGAGATTGACAAACTGGAGAAAACGAAGTTGAACGTGAAAGAATTCAGCAAACGCGAAGAAGAATATCAGGTATTCGCCTGGATTGCTTTCTTCTGCATTTTGCTTGAACTTTTGTTGCGTAACTCAGTATTAAAGAAAATACCTTAAAAAAAGAAAGTCATGTTTCGATTTGCAGACCCGAACTTTTTATATTTACTCATCCTATTGCCGTTTTTGGTGGCGCTGTATTTGTATTCCAATTATCACCGCCGCCAAAATATTCGCAAATATGGTGATCCGGCATTGCTGAAAGGGCTTATGCCGACTATTTCCAAGTATCGTCCTGACATCAAGTTTTGGCTGACTTTTGCTGCGTTGACATTGGTTATACTGATGTTGGCCCGTCCACAGTTCGGCTCAAAGATGGAAACGGTGAAACGAAGTGGAGTGGAAGCTGTTATTGCATTAGACATTTCAAACTCTATGCTGGCAGAAGATGTGACTCCCAGTCGTTTGGACAAATCAAAGAAATTGATATCCAGACTGGTAGATACGTTCAATAATGATAAAGTAGGATTGATTGTTTTTGCAGGTGATGCTTTCACGCAATTGCCTATTACAAGCGATTATGTTTCTGCCAAGATGTTTTTGGAAACCATTAACCCGTCATTAATAACCACACAAGGTACGGATATCGGTACGGCCATCCGCCTGGCAATGAAGAGTTTTACTCCACAAGAAGGAGTGGGACGTGCGATTATTGTCATTACCGATGGTGAGAATCATGAAGGTGGGGCAGTAGAAGCAGCCCAGGAAGCAGCCGAAAAAGGTATGCAGGTATTTGTACTAGGGGTAGGTTCACCGGATGGTTCTCCAATTCCAGCTGAGAATGGTAGCAACAATTTTCGTCGCGATAAAGATGGAAATGTCATCGTCACCCGCTTGAATGAGCAAATGTGCCAGGAAATAGCCAAGGCAGGCAATGGAATGTATATCCGCGTAGATAATACCAACTCTGCCGAAAAGGTGTTGAACAATGAAATTGCTAAATTGTCAAAAGCTGATGTAGAAAGTCAGGTTTATACTGAATTCGATGAACAGTTCCAGGCTTTGGCATGGCTGGTGCTTATCCTGCTGGTGGTAGAAATGCTTATTTTGGAACGGAAGAATCCGCTTTTCAAAAATGTCAGACTATTTAAATAAGGAATGCTTATGTTACAAAAAACCTATATCACTCTGTTATTCTTACTTGTGGCAAGCTGTGCCTTCGCCCAAAAAACAGAAAGAGATTATCTGCGCAGTGGAAACAAGCTGTATAACGACAGTTTGTTTATCAAAGCGGAGGTAGATTATCGTAAGGCATTGGAAATTAACCCGAAATCAACAGATGCTATGTTCAATTTGGGAAACTCGCTCTTGATGCAGCAAAAAGCAAAGGAAGCGATGGAACAGTTTGAATCTGCTTCAAAAGTAGAAAAGGATAGAGATAAACTAGCACAGATTTATCATAACATGGGAGTTATCCTTCAGTCGTCCAAGCAGTATCCACAGTGTATAGAGGCTTATAAGGAATCTTTACGGAATAACCCGAAAGATGATGAAACTCGTTACAACTTGGCTTTGGCACAAAAGCTGTTGAAAGACCAACAGCAAAATCAAGACCAGAATCAGGATAAGAATCAAGATCAAAAACAAAATCAGAAAGACGACAAAAAGGATCAGAACAAAGACCAGCAAGAACAGGATAAGAAAGACCAACAAAATCAAAATCAGCAACAACAGCAGCAAAATAAGGATGAAATGTCCAAAGAAAATGCCCAACAATTATTGAATGCTGTGATGCAAGATGAAAAGAATGTGCAAGATAAAGTTAAAAAACAACTGCAAATTCAAGGAAAGAAGTTGGATAAAGACTGGTAATTTCTTAATTTTGGCAAATAAAAAAATAATTAGATAGCAATGAGGAAAGTAATTCTCTTATTCATATTAATAACATCGGTGCTCGGAGCATGGGCAGACGGAAATGTGACGTTTACCGCTTCTGCGCCTGATGTAGTAGTAAGCGGGGATCAGTTCCGGCTGACTTATACGGTCAACACTCATAAAGTCAGGGATTTTCGTGCACCTAATATCAAGGGGTTCGATGTCTTAATGGGACCAAGCCGTTCACAGCAGAGTAGTACACAGATTATAAATGGTAATGTTACTTCTACCAGCTCCATTACTTTTACTTATATTTTGATGGCTGATAAAGAAGGAACTTACACCATTCCTGGTGCTACTATTGTGGCAGACGGACAAAACAAAACTTCAAATTCCGTACAAATCAAAGTATTACCGCCTGATCAAACAAATGGTGTTGGAGGTGGAAACAATAGCGGTGGAAGAACTTCTTCACGCAGTCAGGTTGCCGGAAGCAAAATAACCAATCAAGATTTGTTTATTACCGCAACAGCAAGTAAGACTACTGTTTATGAACAGGAAGCCATCTTGTTGACATACAAGGTCTATACTTTGGTAAACTTGCGCCAACTGCGTGGTGACATGCCTAAACTAACCAACATTTATGTACAAGAAGTGGAACTTCCCCAACAAAAGACATTCTCTTTGGAACATTATAACGGAAGAAACTATAACACTACTGTGTGGAGTCAGTATGTACTTTTCCCCCAGCAATCGGGAAAAATAGAAATTCCGGCTATTACCTTTGAAGGGGTTATAGCTCAACAAGTTGCCTCAGACGATCCTTTTGATGCTTTCTTTAATGGTGGAAGTAACTATGTGGAAGTAAAGAAAAACATTGTTACTCCTAAGCTGACCATCAACGTAAAAGCATTGCCCGATGGCAAACCAATTAATTTCTCCGGAGGAGTAGGAGAGTTTACTATCAGTTCGTCTATAAGTACAAAAGAACTGAAAACAAATGATGCTGTAACCATTAAGTTAGTCATTTCTGGTACAGGTAATTTGAAATTGGTCAATACTCCGGAAGTAGCTTTCCCAAAGGATTTTGAAGTATACGACCCCAAGATTGACAATAAATTTACATTAACTCGCGAAGGTTTGTCAGGCAATAAGGTGATAGAATATCTAGCAATTCCAAGACATGCCGGCAATTTCACTATTCCGCCTGTCGAATTTTCCTATTTTGACTTAAAAAGCAATAGCTATAAAACAATAAAAACAGAAGCTTACAACCTAAAAGTGGAAAAAGGTGCAGGAAATGCAGATCAAGTTATTGCAGACTTTACCAACAAGGAAGATTTGAAAGTATTGGGACAAGACATCCGTTACATCAAAATGGGGGAAACTAGTTTAACTCGTAAGGGAGATTTCTTCTTTGGCTCAACAACATATTATCTATGGTATATCATTCCATTGGTTCTCTTCGTTGTTTTCGTAATTGTCTATCGTAAAAAAGCTATTGAAAATGCAAATGTAGCAAAAGTACGTACTAAAAAAGCGAATAAAGTGGCTGCCAAACGCATGAAAAATGCAGGCAGATTATTAGCTGAAAACAAACAAGAAGCATTCTATGATGAGGTGTTGAAAGCACTTTGGGGATACATCAGTGATAAGTTGAATATCCCGGTTTCTCAATTGTCTAAAGATAATATCGAGGACGAATTGACCAAATATGGTGTTGCCCCCGAACTGATTAAAGATTTCATCGGAACATTGAATGAATGCGAGTTCGCCCGCTATGCTCCGGGTAATCAGAATGAAGCTATGGATAAAGTATATTCTTCGGCTGTTGAGGTCATCAGCAAAATGGAGAATAGTATAAAACACTAAATCAAAGGAGATTATAACAATGACAAAAATATATTTCATTTTGATATTCCTGATAAGTTTTGTCACAGTCTACGCACAGAATGAATCAGACTCTGCACAGGTTACCGCCCAAACAGAAATGCCACAAAGTGCTGCTGTGCAAACTTTCCCAACAAAGACAGAAGCCGATAGTGCATATATAAGAAACGACTTTGCAGCTTCTGTAGAGATGTATGAGAATATATTAAAAAACGAGGGGGAATCTTCCGATATTTATTATAATTTAGGTAACAGCTATTATAAAATGAATAACATTGCCAAAGCTGTCCTTAATTACGAACGTGCCTTGTTGCTAAACCCAGGAAATAGTGATATTCGTTTCAACCTAGAACTGGCTCGAAGCAAAACTGTAGACAAGGTAATCCCTTCTAGTAAAATGTTTTTTGTTACCTGGACTCAATCACTTATTAATACAATGAGTGAAAAGGCATGGGCACATACAGGCATTATCATGTTTATTCTGATGATATTGGCACTGTCTTTATTTATTTTCGGAAAACGAGTAGTCTTGAAGAAAGTAGGATTTATTTCAGCAATCTTTTTCTTTCTAGTGACCATTTTAGCAAATATATTTGCCTCAGAACAAAAATCTGAATTAATTAATCATGATAACGCTATTATAATGGCTCCTAGCGTTACAGTCAAAAGTACTCCTAACCAAAGTGGAACAGACTTATTTATTCTTCATGAAGGTAGGAAAGTAATAATTAAAGATAATACGATGAAGGAGTGGAAAGAAATTAAACTGGAAGACGGTAATGTGGGATGGGTACCTACCAATGTTATTGAAATCATTTAAAACATAATCAATGGATATACAACAGTACATAGCAGCAGATAAAGAATTACTACTGAATTTGAACGGAAGCCAATCCTTATTTTGGGACGGATTCATGTGGGTAGCTACCAGTACAATTGTATGGGTACCTGTAGCTGCTATGCTGTTATATATCATAATTAAAAATAACAAAATTCAAGAAGCATTATTGACTATCGTTATGATTGCCTTAGTCATAACTTTAGCAGATCAAATAGCTTCTGGTTTATGCAAACCGTTTTTCGCACGTTTCCGTCCAACACAAGACCCCAATATTATGTATATGGTTGATATTGTAAACGGATATAGAGGAGGACGATTTGGCTTCATATCCAGTCATGCTGCCAACACATTTGCTATTTCTGTCTTTTTATCTTTACTAATTAAAAGGAAATCTCTTACTTTTATGCTTCTTTTTTGGGCCGTACTCAATTCCTATTCTAGAATCTACTTAGGAGTGCATTATCCGGGAGATATTCTTTTTGGTGCTATAGAAGGTTGTTTCATAGGATATTTGATTTATCTCCTTTATAAATTTATTCAAAAAAAAATCTTTTATAAACCACGTTGCATTTCTAATCAATACACTGCCAGCGGTTATTTGATTAGTGATATTAATTTATTCTACATAATTCTCATTTCTACTTATTTCTTCATTATTATAGCAGGTATGATTGTGACTCATACACTCAATCTATAATCAGCAAATTAACCATTATAAATTTACATATAGTCAAAAATAGCACAAAAAGATTTGTTTTATGCATTTTTTTGATTAAGTTTATACCATGATTTAAGTACTCACTTTTATAACTAAATTTAATACATCATGAGAACAATAACATTTAATGAACTGCGCAGAATCAAAGATTCATTACCTAGTGGGAGTATGCACAGAATCGCAGATGAACTCAATATGACCGTAGAAACTGTACGTAACTTTTTTGGTGGACACAATTTCAAGAATGGTAAAAGTGTTGGAATTCATTTGGAACCGGGACCAGATGGGGGACTAGTAATGCTAGATGATACAACAGTTCTTGAAAAAGCCCTTCAAATATTGAGAGAAACTGAAGAAAAAATAACGCAAGAAGTGTAATATAAAATCCCGGTTGAATTGCAACATTCAATTGGGATTTTTTGTTTAACCTGAAAATCACTTAAAATATAGAATTATGGAAGATAAATTGGTAACCTTAGCAATCCTCACTTACGCTAAAGCTCAGATTTTAAAGAATGTGCTTGAGAATGAGGGAATTGAAGCGTACATTCACAATGTGAATCTTATTCAACCTGTTATATCTTCTGGGGTAAGACTAAGAATTAAAGAAAGCGATCTGCCCCATGCTTTGCAAATTATAGAAAGTTCTGCATGGCTTTCAGAAGATATAATCAAAGGGAAGGAGAGTAGCTCGGAAAAAAACAAAGAAAAAAGAAAAGTACTTATCCCGGTAGATTTTTCAAACTATTCCCTTAAAGCCTGCCAATTTGGTTTCTCTTTTGCTAATGCTATTAATTCAGAAGTTGTGCTTTTACATGCTTATTTCAGTCCTATTTATGTGCCTACAATTCCTTATGGAACTGATAATTTCAATTTTCAGATCGAAAGAGAAGAATCTGTAAAAAGTATGATAGAAACAGTGCACAACGAGTTGAACAAACTTTCCGATACAATTAAAAAGAAAGTTGAGTCAGGAGAGTTTCCCAATATAAAATATACTTGTATTTTGCGTGATGGCATTCCCGAAGAAGAAATCTTACGATATGCTAAAGAATATAATCCTCAGATAATTATAATGGGAACAAGAGGAAGAAGTCAAAAAGATATAGACTTGATTGGCAGCGTTACGGCCGAAGTCATAGAAAGAAGCCAATCCTTTGTATATGCTATTCCAGAACATACACCATTAAAAACATTCAATGACATAAAAAAAGTAGCTTTTGTGACCAATTTTGACCAAAGGGATCTAATAGCTTTTGACTCCTTGATAAATGTTTTTAAATCGTTTCATTTTGCCGTTTCCTTCGTTCATTTAAGTACAGATAATGATGCATGGCATGAAATAAAACTAGCAGGTATTAAAGATTATTTTCAAAAACAATACTCAAAATTGGAACTACATTATAATGTAGTGAAAGAAGATAACATACTGAGCAATTTGGACAAATATGTAAAAGAAGAAAATATAGACGTAATTTGTATCACAAACTATAAACGAAACATATTTGCTAGATTGTTTAATCCTAGCATAGCAAGAAAAATGATATTTCATGCTAATACACCTATATTAGTAATAAAATAAAGAATCAAGAAGGGTAGCACAAGCAAATCGCAATATTTTGTTACTCTTTAACATATTAATATCTACCCAATAAAAAAGAGATCAATATAAATTAAACATAATATTGATTATATATCAAAAATGGTTCTCGTAAACGGATGTATGTAATGGGTAAACTTTTAAAGATACATAAAACTTTAGGTAATAACAAAACCCGGGCTTGGGAAAGTCTTTTGGCATAAAAAGAGAGGTTGTGCCAGAATTTTAACACAACCTCTTTATTATTTTAAAATCAGTGTTTTTATTAATATCCTAATTCTTTTTCCAAAGAATCATATTCAGCTCTATTTAACTTCCAATAAATATTCAGCAAATAATTCCCCCACAAAGCCTTATTGTCAGGCTTTAATTCTTTTGCCTTCTCATAGTATGGTTTAGCTTTCTCATACAACTCTTTAATCTTACTTTCGTTTTCATTGTATTTGGGATCATCAATAGCTAGCTTCGCATTTTCCTCAACAATAATCTGAGCTGGGAAAAAATAACAGTCACCAATCTTTGAATATGCTTCAGCAACTAAATCTCCGTTATTTGAAATAATTTTATTAAATGTAGCAATTGCATCATCATACTGCTTTTTCTCATATAATAAGATACCTTTTACATAAAGATAGTACGGAGTTTCACTCGTAGCAAGCAATTTATTAATTTGAACCAGACCCTCATCAACCATACCTTTTTGAATGTAATAATCCATAATATTACCAACAAAGTATTCTTGCTTAGGGAACAATTCAGTACCTTCTTTGATTACTTCAAGCCATTTTGCAGAATCACCACCTTCTTTCTGACCATATGTTTCAGCCAAGCACATTAATGCTCTATAACCTTCTTCTTTATGATTCTTACCTATATTACCATATTTGATGACAGCCTGATTATCTTTCAGCATATTAGCAGCTAAAGTTGCATAGCAAGCATATAATGCATTCAAAGTATCAGTCTTCAACTCATCATCATCAGCAAACATAGGTTCGTTTACTACATCAACAAATAACCCAAAATACTTTAAAGCATCAGCATAATCTCCTTTATTGTAAGCATCACCACCACCATTAACCAGGTTTAAACGCAAAGTCTTCAAAGCATCTGCATTCTTCTTTCTGAATTTGGGTTTCTTTAACTCGCCACTTTGAACTTTAGCCTGCTCTATTTCATCGCATTTCAAGTAGAAGTCATACATCTTAGCTAAGCTGTTATAAAGCTTAGTTGTATCTGCTTGGCCTCCAGGTAAATAAAGTTTCATGTTTTCTTCATCATAAATTGCTTTCTGAAAATCTCCTGCTAATTTCCATGTTTCCGGATCATTAGCAGTTTCAGGATTAGTTAAAGCCGGTTCGATAGCTTTTGCAGCTTCTTCAGGTTTGCTTTTCAAGGATTTAGCCTCCTTAACAACACTTACTTGTGCAGACACAAAGCAAGCTGTTAACAATAAAGCCACTGTAAATAATACTTTTCTCATGATTTTGTGGATTTAATAATACAATTTATTTTATTCTTCACTATTTGCTTCGGCAATTAAATCTGGATTAGTGATACTACCACCCTCTCCTTCAGTTATATTTTCAAAATCTGCATTTGAATTTTCATCTGTAATCTCCTCTTCTTCAGATGTCACCTTACATACAGAACCTATTTGGTCATTACGTTTCTCCAAATTTATCAATCGTACACCTTGCGTTGCACGTCCCATAATGCGGACCTCAGCGACTTTCAAACGAATTGTTATACCAGATTTATTAATAATCATCAAGTCATTCCCATCTGTAACAGACTTGATAGCCACCAATTTACCTGTTTTATCTGTAATATTCAACGTTTTTACACCCTTACCGCCACGATTGGTTTTACGATAATCTTCGATATCAGAACGTTTACCGTATCCTTGTTCAGAAACTACCATGATTGATTCAGCTTCAGGATCTTTTATACAAATCATACCGATAACTTCATCGCCACCATCTTCATCCAAAGTCATACCACGCACTCCTGTAGCCGTACGTCCCATAACACGAACCGCACTTTCGTGGAAGCGAATTGCACGACCATTACGGTTAGCAATAATGATTTCATTATCACCGTTAGTCATACGAACTTCGATCACTTTATCATCCTCACGAATAGTTATCGCATTAACACCATTCTGGCGAGGCCGTGAGTATTGTTCCAACAAAGTCTTTTTAATGACACCATTCTTTGTACAGAACAGCACATAATGACTATTAATAAACTCGGTATCATTAAGGTTTTTCACACGTAAATATGCTGTAACCACATCATCGGAATCAATATTCAGCAAATTCTGAATAGCGCGTCCTTTGGCATTTTTAGTTCCTTCGGGAATTTCGTAAACTTTCAACCAATAGCACTTACCTTTCTGAGTGAAGAACATCATAGTATTGTGCATTGTAGCCGGATAAATATGCTCTACAAAGTCTTCATCACGGGTTTCACTTCCTTTTGATCCTACCCCACCTCTATTTTGGGCACGGAATTCTGATAAAGGAGTACGCTTGATATATCCCATATGGGATATCGTGATAACCATCTGATCATCAGCATAAAAATCTTCAGGATTAAATTCTTCTGAAGAATAAACTATTTCAGACCGACGGGCATCCCCGTATTTCTCTTTTACTTCTATCAACTCATCTTTGATTACTTTTTTACAAAGTTCATCATTTGAAAGAATTTCTTCATAATAAGCAATCTGTTTCATCACTTCTTCATATTCTGCGTGAAGCTGATCTTGCATCAGACCTGTTAATTGGCGCAAACGCATTTCTACAATAGCACGTGCCTGAATTTCACTCAGATTAAAACGTTCTATTAACCCTGCTATAGCATCATTAGGGGTTTTTGCAGCACGAATAATACGGATAACTTCATCAATATTATCAGAAGCTATAATCAACCCTTCAAGAATATGAGCACGCTCCTGTGCCTTCCGTAAATCATACTGAGTACGACGAATTACCACATCATGACGATGTTCTACAAAATATCTGATTAAATCTTTCAGATTCAACATTTTGGGGCGACCATGGACCAAAGCGATATTATTTACGCCAAATGAAGTTTGCAAAGCTGTCATTTTGAACAATTTGTTCAGCACCACACTAGCATTTGCATCACGTTTAACATCAATAACGATGCGCATACCTTCACGGTCGGATTCATCATTTACATACGAAATACCATCAATCTTCTTGTCATTAACTAAAGATGCGATATTTTCAATCAATTCCTTCTTATTTACATTATAAGGAATTTCATTAACTATGATCTTATCATGTGTAGTATGAGTTTCTATCTCAGCCTTAGCACGCATCACCACTCTACCACGTCCGGTTTCGTAAGCATCACGTACCCCGCTTATACCATATATATATCCACCTGTAGGGAAATCCGGTGCTTTTACATATTGCATAAGTCCTTCAATATCAATATCATTATTGTCAATGTAAGCAATACATGCATCGATTACTTCAGAAAGATTATGAGTAGGCATATTGGTTGCCATACCTACTGCAATACCGGATGCTCCATTTACCAACAAGTTAGGAATCCGTGTCGGCATGACAGTAGGTTCCTGCAACGTGTCATCAAAATTATTCTGAAAATCAACAGTTTCCTTATAAAGATCCTGCATCATCTCTTCACCTATTTTCTTTAATCTTGCTTCCGTATAACGCATGGCAGCAGGGCTGTCACCATCAACAGAGCCGAAGTTACCTTGACCATCTACCAACGGATATCTCATAGCCCAGTCCTGAGCCATCCTGACCAAAGCTCCATACACGGAAGAGTCACCATGCGGGTGATATTTACCCAAAACTTCACCTACAATTCTTGCTGATTTCTTATAAGCTTTATCGGAGGTATTACCCAGCTCAATCATACCATATAAGATACGTCTATGAACCGGTTTAAAGCCGTCGCGAACATCCGGGAGGGCGCGCGCAACAATTACTGACATTGAGTAATCAATGTACGACGACTTCATTTCCTCTTCGATGTTAATCTTTATAATTCTGTCTTGTTCTAGCATTTAAACAAATATTAATTATACATCTTTTTGGTTTACCAAAAACCACGCTAAAGTACTACTTTTATACGACATACGAAACAAAACCCATAAAAAAGTTAAGTCCATTAAATGTTTTTACTTATATAAGTAAAAAGTATCCCTATACCTTATTCTATAGTATATAGTGATTATCACTCCCACTTCTCATTTACTTTGTGAATAGTTTGCTATAACCCTTATTTTTGTTTAATCCATTTAGTCTGTCAAAGCTTGGCATACATTTTGTTATGCTAATATAAATAAGAAAACAATGGTATGCATTGTTATTATGTGTATCTTTGCACACTGGGAAATAAACACTATACTTTAGGAGGACGATAAATTTATGAACAATCAATTTACACAAAGAGTGTCCGATATCATCATGTATAGCAAGGAAGAAGCCAACAGGCTGCGGAATAGCTATATTGGTCCCGAACACTTGTTGTTGGGACTGATACGTGAAGGTGAAGGAAAAGCTATCGAGATCTTATTTAATTTACAAATAAACTTACAGGACATAAAAAATCAGTTGGAGACCATTGTGAAAAACAATGTGGAAAATGACACCACCTATGACGAGAATATTAGCTTTAATGACAAAGCATCCAAAGTGTTAAAGTTATGTATTCTGGAAGCTAAGTTATTGAGAAACATTGCAGCTGACTCCGAACATATTTTATTAGCAATTATGAAGGTCAAGGATAATACAGCTTTCCACGTCTTGGAAAGCAATGGCGTAACATACGAAAAAATTAAACTCACTTTACAGCCAGATCCCCATGCAGGTCTGGGGTTCAGTGAGGACGAGGATGAAGACGAAGATATACGTCAGAATCCAAGTAGCAATAAATCAAATGCAGCACAACAACAGGCACGTCCGGCACAAAAAAAGCCAGCTAATGACACTCCTGTACTCGACAATTTTGGCACAGATATGACAAGAGCTGCCGAAGAAGGAAAACTGGATCCTGTAGTTGGCCGGGTGAAGGAAATAGAGCGACTGGCACAAATATTGAGCCGCCGCAAGAAGAACAACCCTATTTTGATTGGCGAACCGGGAGTCGGCAAATCTGCCATTGTTGAGGGACTTGCATTACGGATTGTGGAAAAGAAAGTATCACGTATTTTATTTGATAAACGCGTGATAGCTCTTGATATGACTGCCGTTGTCGCAGGCACTAAATATCGTGGACAATTCGAGGAACGTATTCGTTCCATTTTGAACGAGTTGAAGAAGAATCCTAACATCATTCTTTTCATCGATGAAATCCACACTATTGTGGGAGCAGGTTCTGCAGCAGGCTCAATGGATGCAGCCAATATGTTGAAACCTGCATTGGCCAGAGGTGAGATTCAATGCATCGGAGCGACGACATTGGACGAATACCGCCAAAATATTGAAAAAGACGGTGCATTGGAACGCCGGTTCCAAAAGGTTATTGTAGAACCAACAACTGCAGAAGAAACACTTCAGATTTTGAAAAATATCAAAGATAAATACGAGGATCATCATAATGTGAACTATACAGATGCGGCCCTTGAAGCCTGTGTAAAACTGACAGACCAATATATCACAGACCGTAACTTCCCTGATAAAGCGATAGATGCTTTAGATGAAGCCGGTTCGCGCGTACATCTTACTAATATCACTGCTCCCAAAGAAATTGAAGAACAGGAAAAACTGATTGATGAGATGAAATCTCTTAAAAATGAAGCTGTCAGGTTACAAAATTTCGAACTAGCCGCCAGTTATCGTGACAAAGAGAAAGAATATACGAACCAGCTTGATACTCTGAAGGAAGAATGGGAAAAAAGCCTGAAGGAAAATCGGGAAACGGTAGATGACGAACAAATAGCCGAAGTCGTTTCCATGATGTCAGGCGTACCTGTGCAAAGAATGGCACAGGCTGAAGGAATGAAATTATTAGGAATGAAAGACGATCTGCTTTCTAAAGTTATCGGTCAAGACAAAGCAATCGCCACACTGGTAAAAGCTATTCAAAGAAGCCGTGTAGGTCTGAAAGATCCTAATAAACCGATTGGTACATTCATGTTTCTAGGTCCGACAGGTGTCGGCAAGACTCATCTGGCTAAGGAGTTAGCGAAACTAATGTTCGGTTCGGCAGATGCACTTATCCGCATTGACATGAGTGAATATATGGAAAAATTCACCGTATCCCGTCTGGTAGGAGCACCTCCTGGATATGTAGGTTATGAAGAAGGCGGACAGCTGACGGAGAAAGTAAGACGTAAACCCTACTCCATCGTTTTATTGGATGAAATTGAAAAAGCGCATCCCGATGTATTCAACATACTGTTGCAAGTGATGGATGAAGGTCGGTTGACTGACAGTTATGGCAGAACTGTAGACTTTAAAAATACCATAGTTATCATGACATCCAATATTGGAACCCGCCAACTTAAAGAATTCGGAAAAGGAATCGGATTTGCCGCCCAAATCCGTACAGATGACAAAGAATACTCGCGCAGCGTGATTACAAAAGCTTTGAATAAGTCTTTTGCGCCCGAATTCATCAATCGTCTGGACGAAATAATAACTTTCGACCAACTCGACCTGAATGCACTGACTCGGATTATCGATATCGAACTTAATGGTCTTTACAGTCGTGTGGAACACATTGGTTATAAGCTTGTTATCGACGAAGATGCCAAAAAGTTTGTAGCCACCAAAGGTTACGATGTACAGTTCGGAGCACGCCCATTAAAACGTGCCATCCAAAACAATTTGGAGGATGGAATCTCCGAGCTGATACTTGGATCAGAAATGGCGGCTGGTGACACGATCAAGGTAAGCTATGACAAAGAAAAAGACATCATTGTCATGACTGTGGAAAAGTAAAGAGTCCAAAGTTCTTCAAAAAATAACAGACAAAATGTCAGATATCATTGTATCTGGCATTTTTTTTGCCCATCATCCAACAAAAAGACGATTCAAACGTATATATAACATAATAACTTAAAACCATAAATAGTATGCAAAAAGGAAATATTGGGGTAACCACTGAGAACATTTTCCCCATCATCAAAAAGTTCTTATACAGTGATCATGAAATATTCCTCCGTGAATTAGTTTCTAATGCAGTAGATGCCACACAGAAACTGAAAACCCTTGCATCTAAAGGTGAATTCAAAGGAGAGATGGGAGATCTTACTATTAAAGTAAGTTTAGGAAAAGATACCATCACCATTTCCGACCGGGGTATCGGACTTACAGCCGAAGAGATCGACAAATATATCAATCAGATAGCTTTTTCAGGCGCTAACGACTTCCTTGAAAAATATAAAGATGATGCCAATGCCATCATCGGACACTTTGGTCTGGGATTCTATTCTGCCTTCATGGTAGCCAAAAAAGTGGAAATCATCACAAAATCCCACCAAGAAGGAGCACAAGCTGTGAAATGGACTTGCGACGGAAGCCCTGAGTTTACTATCGAAAATGTTGAAAAAGAAAGCCGCGGATCGGATATTATCCTTTATATAGATGATGACTGCAAAGAATTTCTGGAAGAAACACGTATTTCTTCATTGCTGACTAAATATTGCCGCTTCCTTCCTATCCCCATTGCATTCGGCAAAAAGAAAGAATGGAAAGATGGAAAGCAGGTTGAAACAAATGAAGACAATGTAATCAACGAAACCTATCCTTTATGGACACGCAAACCGGTAGAACTGAAAGACGAAGATTATAAGAAATTCTATCGGGAATTATATCCCATGGCAGACGAACCTTTGTTCTGGATCCATCTGAATGTGGATTATCCGTTCAATCTGACAGGTATTCTGTACTTTCCGAAAGTAAAGAGCAACATTGAATTACAAAAAAACAAAATCCAACTTTACTGTAACCAGGTCTATGTCACCGACTCGGTAGAAGGTATTGTTCCAGACTTCCTGACCCTGTTACACGGAGTGATTGACTCACCAGACATCCCGTTGAACGTATCCCGTTCTTACTTGCAGAGCGATTCCAACGTGAAGAAAATCTCCACTTATATTTCTAAGAAAGTATCAGACCGCCTGCAAGCCATTTTTAAGAATGACCGCAAAGAATTCGAGGAGAAATGGGATGATTTGAAAATTTTCATCAACTACGGCATGTTAACCCAAGAAGAGTTCTACGAAAAGGCTAATAAATTTGCTCTGCTGAAAGACACAGATGACAAATATTATACTTATGAAGAATACCAAAGCTTGATCAAAGATAATCAAACAGATAAGGACGGCAACTTGATTTATCTGTATGCTACCCATGCAGACGAACAATACAGCTACATTGATGCGGCCAAGAACAAAGGCTACAACGTATTGTTAATGGATGGTCAGCTGGATGTAGCTATGGTAAGTATGCTCGAGCAAAAATTTGAAAAGAGCCGCTTCACCCGTGTGGACAGTGATGTAATTGACCGCCTGATTGCTAAAGAAGAGCGCAAAGATGCCAGTCTGGAAGCCGGCCAACGCGATATTCTATCTTCCATATTCCGCAGTCAGTTGCCACAGATGAAGAAAGTGGAGTTCAATGTAGAAACACAATCTTTAGGCGAGACAGGAACTCCTATCATGATTACCCAAAGCGAATATATGCGCCGTATGAAAGAAATGGCCAATATCCAGGCAGGTATGAGTTTTTATGGAGAAATGCCGGATATGTTTAACTTGGTTCTGAATGTCGACCACAAACTGGTGAAACAAGTTTTGAATGATGCGGACAACTCTTGTAAAGCTGCTCTTGAACCTATCGAAACTGAAATGACCAGTCTGAATAAACGTCACGACGAACTTCACAAAGCACAGGAAGGTAAAAAAGCCGATGAAATACCTCAAGCAGAAAAAGATGAATTAAGTGATGTTGAGAAAAAGTTGGCCGATGAAAAGACCAAGAAAGAAGCTGTTTTAGGTGAATACGCAGGTGGTAACAAAGTAATCCGCCAATTGATTGACCTTGCTCTGTTACAAAATAATATGTTGAAAGGCGAAGCTTTGACAAACTTTGTAAAACGCAGTATCGAACTGATTTAACAAATCTATCACATTTTGCTATCAAAAGCGTCGGGAAGTTCATTTCCGGCGCTTTTTTATTCTAAAAAACGATTGGAAACGAAGATTTCTTTCTATATTTGGAGCAACACATACAAAGATTCGACATCCATGAAACATTATCTATATATACTTTTTCTTCTCTTTTTACTGCTTCCTCCCATCCATGCACAGAAAGTGGGACTGGTACTGAGCGGAGGAGGTGCCAAAGGCCTAACCCATATCGGCATTATCCGCGCATTAGAAGAAAACGGTATCCCCATAGATTATATTGCAGGCACATCCATGGGAGCCATTGTCGGTTCACTTTATGCTATGGGCTATTCTCCCGATGAAATGGAGGCTTTACTCAAATCCGATGACTTCAAACGCTGGTATTCAGGTAATGTGGAAGAGAAATACATCTATTATTTCAAGAAAAATCCTCCAACACCCGAATTTATCAACATCCGTATCTCCCTGAAAGACTCGCTGAAGAATGTCAAACCTCAGTTTTTGCCTACCAGCATTGTAGATCCCATTCAGATGAATATTGTATTTCTGCAATTATTCGGTCAGGCAACAGCTGCAAGCAAGGCCAATTTTGACAGCCTGTATATTCCCTTCCGCTGTATAGCTTCGGATGTGTACAATAAAAGACCACTGATATTGAAAAAAGGAGATCTGGGAGATGCCGTACGTGCCTCCATGAGTTTTCCTGCCATGTTCAAGCCTATCGAAATAGACTCGATACTGGCATACGACGGTGGCATTTACAATAATTTTCCAGTGAATGTAATGCGTGACACCTTCCATCCGGATATCATTATAGGAAGTGCCGTATCCGCCAATCCGGGCAAACCCAAGGAAGGTGACATTATGGGGCAACTGGAAAATATGATTATGCAAAAGACAGATTACTCTTTACCCGATTCCCTCGGCATCCTCATGACTTTTAAATATGATGATGTCAATTTAATGGACTTCCAGCGCTTTGACGAGTTGCATGACATTGGTTATAAACGTGCCATAGAAATGATGGACTCCATAAAAAGCCGAATTCATCGAAGAATCACCCCCGAACAAGTGAAAGTTAAACGACTGGCCTATAAGAGCAATTTACCGGATTTCCGTTTCAAAAGAGTAAATATAACTGGTGCCAACGAACGACAAAAGCAATATATACAAAAAGAGTTCCATGAAAACGACTTCGATGTTTTCACTATGGAGGATATCAAACGAGCATATTTCCGTTTGTTGTCCGATAATATTATATCCGAAATCATTCCTCATGCCGTTTATAATGAGAAAGACCAAACCTACGACTTGAACCTCCAAGTCAAAATGGAGGCCAATCTCTCCGTTCGTGTCGGTGGAAACGTGTCTTCCAGTGGCTCCAATCAAGTCTATTTTGGTGCTTCCTATCAAAACTTGAACTATTATTCAAAAGAATTTAATTTTGACGGACAGTTAGGTCGGGTCTACAATAATGTGCAACTTGCAGCACGAATTGATTTTCCAACCAAGCTGCCTACATCTTATAAATTCATAGCCTCGATCTCTACCTTCGATTATTTCAAAGAAGCCAAATTCTTTTCCAATAAAGACAATCCGGCTTTCAACAAGAAAAGAGAAGAGTTTGTAAAATTGAAGGTGTCATTACCGTTTCTAAGCCGTAAGAAAGCTGAATTCGGTGTAGGTATAGCCCGTATGGAAGACAGGTACTTCCAAACCAATATCATCGACTTCAGCGAGACAAAACATGATAAAAGCACTTATTCTATCTTCGGAGGCTCTATCGTATTGGAAGGAAGCACCTTGAATGCCCGCCAGTTTGCCACACAAGGAAGTCGTGAAAAAATGGCTGCACAAATTTTCACCGGCACAGAACATTTCAGATCAGGTGCATCCAAAGTGACTAAAGACACACCGGAACCTTATAAAAAGGTACAATCCTGGCTTCAAGTTTCATATCAGAACGAAACATACCATAAGGTAAGTCCTAAGTTTACCTTGGGAGCGTATCTAGAGGCGTATTACTCATCCCGAAATTTCTCCAATAATTATACGGCTACATTAATGCAGGCAGGAGAATTCACTCCGACAGCCCATAGCAAAGTAACCTATAATGAGGCTTTCCGTGCTAATCAATATGCCGGAGTCGGCGCCATGCCCATCTACCAGTTAAGCGAGTCTTTTCAATTACGCGGAGAATTTTATGGATTTGTACCCATCTTTCCTATCAAGAAAGATGAATATGGACAAGCATATTACGGGAAAGCTTTCACAAAATTCGAATATCTTGGAGAAATCTCATTAGTTTTTCAATTATCGTTCGGTTCTATCAGTGCTTATGTAAACCACTATAGTTCACCGTCTAACGATTGGAATGTAGGTTTAACACTGGGCTGGCAGTTGTTTAACTCCCGTTTCATCGAATAATTTTTAGAAAAAAGTTTTAGTAAAACGCTTGCATTTTCAAAAAAAGTCCGTATCTTTGCACCCGTTAAAACAAAAGAACAATAAATAATGGCCGCGTAGCTCAACTGAATAGAGTAGCTGACTACGGATCAGCCGGTTACAGGTTTGAATCCTGTCGCGGTCACTACCAAAAGAAGTTCGATTAGTTTTGCAATGGCCGCGTAGCTCAACTGAATAGAGTAGCTGACTACGGATCAGCCGGTTACAGGTTTGAATCCTGTCGCGGTCACTACCAAAAATATTAAACAATGGTCGCGTAGCTCAACTGAATAGAGTAGCTGACTACGGATCAGCCGGTTACAGGTTTGAATCCTGTCGCGGTCACTACCAAAAGAAGTTCGATTAGTTTTGCAATGGCCGCGTAGCTCAACTGAATAGAGTAGCTGACTACGGATCAGCCGGTTACAGGTTTGAATCCTGTCGCGGTCACTACCAAAAATATTAAACAATGGTCGCGTAGCTCAACTGAATAGAGTAGCTGACTACGGATCAGCCGGTTACAGGTTTGAATCCTGTCGCGATCACAAAGAAGGCCATCTTTTCTGATGGTCTTTTCTTGTATTTTCTCTCTTTTTTTAAATTTAAATGGCTCAGTTGTAATTCTTGGGGGAAAATCCCCTGTTAAGCACCTCCGCGCTTCTACAGGTCTACCATTTTTCCGTTCTTATATCTTTGCAGCATATAAAAAAGAAGCATTATGGTTTAGAAGAACTTGGGAACGCTTCTTGGAAGCATTGAAATTATCCTCAATCACGCCTACACCTTCTCCAACGAAACAATGACGACCAACACAACTTCTCACACACCTGAAAAGAACAGTTCATCTTTAAACAAGCGCTTGTTCTTTTTTAAAAAACAAGGCGTTTCAAAGGTTACTAACATACAGACCGACAGGTTAGTAACGTGTCGGGTAACACGTTACTAATGTATCAGGTGAAAGATTAGTAATGTTACGCGTGAAAGATATAGAATCTTACAGGTATAATATATCAAAGAACGAACAGACAGGCATAAAAAAAAGACTGGTGTTTTTAATGACGAAACACCAGTCTTATCTAATTAAAAAAATTCCTTTATCAGCATTTAATTTTCAATTCATCCAAAATAGCACGCATCTTTTCAAATGTTGTGATACGAGTCGGTACAAGCGGCAAACGTAATTTATTTTCAATCAGCCCCATTACATTCAACATAGCCTTCACCCCGGCAGGATTACCATCTACGAACAACAGGCTGAATAATTCCGTAAACCTATGATGAATAGTCAATGCATTTGCAAAATCACCCTGTAATGCCAAACGAGTCATACGACTGAATTCACGCGGAAATGCATTACCGATAACCGAGATAACCCCTACAGCACCCAAAGTAATCAAAGGAAATGTAATACCATCATCACCCGAAATCACATCAAAATTAGCCGGTTTATTCTTGATGATATCATCCATCTGAGTAATATTACCCGATGCCTCCTTGATAGCGATAATATTCTTGAAATCGCGTGCCAGACGCAAGGTGGTCTCAGCAGTCATGTTCACACCGGTACGTCCCGGTACATTATAAAGAACCACAGGAAGATCCGTCGCTTCAGCAATCGCTTTATAGTGTTGGTAAATACCTTCCTGGGAAGGTTTGTTATAATAAGGTACAGCAACAAGTACGGCATCAACTCCTGTCATATCATCATTTTTCAGCGTTTCCACAACAGCACGGGTACAGTTGCTGCTAACTCCCAGCAGAATAGGGATACGTCCATTCACTCTTTCGATTATCAAACATTTTATCTTGTCTTTTTCTTCTTTAGTCAAAGTCGGGGTTTCAGCCGTGGTTCCCAACACGCACAAAAAATCTGTTCCATTTTGAAGCTGGTAATCAACCAGACGAAGTAACGCATCATAATCAACGCTGTCATCTTCCTTGAAAGGAGTAATCAACGCTACTCCCATGCCTTTTAATCTTGTCTGTATCATAAATGAATTATAAATTCTTATTTAATAGCCTACAAAAGTACGAATATTTTCTCTTTTAGCGATAAAAATCACACTATTTTTAGTTTATACTCGCTAAAAAGTCACTCTATCATTTGCAGAAACTCTTCTTCGCTCACAATGGTCACACCCAGTTTCTGCGCTTGCTCCAGTTTACTGGGTCCCATATTGTCACCCGCCAAAACAAAGCTGGTCTTGGACGAAATACTTCCCACATTCTTACCACCATGCTTTTCAATTAACTCCTTATATTCGTCACGCGAATGATGGGCGAAAACCCCACTAATCACAATAGATTTCCCTGCCAATTTGTCAGTGTGTCCCGAAGTATCCTCCTCATCAGCTTCCAATCTCACACCCGCCACACGAAGACGCTCTATAATGTCACGATTCTTCGGATTAGCAAAGTACAACAAGATACTCTGTGCTATTTTTTCTCCGATTTCATCGACATGAATCAAATCATCTAAACTCGCGTCTGCCAAAGCATCCATCGACTTAAAGGATTTCGCCACCTTCTTCGCCACAGTTTCACCCACAAAACGGATACCCAATGCAAAGAGCACCCTTTCAAACGGCACTTCTTTGGACTGCTCTATACCTTTTATTATATTCTCAGCGGATTTTTCTCCCATACGTTCCAGGTTGATGATATCCGATGTTTTTAAAGTATACAGATCGGCAACATCACGTATCAATCCTTCCTGGTAAAACTGATCTACCGTTTCCGGACCGAGTCCATCAATATCCATAGCCCTACGGCTGATAAAATGTTCTATTTTTCCCTTGATCTGTGGGGGGCAAGCGGCATCATTGGTACAATAATAAGCAGCTTCACCTTCATAGCGCACCAATTTACTGCCACACTCGGGGCAATAAGTAATAAACTTTACTTTATCACCTATCATAATACGGGCGTTCTTGTCCACACCTACAATTTTTGGAATAATCTCGCCCCCTTTTTCTACATAAACCATATCGCCGATATGCAAATCCAGCCCTTCTATGATGTCTGCATTATGGAGCGAAGCACGCTTTACCACGGTTCCGGATAGCTGTACGGGATCCAGATTGGCCACCGGAGTCACAGCACCTGTTCTTCCCACTTGATAGGTCACCTTGTTCAAACGGGTAAGTGCCTGTTCGGCCTGAAACTTGTATGCAATGGCCCATCGGGGTGATTTTGCCGTAAAACCCAAATTACGCTGCTGTCGCAAAGAATTCACTTTCAGTACTATTCCGTCCGTAGCTACAGGCAGATTCTTACGCTCCACATCCCAGTATTTGATGAAATCAAATACTTCCTGCAATGTTTTGCATTTGCGAGTAAGATCAGAAATTTTAAATCCCCATTTCTCCGCTTCTTTCAAATTTTCATAATGACCGTCGCACGGCAAATTATCTCCAAGCAAATAATAAAGGTATGCATCCAGCTTGCGGGATGCCACAATGGCAGAATTCTGCAACTTCAATGTTCCCGAAGCTGCGTTGCGGGGATTAGCGAACAACGGTTCTTCGCGGGCTTCTCGTTCTTTGTTCAATTCCTCAAACACCACCCAAGGCATCAAAATCTCCCCACGAATTTCAAATGCTTCAGGATACCCCTTTCCATGCAACACCAAAGGGATACTGCGGATGGTCTTCACATTGCCTGTCACATCATCTCCTTGCACGCCATCACCACGCGTCACAGCACGCAACAATTTCCCGTTCTCGTAAGTCAGCGAAATAGAAGTACCATCGTATTTCATTTCACAACAAATCTCAAAATCTTCGTTCAAGGACTTCTTTACCCTGTCATAAAACTCGGTTACTTCCGTTTCCGAATAGGTGTTAGTCAATGAAAGCATGGGATATTTATGTACCACCTGCATGAAGTTTTTGTTTATATCACTTCCCACACGCATACTGGGCGAGTTCTCATCTCTATGTTCCGGATGTTTTTCTTCCAGATCCTGAAGTTCACGCATCAGCTTGTCAAACTCCTGGTCTGTAATCTCAGGCGCATTCAATACATAATAATTATAGTTATGTCGATGAAGCTCCTCGCGCAATTGGTCTATTCTTTCTATTTCTGTCATATATATAAAGGTAGTTTTCCCGCAAAAATAGCTATTTTTTGAATGAAAAACACCTTCCGGCAAAGAGGAATTTGCTACTTTTGCAAAAAATAACCGAATATGAGAATAGACATCATTACCGTTTTACCCGAGATGCTGGAAAGCTTCTTCAACTGCTCTATCATGAGCCGTGCGCAGAAAAAAGGAATTGCAGAAATACATATACATAATTTACGCGATTATGCATACGACCGTTATCGCAAAGTAGATGATTATCCCTTCGGTGGATTTGCCGGTATGGTGATGAAGATTGAACCAATAGACCGATGCATCTCAGCTTTGAAAGCAGAACGCGAGTACGATGAAATTATATTTACATCTCCAGATGGAGAACAGTTTAACCAGCCGATGGCCAACTCACTTTCACTCGCAAAGAATTTAATTATTCTATGTGGTCATTTTAAGGGTATAGACTATAGAATACGTGAACATTTCATTACGAAAGAAATCAGTATCGGTGACTATGTTTTGACAGGTGGGGAGTTGGCTGCCGCCGTTATCGCCGATGCCGTAGTTCGTATTATTCCCGGGGTCATTTCTGACGAACAATCGGCATTGTCCGATTCTTTTCAAGATAATCTGTTAGCAGCTCCTGTATATACCCGTCCTGCAGAATACAAAGGATGGCAAGTTCCCGATGTGTTGTTATCCGGACACGAGGCAAAGATTAAAGAATGGGAGCTTCAGCAGTCATTAGAAAGAACACAGCGGCTAAGACCCGATTTGCTAAAATAAAAAATATATATAAAAAATAAAGAGATAAAAGCCTTATGATGAACATGGCTTTTACCTCTTTGCTTTTGTTTATATCATACCTGAAAAGATGTTCTCTCTTTAATATAACCTAAGTCCATCTTCCTTTTCCTTATATATTGATAAAGCTTTTTCAAGTGTTTTTCTACTCCATTTTTTCAAAAACAAGCCATTTCATCGAAAAAAAATAATTGAAGTTATCATTTTATACCCATGCAATAAGTTGTAACAACAACCATTTTTATACTCGTTCTATCTAGAGAAGGTTATAAAAAAGGCCCTGCAAGAAATGCTTCAATTTATTCATCTACACTCTCGCAGGGCTATAATTTAAAAGATAAAATTTTCAGATTTCTAAAGCGCCTATTATATCTTTTACAGATGTATATCCATGACGTTCCAAATAGTCATTTATTCCTTCTGAAACTTTGACAGTAATAGCTGGGTCTATGAAGTTGGCAGTACCTATCTGTATTGCGGTGGCACCTGCCAACATAAACTCCACAGCATCCTTCCAGCCCATGATCCCCCCTAGTCCAATGACAGGAATATTTACTGCTTTAGCGACTTGCCATACCATACGCAATGCGATTGGTTTCACAGCTGCACCACTCATGCCGCCGGTAATAGTGGAAAGTACAGGCCGACGCTTTTCAGCATCGACAGCCATCCCCAGCAGGGTATTGATCAGAGATACACTGTCCGCACCGGAAGCCTCGGCCGCACGTGCTATTTCTGTGATGTCTGTCACATTGGGAGATAATTTTACGATCAGCGTCTTTTTATACACATTACGTACAGCTTTTACAACCTCGGAACACCCGCATGCGGAAACCCCGAAGGCCATACCGCCCTGCTTTACATTAGGGCATGAGATATTCAATTCTATAGCGGGAATATTATCCAGATCATTGATGATTTCGGCAGTCTTCACATAATCCTCTACAGCAGATCCGGATACATTAACGATCATATTAGTATGGATATCCCTTATCTGTGGATAGATATGTTCAACAAAATAATCTACCCCTTTATTCTGTAACCCTACCGCATTAAGCATCCCCATAGGGGTCTCTGCCATACGTGGGTAAGGATTACCCTCACGATGATGAAGGGTAGTCCCTTTTACAATGATGCCACCAATTTTTTCGAGGTCTACAAAGTCCTCAAATTCTTTTCCGTATCCAAAGGTACCCGATGCTGTCATAACCGGGTTACAAAGCTTTAAATCGCCGATATTTACACTTAAATCTGCCATAATAGTTTCTTTATATTAAATACAGGACCCTCTTTACAAACACACAAATGCCCTTCGTCCGTGTTCTCCACACAGCATAAGCATGCACCGACACCACAAGCCATCCTATTTTCCAGTGAAACCTCACATTCTATTCCATGAACTTTGGCGTATTTAGCTACCGAAATCATCATGGGTTTTGGACCACAGGTGTATATCATATCAAACCGATCTGTATGCAAGATGCTATGCTGTGTCACATAGCCTTTCTCGCCCATACTTCCATCTTCAGTTGTTGTATACACCTTACCTAATTTCTCAAAATACTCCAGCTGCAACAGATCTTTGGATGAACGTGCGCCTAGCAGGAAAGCAGGCGTACATCCCATTTTCACTAACTCAGCACCGAGCATCAACATCGGGGCGGTACCCACACCACCGCCAACCAGTAGCGGCTTTACCTTTGTCACATTCCGGGGCATTGTAAATCCATTGCCGAGAGGCATCACCACATTAACAATATCTCCTTGTTTCACAGTGGCTAGTTTGCGAGTGCCATCGCCAACTAATTGCACCAGGAACCAAACTTCATTGGTTGTTTTATCCACATAATTAATAGAAATAGGACGGCGGAGAAAAGTTGTATTGGAACCGTCAATACGTATCTCAGCAAACTGACCCGGCAGCATCTCGGGCAATGGGTTGGCATGAGTCAATTTTATCAGAACATAATTGGCATGCAATTTTATGTTCTGTGTAACCACAAGGTCTAAAATATATTTTTTCATGAAATAAAATTGGGTAAATTCATTTTCTATGCAAAGATACACGAATTTACCCAAATCTTATTCTGCTAACCGGCATTTTAGTGGATTCCCACCCTAATTTTCAGGCTTGAACGTTTCATAAGTCCCATTATCAAAGAATATTCTTATTTCAGTGATTTTTTTGGCAGGTATTTCCACATACTTAATTTCCTCACGCACAATCTCTTTAGGAGAATAAAGTGGTGTTTTAACCTCATTTTCCTTGCGATATTCCGGAGAAACTGGACGTTCGGGCGTAAATAATGAATTCTCATCAAACAAAGAAGGCGTATAATGAATGTTATTGTCTGAATCAACATCCGTTTCCATTTGTCCTTCACCATAGAGTAACCAGTCTAAACTGATATAGTCACACGCTTTGTGTATTTTCATGACGACTTCCAAGCTAGGATTATTCCTACCACTAAGAATATGGGAAAGAGAGGAAGGTGAAATTCCAATCTTCTCTGCAAATTGAGCTGCAGTCATATCTTCTTTCTGGATTATTTGAGCGATTCTTTCCTTCATTTACAAAAGTATAAGGCAAAATTTACAGATACAAAAGTAATTAATATAATTCATAAATGCAAATTTACAATATGGAAATGTATATCTTACAAAAGTAAAGTATGAGTATATTATTGGAAATAAATTAAGATTTACACACGTAAACCGCTCCTAAAAATACTATAATTATCACTTTATGCATGACTATATAAAATACTGATTATCTATAATATATACACAACAAAAATGATATATTTACAAATAAATATGATTATATAAGCAAATAAAATGCATACAAGTTATTAACCACTTTATCGACAAGATATAAAACACTGGTTTCAAGCATATTATCGTAATAAAATAAGAGATAAATAATTATTCATATACATTTATATATGTAATCTTCACTCTTGACTACTACCTTGTTTATATTTGTATTATTTACATTGTTAAACCTGCAAAGCTTATAATATCTCCTATATTAGGAAAGTTTACAGATGTAAGATTACAAAATTAAATTATAATTATTTCTAAAAGTGAATTTTCTCTGTTTTACGCTCCAGCTTGATCCTATGAATATTTTGTTTTCCTATTTTACAAGTATCAATGTATTTTTCATGGTAAAGACAAGAACTCCCCATCCAAGTTTTAGCCCATTTTCGCTTTATGGGATTCATAGATAATGAGAATCATAGAATGCACGATAAGAGGACAAAGTATGGATTCAAAATTTAAACTAACGTATGAATTTGCAAAAAATAAATTGTCGCTGTTTACTTGCTTCATCTGCATTCTTTCCATTCTTCTTATTCATTTTACTCCGAAAAGGCTAAATACTGCCATTATTCATGTACAAACAGACATTCCCTTTAAAATACGCGATTCTAAGAAGGCGAAAAATGGTCTATCAATCTAGGAATAAGCAAGTTAATACTATTTTTCTCATCATCCATCTCTCATCATCTAGAAAAATAGAGAACAAAAACATAACTGTAGCATTAAATGAGGTAATAATAAAAGTATGAATGTAAAATATTATTCTCAATTGAGTCATCAACAGGATTTCTGCTAAGAGAAAGGATAAAAAGAATCCCGACACTTAAAAAAACAAAAGCATCGGGATAGCGGAATCTTGTTTGACCTCGTTAGTTAATGAAGAATTTTGTATACAAGTTCTCGCAGCAAATCTCCATCCTCCAAAGATGGATTACCCACTCCTTTTGATTTTGCATCACAGTAACGAATCTCACCAATAATTTGCATCACCTTTACTCCGCTATATTTTCTCATAGCAGCCATATAGTCTTTAGATTGCCATGGTGATTTAAGCCCCAGCTGATTGGCTATACCCTGCTCTGACTTATCAGGAGCATAATATGCAAGCATCAAATTAGAGAAGAAATTGAATAACACAGACAAGGTCATTTGCAAAGGATTTGTTTTGGGGTTCTCCTCAAAATATTTTATTATCTGATTAGCCTTGAAAACATCCTTTGCCACCAAAGCATTCCTAAGTTCAAAATTATTATAATCCTTACTTATGCCAATGTTACGTTCTATTTGTTCAGGAGTAATCCGCTTTTGCTCTCTTGGAAGCGTGATAATTAATTTTTCCAACTCTCCGGCCATACGGCTTAAATCTGCTCCAACAAATTCCGCCATCATTTCTGAAGCCTTAGGCTCTATTTCTACTGAACGACGTTTCAAGTAAGAAGATATAAAGCCAGGAAGCTGAGCATCCTTAATCTTTTTCGATTCGAAAAGGACACCTACTTTCTCTATTTCAGCTGCCAATTTTTTTCTTCTATCCAATGTACCATGTTTATGGCATAACACCAGAATTGTAGAATCCAAAGGTTTCTGGAGATAATAAGCAAGCTCTTCAATATTCTTTATATTCTGAGCTTCTTTTACTATTACAACTTGATATTTGGACATCATGGGATAACGCTTGGCTGCATTGATAACAGTCGCGATATCTGTATCAGCCCCATAGACAATAGTCTGATTGAATTCTTTTTCATTTTCATTTAACACCGTTTGTGCTATATACTCAGATATCCGATCTATATAATAAGATTCTTCACCCATTAGATAATAAACAGGCTTATAGATACGGTTTTTCAGTTCACGGGCTATTTCTTCGTATGTTGTTTCTTTTGCCATACACAGTAAAATTACCAGTCAAATTTTAAGTGCTTGACTGTTTTCTTTTCCTCAATAATCATTTGTAATGAAGCAATACCAATCTCCACATGCTCCTCTACATATTGCTGCGTTACAATACTGTCGCTTTTCTCCGTCTTCACCCCTTCAGGAATCATCGGCTGGTCGGATACCAGAAGTAATGCTCCAGTAGGAATATGATTGTAAAAACCGGTAGTAAACAGCGTAGCCGTTTCCATATCCACACACATGGCACGCGTTTTAAGGAGATACTTTTTAAACCCCTCATCATGCTCCCATATACGGCGGTTGGTAGTATATACCGTTCCGGTCCAATAATCGCGGGCATGGTCGCGGATAGCCGACGAGACGGCACGCTGCAACATAAATGCAGGTAACGCAGGTACCTCAGGCGGATAATAATCATTGGATGTTCCTTCTCCACGAATAGCTGCAATGGGCAGAATCAGATCTCCCAACTTATTTTTCCTATCTATGCCCCCACATTTACCTAAAAACAAACATGCTTTAGGCTGGATGGCCCCTAGCAAATCCATAATGATAGCAGCATTGGGACTTCCCATGCCAAAATTAATAATAGTGATTCCTTCCGCATGTGCCGAAGTCATATTGGCATCACGTCCTAGTACCGGCACATTAAATTTGTCGGCAAAAAGTTCCACATATTTATTGAAATTGGTCAGAAGGATGTATTCTCCGAAATCATTCAAGCTTCTTTTTGTGTAGCGGGGAAGCCAGTTTGCTACAATTTCCTCTTTTGTTTTCATAATCTTTTGTATTTTTGCATCGGTTATTACCGAGTTACACTTATGCAAATTTACTAAATGTTATCATTAAACTTACCATCCTACGAAATTAAAATCGCGGAGCGAAATGGAAAAAATGTTATTTTCGATATGCTCCGCAAGAGATATGTCGCCCTTACTCCGGAAGAATGGGTAAGACAACATTTTGTTCATTACCTGACGGATTATAAAGGATATCCGAAGGGATTACTGGCCAACGAAATACAACTAGACTTAAACGGAACAAAAAAACGTTGTGATACTGTGCTCTACAACAAAGATCTAAGTGCCAAACTGATTGTGGAGTACAAAGCTCCACATATAGAAATCACACAAACAGTATTTGATCAGATAACCAGGTATAACATGGTTCTGAAAGTTGATTATCTGATTGTCAGCAACGGATTGAATCATTACTGCTGCCATATTGATTACAATACAAAAACATATCTTTTTCTACCAGAGATTCCCCACTATTCAGAACTGTAGATATATAAAAAACATTCTAAGCAACATCTCCTTACAAGATCTTGCTCAGAATGTGATGAAATTCTTTTTCCACAAAGAAAAAGATACTGCTTCAGGCGATATTATCTCTTGACAGTTTCCAAGTGCTGTTCAGCAATCACACCTGCCAATTCAGGGTCAATCATGATACGACCACAATATTCACATACGATAATTTTCTTACGCATACGGATATCAAGCTGTTTCTGGGGCGGAATCTTGTTAAAACAACCACCACATGCATCACGCTGAACATACACAATTCCCAATCCATTTCGAGAATTTTTACGGATACGTTTAAACGCCTGCAACAGACGCGGTTCGATAGTTGTTTCCAATACTTTTGCTTTCTCTCTCAGCTTTTCTTCTTCCTGCTTGGTTTCAGAAACAATTTCTTCCAATTCGGATTTCTTCGCTTCCAAGTCCTTCTTTCTTTCATCCAAGTCTTGATTACTGTGCTCTATCTCCTCGCTCTTTGCTTTTTCCGCTGCAATATATTCCTTTATGCGTTTCTCGCAAAGCTCGATTTCCAATGACTGGAATTCAATTTCCTTTGTCAACACATCATATTCGCGATTATTACGCACATTATCCTGCTGAGCTTTATATTTTTCAACAGAAGTCTTAGCTGTCTCAATTTCAATTTTCTTAGTCGCAATGTTTGATTTCAGTTCCTCGATATCAGCTTTAATTTTCTCGATACGAGTACTCAAACCGGCGACCTCATCTTCAAGGTCTTGAACTTCAAGAGGAAGTTCCCCTCTCAGGGTCTTAATCTTATCGATTTCAGACAACATGGTCTGCAACTGATACAAAGCCTTCAGCTTTTCTTCCACTGTTAATTCGCTCGGGTCTTTCTTTGCTTCTCTAGCCATAGTTTTTTCTTACAAATATTTAATAGGATTTGTATTTACCCGGGTTATCTGGACTTCCAGTTCCGGAAACATCTCCTGCATGATTGAATAAAATATTTCTTTTGTATACTGCTCACTCTCATAATGACCTACTTCAGCTACCAGAATATTATTCTCGTAATTGAAATAATCATGATATTTCACTTCACCCGTGATAAATACATCAGCATCGGCACTTACCGCTTTAGGCAATAAAAATGCTCCAGCACCACCGCATAACGCTACTTTCTGTATCAAACGACCAGATAAACGAGTATGTCGCAGACAGCCCACTTCGAACGTCTTCTTGATGCGTTTCAAGAAATCCAGTTCGGTTTCAGGTTCTTCCAATTCTCCGATCACCCCCGAACCTACTTGTGTCCAAGTATTTTTCAACGGATAAAAATCAAAAACCGGTTCTTCATAAGGATGTGTTGCCAATAATGCTTTTACCGCCATAGCCTTTTTAAAAGCCGGAAGAATCGTTTCTATACGCACCTCGGACTCCTTATGCAATTCGCCTATTTCTCCACAGAACGGACTGGCTCCTTTCTGCGCACGGAAAGTCCCCTCACCTTCCAAATTATAGCTGCATGAATCATAATTACCTATGCAACCACAACCGGCTTCAAATAAAGCTTTTCTCACTCTATCAGCCTGTGCATCCGGCACAAAAGTTACAAGCTTCAATAAATATTCTTCTTTCGGGTCTAATATGCGTACATTTCTGAGACCTATCTTTTCAGCTATTTTATAATTGACACCTCCGGGTGCATTATCCAGATTGGTATGTGCCGAATAAATGACAATATCATTTTTAATGGCTTTCAAAACACACCGTTCAATGTAATCCCGACCCATAATAGATTTATAACCTTTAAATATAAGTGGATGATGTGATATAATCAGGTTGTATCCCAACATGACAGCTTCATCCACAACAGCTTCAGTAACGTCCAGACACAACAAAGCCCCTGTTGCTTCCGCTTCTGTCAGTCCAACTTGCAATCCGGCATTATCAAATCCGTCTTGCAAAGGCAGAGGCGCGAACCTTTCAAGGGCACTTACTATTTCCTTAATTTTCATTCGTTCGCGAAAATTTGATTGCAAAGATAATCAATCCATTTGAATTTAAAAAGCAACCAAGCTATTTTTTATACTTTCCCCACTTTATCATTTTATTTTTCAAAGCATAACGTTCGTCAACAACACGGTCTGTCGGAAAAAAAGTAAGATGAATACGCCATCCGCCCGAATGAAACGTAAATTTGCGGGCTGATATTCCTGTTTCTATCAAAGCTAGTTTATCAATGATAAATGCTTTAATATCTACAGGAAATTCCTCTCCTTCATACATTATATCCGCAGTGACAAAGAAACCGGGAGTTGATAATTCTGCTATATATTTCCAAATTTGCTCATTCATGTTTTTCTATTTTATTGAAAGAAATATATAATGTATACAAAGCAAGGAAAGACCCTACTTCCGTTTGGTATCCTTATGAACTCGTAACAACCGGCCATAACTGTCGAATGATTTCCGTGAAGCCAGAAAAATGGTCATCATTAGTGAAAGCATAGATGCCACCACAGTTATAACTACAATCATAATCTGATATTTGATAGCCACATGTGGCGAACTTCCTCCCAATATCTGCCCAATCATAGTTCCCGGCAATGCAACAAGCCCTGTTACTGCCATATTGGCAATGCCCGGACTGAACGCTTTAATAAGAGCCTGACGCACAAATGGAGCTATCGCCTCATTACGGGTAGCGCCATTCCCCAACAGAAAATAATAAAGTTGCTGTTCCCTACGCAATCCGGCATAGTAAGTATTTAATCCTATCACATTCACTCCCAACATATTCCCCATGATTATACCAAAAACCGGAATAAAATACTGGGCACTGAAGATGTTATCCAACTTTAATACAAAGCCAAGGAAATAAAGTCCGACAAGCACCACTGTTACAAAAAAACCGATAGAAATAGGAATCATCAAAATTCCGCGTTTTAACCGCGTACGCGTCAAAGCCGTTTCAGCAGCCACCCCAACCATGATGATCACCCACAAAAAATTAATAAACGGATTGTTCCATTCAAACAGAAAACGAAGATAAGCCCCAATCAAAAACAACTGTATAATCATACGTACTGTGCCTATCAGAACCGGTTTAAGCAAGCCCGTCTTGAAACGCCATAAAAAATAAACCGGAATAAGCATCAGCAGCAATCCTACTCCCAAACTGCCATAGTCTATATCAATTGTTCCCATCAGTCAGATTATAAAGTAAATACCTTGTCGCATCCGGCAGCAAACTGTTTGTCATGCGAAACAGACAATATAGTCATTCCTTTACTGCATAAGGATTTAAAGAAGTTAATCACCCGTAAACACGATTCCGGATCAAGTGCCGAAGTCGGTTCGTCCACTACCAGTAAAGGTTTGTCAAGCAAGGCTGTCACTGCCAACATGATACGCTGACGCTGACCACCCGACACTTCATTTACCCGTTTATCATAAAGTTTCTCTTCCAATCCTAATGATACGAAATAATCCATCAGCCGCTCTTTGCTGAATCCCGCCTCACGATTTGCCTTCAGTTCAAAAGGCATCCGCACCATTTCACTGACCCATTCCGAAGGAAGAGCCAACTCCTGGGGAATCCATGCTATTTTCTTTCGGATATGATCCGCCGTCTTAGGTGCCAGCAGTGTGCCGTCCACCCTTATTGTCCCTTCACTTAAAGGAACAAAGCCCAAAACAGCTTTCAGCAATGAAGATTTTCCACTGCCGGAACCACCACAAATGCATACACTTTCTCCGTAATGAACTTGCAGGTCAAGTCCTCTGAAAAGAGTCAGATTACCAAAACTTATAGATATATTTTCTATATTAATCATCACATTAAAACAAAAAGAGTCGGGAGCATTCACTGCTGCCGACTCCACATAATGTATTAAAAATAAAATAAATGTGTCGAAGTTTAATATGCTCTCGCAAAGAGAACACGGCGAGCAGATGGTTTTCCGGTTACCATACACTTGCCCGGAGTCAGGCTCTCTTCATCAGCATCAAAAGGAAGACAACGAATTGTTGCCTTGGTATCCTCTTTAATCCGGTCTTCCGTTTCCGGGGTTCCATCCCAATGAGCCAGAATAAAGCCACCTTTCTCTATCTGTTCCTTGAAATCATCGTATGAATCCACTTTCACGATATGTTCGTTACGATAGTTCAATGCCTTCTGATAAATATTGTTCTGAATATCCTCCAACAATTGTTGTACATATTCTTCGATTCCGTCGCAAGAACGAGTTTCTTTTTCCAATGTATCACGACGCATCACTTCCATTGTATTGTTTTCAAGATCACGGCCACCCATTACCAAGCGAACAGGCACACCTTTCAGTTCGTAATCTGCAAACTTGAATCCCGGACGCTTATTGTCTGCATTATCATATTTCACAGAAATACCCATTGCTTTCAACTTGTTGACAATGCCTTCTACTTTTGCATCAATCTTCTTCAGCATTTCATCATTCTTATAAATAGGAACGATAACTACCTGAATAGGAGCCAAATGTGGTGGCAACACCAATCCGTTATCATCAGAGTGAGTCATTATCAATGCACCCATCAAACGGGTAGATACTCCCCAGGAAGTAGCCCAAACATAATCCAGCTTATTGTTTTTGTCAACAAACTGTACATTGAACGCTTTCGCAAAATTCTGTCCCAAGAAGTGAGAAGTACCACATTGCAATGCCTTTCCATCCTGCATCAAACCTTCGATGGTGTAAGTATCCAACGCACCCGCGAAACGTTCATTAGCCGATTTTACCCCTTTGATTACCGGGACAGCCATATACTTCTCGGCGAAGTCACCATACACATGCAACATTTTCTGTGCTTCCGCTTCTGCTTCCTCGCGGGTCGCATGAGCCGTATGACCTTCCTGCCACAAGAACTCCGCAGTACGCAGGAACAATCGGGTACGCATCTCCCACCGCATAACATTTGCCCATTGGTTGCACAAGATAGGCAGGTCACGATAGGAATTAATCCAGTTCTTATATGTACTCCAAATGATTGTTTCAGATGTAGGGCGGATAATCAATTCTTCTTCCAGTTTGGCAGCCGGATCTACGATAACACCCGAACCGTCCTCTGCATTCTTCAGACGATAGTGAGTAACTACAGCACACTCTTTGGCAAATCCTTCTACGTGCTCAGCTTCACGGCTAAGGTAAGATTTCGGGATAAGCAACGGGAAATAGGCATTTACGTGACCGGTTTCCTTAAACATATCGTCCAACTGACGCTGCATTTTCTCCCAAATGGCGTATCCGTAAGGCTTGATAACCATACATCCACGCACAGGTGATTGTTCAGCCAAATCGGCCTTCACCACCAAGTCATTATACCACTGAGAATAATTCTCGCTTCTTTTGGTAAGTTCTTTCAATTCTACTGCCATGCTATATCGTTATTTTTGTTTTTCCTTTTTAAGAGTTTGCAAAATTAGTAAAAAAGCATGGGAAAGTACTAATGATTTAGCAAAAATATAGAGTCGAAAAATATAAAAATAACTTATTGATAACGATAATACCACCAATAGGTATCACCATATTCCCGCCGCATACGGTTTTTCTCTTCCACTGGTGATGAAAATTCCTTCTGACGGTTAAGAAACTCATCCAAACGCCGCACCATCAGCGTGTCTTTAACTTCTCTTCCATATCCAGGATGAGTCCGTTTATAAAGCACCAATGCCTCACGATAATAACGCGGCAATGTATCTTGCTCGAAACAATACATATCAACCGCCGATACAAATTTATCCAATTTCTTATCCAGCAGCAATGCACTCATATAATAATTCAAAGCGGTATGTCTACCTATTTCATCACGACAGATACGGGCCAAAAAGTCTACTGTCTCTTCTGCAACATGTGGTCTTACACCAAGATGAGCATACAAGCTATCGGCATTCAAGCGCAAAGTTTCCTGAGAATGAGGCGCAAACAAAAGCCCTTCCGCACCATAATATTGAGGGTATTCAAACAAATGCTCCCCCATGGTACCTTCCAAAGACATAGCATAGGCTCTAAGCACTGTCAATGTACGGGTTGTTTCCAAAGACTTTGCTCCTATCATCCGTGCAGCTTCATAATGATGATTACGGATAGCCTGCTCCACAGCCAGTTCATGATGAAAATTCACATTCGTATTTCCTATACCTACCGTCATCAGGCATAAAAGTGTCAAAATTGCTAAGTTAGAGTTTATTAAGCCCAATATAGAACCCTCTTGATTCAACCAGGAACGAAACACACGCCGTAAAGTATAGACAACACCTATATATATAAGCAAAAGCAACGGCAGCAGCCAAAACCATTTATCCTCTATGTTTCCTCCGTGGAAAATAGTCCGGTCCACATCCGTCAGCACTCCCAGCAACAGACAAGACGGGAAATAAGAAAGTGTTCGCACAGGGCCTTTTAATCCCATCAATCCATTGATTCCCCAACGGAATACCAATAAAACCACTGTAATGATGATAGCTCCTGCCAACGGAGAATAATGTGTCTTTCCTTGTGACAATGAATAATGCAATGCACCTACGACATCTTTCTGAAGCACAAAAAGATAGACAATACTAAAAATAGAGAAAAGAAGACCGCACGCAACCGTGAGGATGCGGGCGGCTCTTTTATAGGATAAGCTGTTGTTGCTGCTCATAAATTACTCTTTCACTTTTTTCAATACCACAGCCGAACGGGCAGGCAGATACAGTTTCAGCCATTCCTTTTTATCCTTCTTATAAAGAGGGTCGAAATTAGTGAAATGACGTATACTGTCATCAGCCAGACCATTGCCTCCGAAAGCTGTCGCATCCGTATTCAGTACCACATCATACGCCCCGACAGGCACTAGGAAACCATAGTCTGTAAATGACTTGGTAGGATTGAAATTAAATACAAAAATCAAATTCTTACGCCGGTAAGCCAACACTTGGTCACCATCGTTATGCCATACCTCAATCACTGGAGTATCCTGAATATTTTTCACACTTTCAATGAGGTGGACCATAGCTGAATCAAAATCGCCCAAGTAATGGTAACACAGGTTCTTATTATCAAAAAGTCCCCACTGACGACGGGCATATTTATGCGACCATCCGTTACCTTCACGTGGAAAATCAATCCATTCGGGATGCCCGAATTCATTACCCATAAAGTTCAAATATCCTCCATTGATGGTAGAGGCAGTAAGCAAACGAATCATCTTATGCAATGCGATGCCACGATGCACTGTATAATTTTCATCCCCTTTCTGGAAATGCCAATACATATCAGCATCTATCAGACGGAAAATAATAGTCTTATCGCCCACCAATGCCTGGTCATGGCTTTCGGCATACGAAATAGTCTTCTCGTCCTTACGTCTGTTGGTCACTTCCCAGAACATGCTGCTCGGTTTCCAGTCTTCATCAATCTTCTCCTTGATTGTTTTAATCCAATAATCCGGAATATTCATGGCCATACGGTAATCAAACCCATATCCACCATTTTGAATCGGTGCTGCCAACCCGGGCATACCCGAAACTTCTTCCGCAATGGTAATCGCTTTGGAATTTACCTGATGAATCAACTTGTTGGCCAATGTCAAATAACAAATCGCATTATCATCCTGATTCCCGTTAAAGTAATCCCCATAATTACAGAAAGCCTCTCCCAAGCCGTGGCTATAATACAACATAGATGTCACACCGTCAAAACGAAAACCGTCAAAACGGAACTCATCCATCCAATACTTACAATTGGACAGCAAGAAATGAATCACTTCATTCTTACCATAATCAAAGCATAAGGAATCCCATGCCGGATGTTCACGCCGGCCGCCCGGATAGAAGTATTGATTAGGATCACCGGCAAAATTGCCAAGTCCCTCCACTTCATTCTTCACGGCATGAGAGTGAACAATATCCATAATGACGGCAATTCCCATTCTATGCGCCGTATCAATCAATTCCTTCAATTCATCCGGTGTACCGAAACGGGATGACGGAGCGAAAAAGCTGGAAACATGATACCCGAAACTCCCATAATAAGGATGCTCCTGAATAGCCATAATCTGAATACAATTATATCCGGCTTCCGCTATACGCGGCAATATTTTCTCACGGAACTCATTATAAGTGCCTACCCTTTCTTCTTCCTGAGCCATACCGATATGACATTCATAAATCATCAAAGGATCAGTCTTTGCACGGAACACCTTCTTTCTAAACCGGTAAGGATTCTCCGGCTCCCAAACCTGTGCGCTGAATATCTTTGTCTGATCATCCTGTACCACACGGTTAGCCCATGCTGGTATACGTTCTCCTTCACCGCCATTCCAACGGACTTTCAGTTTATACAAATCACCATGCTTTATAGCACCGCTTTGTAATTCCACCTCCCATACGCCAGGAGAGTTCTTTACATGGTACATCCTATAATCGCCATGCTCTTTCCAGTCGTTGAAATCTCCGATAAGATAAATTTCCTTCGCATTCGGAGCCCATTCACGGAACACCCACCCTCTTCTGGTACGATGCAAGCCGAAATATAAATATCCGGTGGCAAAGTCCGACAAAGTTCCTTTGCCTCCGGTCAGTTCCAATTCTTTGTCTAATGCATGCTGATGGCGTCCTTCAATCGCTGCCGAATACGGTTCCAGCCAAGGATCACTTTCTATTATGCCTAATTTAGGAGTGGTATTTTCCATAATATGATTACTTGTTAGTTATTCTCTTTCAAACCAAAACTTTAACGATCACTTTTTTCACGCCGTCAGGAGACACTCCCGGAGCATGAGCATCCTGTGGAAAAAAGATGGCAAACATTCCCGGCTTTACAGGAATATAGCTTTCGGCAAGTCCCGGATAGAACGAGATATCCTTATCTGCATCATAGTCTGCTTCGGGAAGATCTTCACGGGCTGTATAACCCATCACTTCCACCCCTGACAGAGGAATCTGTATATCAATAAACTGATTATGAGTTTCTAATTTTGCTTCTTCTTTAGTTTTAGGCTTGGTCTGAGAAAAGTTTACTACCAGATCATCACCCTGTAATTTTACTTTTCCTAATTCCTGAGCGTTCAAGTCTGTAGCCTTCAGATATTCCATTGCTTTAGCGAACAAAGGATTCAATGAAGCGTACTTTTCTAAGTTTTCTAATCTGTCTACTACCATAATTATTTCATTTTAATGGTTAAAATATTGCTTTTATCATTCAAAGTCGTCTATTGTGAAATTTGTAAAATCAGCAAAACGCTTCAGTTGCTTGAAAACATCCTCTACTTTGTCCAACAGGTCAGGGGCAAGGAAAAACGCATCAGGCACCATATAAGCACAGGTATAATCCTTACATTTTAAATAATCAATATATTCAAAATCTTTCGGAAATCCTTTAGGAGCCGTTTTTAAGTGATTTTCTCCGATAACAGGAAAGTATTGCTTGAACGCAGGATCTTCCACAATTTCTCTGTATTCATCTATGTTGTCATAAATGGACTGGCGGACAGCTTTCAGCACTTTAGATTCCAGACACCAGCTTCCACCAGCAAGCATACAGTTATCATGCTCTATATGAACATAATATCCACAATGTTCTGATTTCTTTCCACGGGCGTTGATATAGCCGCCCAAGTGTATTTTATAAGGAGTCTTATCACTAGAAAAACGCGTGTCACGATAAATTCGGTATGTACAGTCCTTAGCTTGAATACCGACAATACTTTCGTCAAACAACGAAATACGGGCGATGATTGCTGTCAGTAATTCCTCAAACTCTTTTTGAGCTTTCAGATATTCATCCTTATGCTCCTGAAACCACTCCCGATTATTGTTTGTGGCCAGGTTTTTTAAAAATTGAAAGATAACAGATACATCCATGTTACATTATGTTCATGTGTTCACTTGACAAACTTACAAAATATATTTGTAACGAACTAGAAAAAAGCGAAGTATTTATTTTTTTCCCAAGACCTTGAGAAACCCATCATGCAGCTTTCCATTGGTAGCCAACACTTCATGACCGGAATAGAAATCTCCCCCTCCGCTGTAATCTGTCACTTTTCCACCGGCATTCATCAAGATTATCGAACCGGCCGCAATATCCCACGGTCCCAGCAGTCCTTCTATACGGGCTTCAAAGCGACCGGCAGCTACATAGCAAAGTTCTGCCGCAGCTGCTCCTTGCAGGCGCATACCTCCCACATTTCCATACAACTCGTGCACAATATGCTCCGCCAATGGCTTATACTTTTGCGAATCGTATGGAAAGCCTAACGCCACAAACGCTTCGTCCATATCAGAAACATCTGATACATGTATTTCTTTGTTGTTCAGATAAGAAGGCGCTCCTTTATAAGTCCAGTAAAGTTCATCGCGGCATACTTCATACACCACTCCAACCAGCAGTTCTTCTTTACTACGAAGGGCGATACTCACACAATAAGGAGCATTATTATGGATAAAATTGGTGGTTCCGTCCAGCGGGTCTACCAGCCAGCAATAGTTTTCCGTAGTCAGGCTGCCCGAACCTTCTTCGGCAATGAATCCTGCTTCGGGAAGCAATTCCCGAAGTTGAGCCACAATACGGCGTTCCGATTCTTTATCTACATACGATACATAGTCGTGAGCATTTTTCTTCTCTACCTTGCTACGGTCAAAACCGCTACGCTCTTTACGAAGAAAAGCACCCGCCCGGAGTGCTATTTCACGTACTTTCAACGTTATCTTCTCTAAATCCAACATTATATTCTTATTTTTGTTCCGCATCCAGCGTTCCAAACTTATAAACACCTTTACGGATTACATTTCCATTCTTGTCAGTCTCCACAAAAGCGCCGTGTTTCTTCCCTTGTTTGAAAAATCCGTCATAGCGTACTCCGTTCTTATCTTCAAGCACGCCTTTGCCGTCTTCCTTTCCTTTTACGAAATGGCCCTTATATTTGGTTCCGTCAGCCGTGCGCAAAGTGCCTTCACCGTCGGCCATGTTGTTTTTCCATTCACCTTCATAGTCATCGCCGTTCGCCCAGATATAGTGTCCTTTACCGCTGCGCTGGTTATTCACCCACTGCCCTTCATACACAGCACCGTTGGCCCATGTAAAGGTTCCGGTCCCATGCTGCTCGCCGTTCTTGAACTGCCCTACATACTTGTCGCCATTCTTGTGTACATAAATTCCCTGCCCGGTACGTTCACCGTTTACGTAGTCACCTTCGTAACGGTCACCGCTATTAAAGTAATAAATACCTTTACCATGCTGCACGTCATCCTTCCAGTCGCCCACATACTTGTCACCGTTGACATAGTAAAATGTCCCCTTTCCGTCACGTGCGTCATCTTTCCACTCACCTTCATATTTTGACTGGTCGGGCCATACCATAACGCCCTGTCCGTTTTTCTTGTCTTCTTTCCATTCGCCCTCATATTTGGCTCCTGCTTTCCAGGTATAAGTACCCTTTCCGCTACGTTTGTCCTGAAACCAGTTACCTATATAAACATCTCCGTTATAATAATACATAGTGCCTTCACCCTGCTGATAGTCGGCAAACCACATACCTTCATACCGGTTATTATTCATAAAATAATAGGTTCCGCTGCCGTGTTGCTGATCCTGGAACCATTGCCCCACATACTTTTCTCCATCGTGAAACGTATATGTCCCGTTCCCCTCGCGTTTACCTTTTATATATTCCCCTTCGTAGGTATTTCCGTTCTTGTAGATTGTTTTTCCTTTACCGTTTGGTTTTCTACCTTTCAGCTCTCCGGTATATTCGCCCCCGTCTTTAAAAGTATAATTCCCGATTTTTATCTGAGCGGTGGCCAATGTACTGACCGATGCCAAAAGCAATAATATATATATGTATTTCTTCATTGGTTCGTTACTTATAATAGATAAGATTTACGCCAAAGATACGATTTTCTATCTTTGGACATGATAGGTTATTACACTTTTTTACCCGCAATGACCTCTATTAAGTTTTCTTTGCAGAAATACTTTTGAGCCAATATGCGTATTTCTTCTCTGGTGATTCCCCGGATGGCATCCAGCGAACGGATAAAGAAGCGTTCGTCCAGCCCTGCCGTTTCTATATAAATCCAGGCATCAGACAAAGAAAAAGGTCCCTCGTACGACCGGCATAAATCGCCCAGCATATAGTTCTTCACCATTTCCAATTCTTCTTGAGGAACGAGATCATTACACAATTTGTCCATCTCCCAATAAACTTCTGTTATGATAGAATTCACATATTCATTGGCCGCCTCGGTACTGACAGTCAGTATTCCCGTTCCCGGATAGGACACAATGCCTGCGCCGATACCGTATGTATATCCCTTGTCTTCACGGATATTGGACATCAGACGGCTTCCGAAATACCCTCCGAACAAAGTGACCATGACACGTGCCTTCAAAAAGTCCGGATGATGACGGTCCATTACGAAACATCCCATTTTCAAGGAACTTTGAAGTGCATCCTCACGTTCTATAAAGATACGCTTTTCTTTGGTGGTAACCGGAGGAACAAGCGTTGTCTTTGCTTTTTCCGTCACTTCCCCCCATTGTCCACTTCCCAAGTTATCTTCTATACAACGGATAATTTCCGATGTGACCTTTCCCGAAATATATACCGAACAATTACCCGAATGATAATATTTCCGATAAAACGAACGGAGCACCTCCGGGGTAATCCGGTCATAATCCTCCGCTACCGCATAGCGCCCGAAAGGATGCTCCGGACCGAACAAGGCTGTATTCAACTGCTTTCGGGCAATCATTTCCACCCGGGTGCTGTTCACCAGAAATTGCTGTTTGTTCGTATCGGCCACCACAGAAAGTTCCTTTGCCGGAAACGTAGGAGCCTTTATCATCTCGGATATGACGGCCAGCGTGCGGGCAAAATATTTATTCAGAGAGTAAAGTGTTATGAATCCATAGTTCACGGAAGAAGATAACTCCAGCCAGGCTCCGTAATAATCCAATCGCTCCGCAATCTGTGAAGACGTTAAATTTCCAGCTCCCTCACGCAGCATCCTATTGGCGAACATAGCCTGCAACGGCTGTTCCTGATTCCATTGTCCGCCTCCTATCAGAAGATCAAAACGTACAACATCCTCGGTTCCCGCATGAATGATATTCAGAGGCATCCCATTCTTCATCGTCCTCCTGTCGGGACGGGTTATACTGAATTCGCTTAGTTGGCGGATTGGCGGTGGGGTGGTTCTGTCCAGCATTTACTTCCCCTCCCTCTGTTTTAAAAATGCTTCGGCACGTGCCAGATCCTGAGGCGTATCAATGCCTATTGTCTCCACTTCACTGATTCCCACCTTAATAGTATAACCATTTTCCAGCCAACGAAGCTGCTCCAACGATTCAGCCAGCTCCAGCGAAGATTGTGGAAGCGAAGTTATTTCTTTCAGTACATCGGCCCGATAAGCATACAGACCGATATGTTTATAGTAAGTATGCCCTTTCAGCCAGCCTTCCTTCTCCGCGTTACGTTGGAAAGGAATGACGGAACGGCTGAAATACAAAGCATTCATATTCTTATTAACCACCACTTTCGGAGAATTTACATTCTCCAAAGCTTCAAACCCGTCTTCGGGAGTGAAAGGTTTCACCAAAGTCGCAATCTGTGTAGCCGAATCTTCAAAGCAAGCTTTCACAGCTTCAAGCTGTGATCTTTGAATAAAAGGTTCATCACCTTGAATATTTACAACCACATCATATCCTTGTCCTACTTTGGTATACGCTTCATAACAACGGTCTGTGCCACTTTTATGGTGAACGGAGGTCATGACCACTTTTCCGCCAAAAGCTTTTACGGCGGATTCAATGCGTTCATCGTCCGTCGCTACGTATGCTTCATCCAATATACCGGCTACTTGTTCATAGACTCTCTGAATCACAGGCTTGCCTCCCAAGATGGCCAAAGGTTTGGCCGGAAAACGTGTTGAGGCATATCTCGCAGGAATAATTCCAATAAATTTCATGGTACCATTTCTTTTATATATTCATGCAAAAGTAACAAAAACATTTCATACATTTGCACCATTAATGCAATAAATGTTATGGACGAACACCATTGTTTGCTTTGTATGGGCTCTAATACAAACCGTTACGCGCAACTCTCGGTTGCACGGGAAGCATTACGTGCCACATTTCCTGATATTCATTTCGGCGAGATGATGGAAACGGAAGCTGTTGGCAGCGGCTTTCACTCCCCTTTCAGCAATCAACTGGCCAAATTCAGCACAACGCTTTCACCCGATTCTGTTCATGATTTGTTTAAAGAATTGGAACGACGCTGCGGACGGATTCCTGAAGACAAGGCTCAAGGAGTAGTAAAACTGGATATTGACCTACTGGTCTTTGACAATAAGATATTGAAACCGGAAGATATGGAAAGAGAATATATCCGCCGTGGAATGTCTGTGCTTTTTTAGAATTTATACCTTTTATATATTAATCATTATTCACCTTGTGATAACCCGCCTCCATATCCCCCTACGGCAAACGATAGTGTTACTGAAAGGGCCAGCCTGACAGGTGGGAAAACAGCTAAGTATTTTCATTGGCAGACCTAAGGCTTTCTACCAGGAAGGCTAAGGCTTTCCGGCCGTTCTATTTCTATCTCCATAGGCTTTGGAGTTATCTCCATAACCTTTGGAGTTATCTCCATAACCTTTGGAGTTATCTCCGCAGCCTTTGGAGTTAACTCCATAAGCTTTGGAGATAGAACACAACAGGGAAAAAAGCCTTAACCTGCCAAGAAAAAGAGGTTAGCCTTCCTTGAAAAAACATTTAATAAAAACTAAAGAACACATTTTTTTCACTTCATCTGTTTGTTGTTTCCAATGATTCCTTATACATTTGCGTTTACTAACAATTCTGTTAAACAAATATGATAATATGAAAGAAGAAACGAGCAATACAGAACAATCCATACTAAAAGCCGCTGAAAAAGAATTCCTTAAGAAAGGATTCTCCGGAAGCAAGACAACAGAAATAGCTAAGGAGGCTGGTGTAACCCATGCCATGCTGCATTATTATTTCCGTACAAAAGAGAATCTGTTCAACAAAGTATTTGAAGAAAAAGCCAAGCAACTGGCCGATACATTCCTTTCTCGTGTAGATGAATCATTGCCTTTTTTGGAGAAAATAAAATGTTTCATTGAAGCACACTTCGACCTTTTGACTGCTAATCCCGAACTACCTTTATTTATATACAGGGAGATTCTGACCAATGAATGCGGAAAAGAAATTTGCCGTAAAACCTTGTTCCCTAATTTCCGGTTAGCAATCAGTCTGCTCGACCGGTCACTGCAAGAGGAAATAAAGAAAGGCACAGTACGCCCCGTCAAAGCGGAAGATTTAATGGTCAGCGCCATTTCACTCAATATCTTCGTCTTTGTGGCAAACCCACTGATACAATTGTTTGTGGAAGAAAAAGGTGAAGAATATCATCAATATATGGAACGCAGAAAACAAGAAAATGTAGAAATCATATTAAGCAGATTAAGAAAATGAAAAGGTTATTCATTCTCACAACCTTTCTTCTTTGCATCAGTCCCATTTGTTTGAATGCACAGGAACTCACGCTGGAAGAGTGTCAGCAGCAAGCCCGGGCACATTATCCGCTGATTAAACGGTACGGGCTGATTGAAAAGACGAAAGAATACAATATCTCTAACGCTGACAAGGGTTATCTGCCGCAAGTTTCATTATCCGCCAAAGCCAGTTATCAATCGGATGTAACGGAAATACCCGTTGACCTACCCGGAATTGATATTCGCGGTATGCGCAAGGATCAATACCAAGCCATGCTGCAACTGGACCAAGTGGTATGGGACGGTGGTAACATCCGGGCACGGAAAGAGGTAACCCGTGCCACATCCGAAGTGGACAAACAGAAACTGGAAGTGGACATGTATGCCATCAACGAACGGGTAAACCAACTTTTTTTTGGTATCCTGTTATTGAAAGAGCAATTGAAGCAAAACCAGCTTATGCAGGAAGAATTACAAAGGAATTATGACAACGTTACAGCGTATGTAAAGAATGGTATTGCCAATCAAGCTGATTTGGATGCTGTAAAAGTGGAACAATTGAACAACATACAGCAACGTCATACTCTGGAAGCCACATATCGTGCTTACAGCGAGATGTTGAAGATCATGATTAACCACCCTACTCCTTTAACCGGGAACACACTAAAGAAACCAGATGTAAATGCCTTATTATATAAAGGAGAAGCCTATTCTGCAGAATTCATCCGACGTCCGGAACTTAACTTGTTTGCGGCACAAAATCAGCAACTGGAGGCGCAACGTAAACAACTTACCGCCAAGAACCTGCCTAGGTTAGGCATATTTGTACAAGGAGCATACGGCAACCCGGGACTGAATATGCTGAAAAATGAATTTTCGGCCTATTACGTAGCAGGCGTACGCCTTTCCTGGAACTTCAGTAACCTATATACTCGCAAGAATGAATCTCGCCAATTAATACTGAATCAACAAGATGTGAACGTACAGAAAGAAACGTTCTTGTTTAACACTCATCTGGAAATCACTCAAAACAACAGTGAAATTAAGAAACTGACGGAACTGATGAAGAACGATGAGGAGATTATCACCCTACGTAACAACATTAAAAAATCAGCCCAAGCAAAAGTTGCCAACGGAACACTGACCGTTACAGAAATGCTACGTGAAGTAACAGCCGAGAACATTGCCAGGCAGGATAAGATCCTGCATGAAATTCAGTTATTATCAGCCATTTACGAATTAAAATATACAACAAACCAATATGAGAACAAATAAATATATCTTGCTTGCCGCCACTCTGTTCAGTTTATCCTCTTGCGGAAACAAGAAAGGCGACTATGATGCATCAGGCACATTTGAAGCTACCGAAGTAATTGTATCCTCCGAAGCCAATGGCAAGATCATGCAATTCAATATAGAAGAAGGACAGTTATTAAAGGCCGATGAAGAAGTGGGGTGTATAGATACCTTACAACTCTATTTGAAAAAGATGCAGTTACTGGCCAGCGGTAAAGCGATAGCCAGCAAAAGCACGGACATCAATAAACAGATAGCTGCCACAAAAGAACAAATCGGCAAAGCCGAATATGAAAGAAAACGCACAGAAAACTTGCTGAAGGAAAATGCCGCCACCCAAAAACAAATAGATGATATTGACTCCCAGATTGCCGTTCTGAAAAAACAGTTGGAAGCACAGATCTCTACGCTTCAACGCGGCAATGCCAGTATCACAGAAGAAAGCTCGGCCTACGAAATACAAGTAGCCCAACTGGATGACCAGCTTCGCAAATGTCACATTACCAGTCCGATTTGCGGAACAGTACTGGCCAAATATGCCGAAGCCGGGGAACTGGCCACGCAAGGAAAACCTTTATTTAAAGTGGCGGATGTGCAACATCTTTTTTTACGCGCCTATATCACCGCCGATCAATTATCTCAACTGAAATTAGGAGATAAAGTAAAAGTGTTTTCTGATTTAGGAGAAGATGACCGCCGGGAATACGAAGGGACAATCACCTGGATTTCAGACAAATCGGAATTCACCCCTAAAACAATCCAGACACGTGACGAACGCGCCAATCTGGTATACGCCACAAAAATAGCAGTAAAGAATGACGGATACATCAAGATAGGCATGTACGGAGAAATGAAGAAATAAATAAGACAATGGATTATATCGTTTCTGTCAAAGGAGTTAGCAAAAGTTACGGTGAAGTTCAAGCCCTGAAAGATGTATGCTTTGAGGTGAAACCGGGAGAAATCTTCGGGCTTATCGGACCGGACGGTGCAGGAAAGACTACTCTTTTCCGCATTCTCACCACATTGGTGCTAGCCGATGAAGGGAAAGCGGAAGTCTGCGGGCAGGATGTGGTGAAGAATTACAAAGAGATACGCCGGCAGGCAGGATATATGCCGGGACGTTTTTCCTTATACCAGGATTTGTCCGTAGAAGAGAATCTCACTTTCTTTGCCACGCTTTTCAATACCACTATCCGGGAGAACTACGCATTGGTAAAGGATATCTACCAACAAATAGAACCTTTCAAACACCGGCGTGCCGGAAAACTATCCGGCGGCATGAAACAAAAACTGGCTCTGAGTTGTGCACTGATTCACAGGCCTTCCATTCTGTTCTTGGACGAACCTACCACCGGTGTGGACCCTGTATCCAGAAAGGAGTTCTGGGACATGCTGCTGAAATTGAAACAAGAAGGTCTTACCATCATTGCGGCAACGCCTTACCTGAACGAGATGAAATGCTGTGACCGTATTGCATTTATTCGTGAAGGAAAGATTCAAGGCATTGACACTCCGGACCGTATTCTTCAACAGTTCAGTTCGATCCTTTCTCCTGAAGGGCTGTCTTTTAATGAACCGCAAGTCACCGGACGATACGCCATAGAGGTAGAAGGCTTGACCAAACAATTCGGCAACTTCACTGCAGTGGACCATATCTCATTCAAAGTGAAACAGGGAGAGATTTTTGGTTTCCTAGGTGCTAATGGCGCCGGAAAAACAACAGCCATGCGCATGTTATGCGGTTTATCACAACCTACCGGGGGAAAAGGTACAGTAGCGGGCTTTGACATAGCCACGCAATACGAGCAGGTTAAAAAAAAGATCGGATATATGAGCCAGAAGTTCTCACTGTATGAAGATTTAAAAGTATGGGAAAACATCCGGCTATATGCAGGGATTTATGGAATGAGCGACAAGGAGATCGCTGAGAAAACAGACAAGGTGCTGGAACAATTAGGACTCTTGAATGAGAAAAACACATTGGTCCGGTCACTTCCCTTGGGATGGAAACAAAAGCTGGCTTTCTCGGTAGCTATTTTCCATGAGCCGAAGATCGTTTTTCTGGATGAACCGACAGGAGGGGTAGACCCTGCCACACGCCGGCAGTTCTGGGAATTGATTTATCAGGCGGCAGAACGGGGAATCACCGTCTTCGTTACCACCCACTATATGGATGAAGCGGAATACTGTAACCGGATTTCAATGATGGTGGATGGAAAAATCGAAGCGCTGGACACCCCACAACGGTTAAAAGAACGGTTCCATGCCCAAGATATGGATGAAGTATTCAGACAATTGGCACGCAAGGCCGTAAGAAGTTGAAAAAGAGATAGAGAAAAAGAGAATGAAACAATTTATATCATTTGTGCGAAAAGAATTCTATCACATTTTCCGGGACCGCCGGACGATGCTGATATTACTAGGTATGCCTGTCGTACAAATTATTCTTTTCGGTTTTGCCATCACCACCGAAGTAAAGAATGTAAAAGTAGCCGTGCTAGATTTCTCAAAAGATGTATCCACCCGGCAAATCATCGACAAACTGGATGCCAGTGACTATTTCAATGTCAACAAGATGCTATATGACAACGACGAGATAGAGGAAACACTCCGGAAAAGCAGTTCAGACCTGGTCATTGTGTTTGAGGCCGGTTTCGATAACAATCTGCGGCATACCGGTAAAGCCCGAGTACAACTGATAGCCGATGCCACCGATCCCAACAATGCTACCATACTGACCTCTTACGCATCCAATATTATTGCAGATTATCAGCAAAGCCGGATCATGCAACAACAATCACCCATACAGATTATCCCCCAAATAAAGTTATTGTACAATCCGGGTATGCAAAGTGCCTACAATTTTGTGCCGGGAGTAATGGGATTGATTTTAATGTTGATATGCGCCATGATGACTTCCATCTCTATTGTCCGTGAAAAAGAAACCGGTACGATGGAAGTATTGCTGGTATCTCCCGTACGTCCGCTATGGATGATTATAGCCAAAATGGTACCTTACTTTGTGCTGTCATGCGTCAATCTGGTCACAATTCTGCTGCTGTCTGTTTATGTATTACATGTTCCGGTAGCAGGCAGTCTTTTTTCGTTGGCTTTGCTCTCATGGATCTTCATCGTAGTATCTCTGCTGTTGGGATTATTGGTTTCCACTATCGCCCGTACCCAAGTGGAAGCCATGCTGTTTTCGGGAATGGTACTGATGATGCCTACCGTTCTACTTTCCGGCATGATATTCCCCATCGAGAATATGCCTCTTCCTTTACAGCTGATTTCAAATGTCATCCCTGCCAGATGGTATATTGTCGGAATCAAGAAAATCATGATTGAAGGATTGAGTATCAGTTATGCACAGGGAGAAATGGGTATACTTATGCTGATGGCTGTTATCCTTTTACTCATCAGCCTAAAAAAGTTTAACAAACGATTAGAATAAGTTCCGGAAGATATGATAAAGTATTTATTAGAAAAAGAATTCAAGCAACTGCTGCGCAACCCGATGCTTCCGCGGATACTGCTCGTATTTCCCTGCATCATCCTGCTGGTGTTGCCTTGGGCCGCAAACTTTGAAATCAAGAATATGAATCTCAGCGTAGTGGATAATGACCGCAGTCCCTATTCCACCCGACTGGTTCAGAAGGTGGGAGCTTCCGAATATTTTCATCTGGTAGATGTTTCAAACAGTTACCAGGAAGCGATGCAATGCATTGAAAAAGGAGATGCTGACCTCATTTTGGAAATCCCGCCACACTTCGAACGCGATTTGCTGAAAACCGGTGTAGCAAAAGTACTGGTTTCAGCCAACACCGTAAACGGAACGAAAGGAACTTTAGGAAGTTCCTACCTCAGTAATATAGTGAATGCCTATGCCACTGAAATCCGGGCTTCCCATTCCGGCTCTATTTCTCCCTCCCCGGTGATAAACATAGATACCCAAGGACGTTTCAACCCCTATCTGGATTATAAGGTATTTATGGTTCCGGCACTGATGGCACAATTGTTGATGATGTTATGCGGCTTTCTGCCTGCTCTTAATATTGTGAGTGAAAAAGAATTCGGAACCATCGAACAAATCAATGTGACTCCTGTAAGCAAATTCACTTTCATTCTGGCCAAGCTGATTCCTTACTGGATAGCCGGCATACTGATCCTCACAATCGGTATCATTCTGGCATGGTTAGTTTATGGTCTGGTTCCGGCCGGTCATTTATGGCTGCTTTATTTCTTTGCATTATTATTCATTATCGTTATCTCGGGCATGGGGCTGGTAGTTTCCAACTATTCCCAAACCATGCAGCAGGCCATGTTTGTCATGTTTTTCTTTGTGATTATCATCATGCTGATGAGCGGGTTGTTTACTCCCATCAACAGTATGCCCGAATGGGCACAAACCATAACCATTGCCAATCCTTTGAAGTACTTCATACAGGTAACACGTATGGTTTACCTGAAAGGAAGCGGATTCAGTGACCTGATTATGCAATTTATCGCCTTGTTCCTTATGGCCATCGCTTTGAACGGTTGGGCGGTATTCAGCTACAAAAAGAATTCATAACAGATAAATCGGAACATTTACTTGTTTATCATTGTTAATATCAGTAGCTTAGCAATCTGTTGCTAACCTGATTTTTAATTATCAAAAAGAAAAAAGTTATGAAATTCTTTATTGACACAGCCAACCTGGCACAAATCCGCGAAGCAAATGCATTGGGCGTACTGGATGGTGTAACCACAAATCCGTCTTTAATGGCCAAAGAAGGCATTAAAGGAGTTGAGAACCAACATAAGCATTACATTGAAATATGTAATATAGTGGATGGAGATGTCAGTGCCGAAGTGATTGCTACCGATTATGAAGGAATGATTCGTGAAGGCGAAGAACTTGCCGCCCTTAACCCACACATTGTAGTAAAAGTTCCTTGTATTGAGGACGGCATCAAAGCTATCAAATATTTCAGTAATAAAGGAATCCGCACTAATTGTACACTGGTTTTCTCTGCCGGACAGGCATTACTTGCGGCAAAGGCGGGGGCTACCTATGTATCTCCATTTGTCGGCAGACTGGATGATATTTGTAATGACGGTGTAGGACTGGTTGCACAAATTGTAGAATTGTACCAAACTTATGACTACAAGACACAAGTTCTTGCCGCCTCCATCCGAAACACCTTACATATATTACAATGTGCGGAAGTGGGAGCAGATGTAGTAACCTGCCCGTTATCCGCCATTAAAGGCCTTCTAAACCATCCATTGACAGATATAGGATTAGAAAAATTCCTGGCCGATTATAAAAAGGTAAACGGATAATAAAAAACGTTCCCTCGCCAATCCAAAGGTGGGGGAATTTGTTTTCCAGACATTATTTAAATTTCAAATATCCTATGCGAGTATATTTAATTCCTTTACTCTCATAATGAGAAAGGACTTTGGCCGATTTAATATATAGACTTTCATGAGGATTGATTTTCTTTGTATAGCAGCTCAGCATCTCCGGTGACATACTGGAAGCAGCTGCCTTTATGATAAAAGTATAACGATTACCATCAGCATCAGCAGCAAGTACACTCTGATCTACATAGTATCCAGTCGTTTTATAAGCATCTAGTTGTAATCTTGTCCCCAGGACTTCCAGATGTAAATCGGTCAGCCTTTCTCCCGGCTGACCGATAAAACGACTCCCAGCCGGCAAATGATGTTTTCTGATGACCGTTTCATAATGAACTGTGGCAAAAGCCTTTGCCAATACTGCTAACTTTTTGTCTCTGGGGTTACGGGCTTCAAACTTATGTGCCAACCAAAGCACATAGTTAGGATCAATATAATATACTTCCGCCAACCTTTTTCCACGATACTTCCCAAATGCAACTATATCTTCGGACAGACCATAATAAGGTTCAAAGAAAGTGTTATCCTTCACTTTCAGCAGGACATTGCAATTCTGCAAATACTGAAAAGCACGCTCTGCCGCATCATTAAATGTAACTGCCAACGACTGAATAAACAGAGGAGAGTAAGTATTATCCGGAAATATACGCCATAAAGCATAATACGAACGATAAGGAGTGGAAACACTGATTGCATAAAATCCCGCATCTTCTCTACGGCCTTTATTGAAGTTGTCTATCTTTTGAAAAACTCTCTCGGCCATAACGCTAGTGATCTGATATAGGGTTACATCTCTATCCATAGTTACCTCCTATCTTTATAAGGTAAAGATTTTCTTTTCGTAAATATAGCATTTTTCGATGAAAGGACAAGGGTTTTCACCATTTTTACATAAATTATTTTCTATAATATAAACTGCCGTGTGAACAGGAAAAGTAATAGTTCATAAAAGTATATATAGAAAAAAGTCTGCTTGCTTTCCTTCTTGCAAACAGACTTTGTACTTATAAATCTAATCTTCTAATTACTCAAATATATTGTCCAATCCTCCGGTTTCTTCTACCGAAGTTTCATCTATCAAAGTATCCTTGCAAGGATCAAAGTCATCAGGAATATTGAATTTCTCGTCCTGAGAGTATCCCAAGCTCTTGTCCTTATAGACTTTCTGCATATAAAGCCCCCAGATAGGAAGTGCCATAGCAGCCCCCTGCCCGTCCACCATCGTATCAAAGTGAATATCACGCTCTTCACCACCTACCCATACACCGGATACCAATGAAGGGGTGAATCCCATGAACCAACCGTCAGAATTACGGTTGGTTGTACCTGTCTTTCCTCCCATATCGGCAGTAATACCATATAGACGGCGTACACGCCCACCCGTACCTTCATTGATGACCGCACGCAGCATGACCAACATTTTATAAGCACTTGTTTCACTAATCACCTCATCCATTTGTGGAGTGAAATTCGCCAACACATTTCCTTCATTATCCTCAATACGGGTTACAAAAACAGGCGCTGTACGAATACCCCGATTAGCAAATGCCGAATAAGCACTGACCATTTCTCCTACAGAAATCTCACAAGGGCCTAAACAAAGTGAAACCACCGGATCTATCTGTTTATTTTGTACACCAAATGAATGAATCAGACGAACTAGCTGATAAGGATTCAGTTTCCCCATCAAATAAGCCGTTACCCAGTTATCAGAATTTGCCAAGCCCCATTTGATGGTAACCATCTCTCCGTAACGCTTCTTGCTGGCATTACGCGGTGACCATGGACGGCCATTTTCATCTATCAAGGTCTGCTCTACATGGCGCACCTGGTCACAGGGAGAAAAACCGTTCTCCATAGCTAAAGTATATACATAAGGTTTAATAGTAGAACCCACCTGGCGACGGCCTACCATCGCCATATCATACTGGAAATAATTATAGTTGGGTCCTCCCACATATGCTTTTACATGACCGGTCAACGGATCCATAGACATGAATCCCGCTCTAAGGAAGAACTTATAGTATTTCAAAGAATCCATCGGAGTCATAATGGTATCCTTTTCCCCCTCGTATGAGAATACGGACATTTCATATTTAGTATTGAACGCTTTCTTTATTTCTGCTTCCGAACACCCTGCCTCTTTCATGATACGATAACGGTCAGTCTGCTTCATGGCCCTGGTCATGATAGAATTCACTTCTGCCTCTGTCAGCTGATTCGTAAACGGAGCCGTTTTCTTTTTCCGTTTTTCCTTGAAGAAGCGGGGTTGCAAATACTGCGCCACATGTTCGTAAACAGCTTCCTCAGCATATTTTTGCATACGTGAGTCGATAGTGGTATAAATCTTCAGACCATCCGTATAGATATTATAATTAGTACCATCTTTCTTCTTGTTTTTAGCACACCAACCGAAAAGAGGATTTGTCTTCCAAGCCAATGAATCCTCATAATATTTCTGCATCTGCCATCCGCGGTAGTCACTTTTCTTCGGTTCTTTAGCCGTCATCACTCCACGCAGATATTCACGGAAGTAAGTAGCCAGTCCTTCCTTATGATCTACACGACGATATTTCAAGACCAATGGCAATGCCTTTAATGAATCAGCTTCCGCATCAGTCAGGTAACCTGCTTTGCGCATCTGGTCAAGAACGACATTCCGGCGTCCGCGTGAACGTTCATTAAAACGTTTCGGATTATAAAGTGAAGGATTCTTACACATACCTACCAAGGTAGCCGCTTCCTCAATGTTCAGGTCTTTCGGCTCTTTTGAAAAATATGTATTGGCAGCTGTCTTGATACCGACTGCATTATTCAGAAAATCAAATTTATTAAGATACATGGTCAGAATCTCTTCTTTTGTATAATAACGTTCCAACTGAACAGCAATCACCCATTCGATAGGTTTCTGCAACAAACGCTCCATCACATTATCCGCCGTAGGTGAATAGAACTGCTTTGCCAACTGCTGAGTGATGGTGCTACCCCCACCGGCATTCTTCTGCATCATCACCCCCCGTTTCACCAAAGCGCGGATAAACGCACGGGCGTCAATGCCGGAATGTTCTGCAAAACGTTCATCTTCGGTAGCAATCAGTGCATGAATCAGATTCGGTGAAAGCTGGTCATAACCCACAAATACGCGGTTCTCCTTACTAAGTGACCAAGTGCCCAGCATCTTGCCATCATCGGATATAATCTCGGTTGCAAACTTTAAATTCGGATTTTCCAACTCTTCAATGGGGGGTACATATCCAATCCATCCTTTTGCTATCGCGGTGAATATGAACGCTATAACCAACAGTATGCCGACTACAAGAGCCCAAAGCACATATATAAATTTCTTCCTCATGACGTTTTCTAGTAATTAACGATGCAAAAGTAAGGAAAAACTTTGAGATAGAATGTGTTTCTAACAAAGTTCAACGAAATATCTTTTAAATCTTCGCTCATTTATTTTTTTTTCATACCTTTACACTCCGTATAAGTTGTAATTATAAATACAAGCCAAAATGGAAAATAGAAGTTTAGTTACTATTGCCGAACACTCGAAAGAGAAAATCCTCTACCTCCTGGAGATGGCAAAAGAGTTTGAAAAGAAGCCTAACCGTAAAATTTTGGATGGCAAAGTAGTCGCCACTCTTTTCTTCGAACCCTCCACCCGTACACGACTCAGTTTTGAAACCGCAGCAAACAGATTGGGAGCACGCGTCATTGGATTTACCGATCCTAAAGTGACCAGTTCCTCAAAAGGAGAAACATTGAAAGATACGATCATGATGGTAAGCAATTACGCTGACATTATTGTAATGCGCCATTTTTTGGAAGGTGCTGCAAGATATGCCAGTGAAGTTGCCCCGGTACCTATAGTCAATGCCGGAGACGGAGCTAATCAACATCCGTCACAAACTATGCTAGACCTCTACTCCATATACAAAACACAGGGAACGCTTGAGAATCTGAACATTTATTTGGTAGGCGACTTGAAATACGGACGCACCGTCCATTCTCTGCTGATGGCTATGCGTCACTTCAATCCCACTTTCCACTTCATTGCTCCTGAAGAGCTGAAAATGCCGGAAGAATATAAAATATACTGCAAGGAGCACAATATTAAATACAAAGAATATACAGACTTTAACGAAGAAACGATCGCAGATGCCGATATTCTTTACATGACCCGTGTACAGCGCGAACGTTTCACCGACCTGATGGAATATGAACGTGTAAAAGATGTATATATATTAAGGAATAAGATGCTGGAGCATACCCGCCCCAATCTGCGTATCCTGCACCCTCTGCCCCGCGTCAACGAAATAGCTTACGATGTGGATGAGAATCCGAAAGCTTACTATTTCCAGCAGGCACAAAACGGACTTTATGCGCGCCAGGCCATCCTTTGTGATGTATTGGGCATAACCTTGAACGATGTTATAGAAGATGCAAAAAAGTAAAAAACAAAAATGAAGATGAGCGATAATAAACAAGCATTGCAGGTAGCCGCTTTGAAAAACGGCACTGTTATAGACCATATACCTTCCGATAAATTGTTTACTGTAGTCGCCCTATTGGGATTACAGGATTCAGACTCTAACATAACCATCGGAAACAACTTCGAGAGCAAAAAGCTAGGTAAAAAAGGAATTATCAAGGTGGCCGACCGCTTTTTTACTGATGAGGAAATAAGCCGCCTTTCCGTAGTAGCCCCGAATGTGAAACTGAACATTATCCGTGACTATGAGGTGGTAGAAAAGAAACAAGTCCTGATGCCTCAGGAATTACGTGGCATTGTAAAATGTGCCAATCCCAAGTGTATCACCAATAATGAACCGATGATCACTTTATTCCATGTAATCGACAAGGAACACGGCATCTTAAAATGCCACTATTGCGAGAAGGAACAAAGCAAGGAAGGTATTAAACTGATTTAATCATTATGAAACAAGACTGGAAACCGGGAACAATGATTTATCCCCTTCCGGCCCTATTGGTCAGTTGTGGGAGTACGGACGAAGAATATAACATTATCACAGTGGCATGGGCAGGTACTATTTGTACCAACCCCGCCATGTGTTATATATCCGTACGTCCGGAGCGTCATTCCTATCCCATCTTGAAACGAAACATGGAATTCGTCATCAATCTTACAACTAAAGAGATGGCATTTGCCACCGACTGGTGCGGAGTGCGTTCGGGCAAAGATTATAATAAATTCGAAGAAATGAAGCTGACTCCGGGAAAAGCGAAAATAGTCAATGCTCCTATTATTGAGGAATCTCCACTCTGTATAGAATGTAGGGTAAAAGAAATTATCTCACTAGGATCTCATGATATGTTTATTGCCGATGTGGTAAATGTGAAAGCTGATGACAAATACCTGAACGGAGAAACAGGAAAATTCGAATTATCCCAAGCTAATCCGCTGGTATATGTTCATGGTGGCTATTTTGAGCTGGGACCGAAAATCGGAAAGTTCGGCTGGTCTGTAGAAAAGAACAGGATGCGGACCAAAGAAAAAGCCTAAAGACACCTCATGAAGAAACTCCTTTTATTGATCGCTTTATTGCTCCTCACCTTATCCGTTCCGGTACGAGGAGAGAAGAAAGGTTTGCAAGAAGAGCCTAAAATCAATGTGGGAATAAAAGGAGGCTTCAATTCTTCCATGTACTTTACCAGCAGGCTGGAGTTAGACGGAGAACGTATGGAAGATGTGCAAAATAATTATAAGGTAGGCTATTTCGCCGCCCTATTTTTCCGGGTACACATGAAAAGACACTTCATCCAACCCGAAATTATGTATAATGTCTATAAAGGTGAAATAGCTTTCAATAAGAATCAGAATAATGAAAATACCCTTCCCGAATTTGCCAAACTGAACAGCACAATTCATTCTTTGGAATTACCTATACTATATGGCTATAGTTTCGTAAAAAGCCGTCCTTACGGCATGGCACTTTTTATCGGCCCCAAATTAGAATATGTATGGAAACATAAGACTGATGAAGAGTTTGAAGGGTTCGGGCATTCCGGCATAAAAGAAGAATTACGCCCTATCAATATAAGTTCCGTTATCGGATTAGGCGTGAATATTGCAAATATATTCTTCGATTTCCGGTATGAAATCGGACTAACCAATATATCCAAATCAATCACTTACGAAAAGAATATAGATGGAGTCATATTTCAGGAAAAAGGTATCTTCATCAATCGTCATCGCAATGTATTAAGTTTCTCTCTAGGAGTTATTTTTTAAGCAGTCATACTCCTCCGTAAGAATTCCGACATCTATCATAATATTACATTCTGAAGAGTTTTCCACCAAAGAATAGAACTGAGGATCAACCATTTCCGGTATTTTACTTCCTATGAAACGACAAAAAGAAAGTCACACGTGTTTTTTCTGTAATTCCACTAAAGATTTTCTTCTAAATAATTTCCTTATATTCTAAAATTACTTAACTTTGTGAACTCAGAATCGAATATCGCACATAAACTTATTATAAAAAGAAATGAAAAGAGACGATTTGATTTTCGACATTATCGAAAAAGAGCATCAACGCCAGCTCAAAGGTATCGAGCTGATCGCATCCGAAAACTTTGTTAGTGACCAAGTAATGCAAGCTATGGGTTCTTGCCTTACCAACAAGTATGCTGAAGGGTATCCCGGCAAGCGCTACTATGGCGGTTGCGAAGTGGTAGACCAGAGCGAACAAATCGCTATCGACAGACTGAAACAAATCTTCGGCGCAGAATGGGCTAACGTACAACCTCACTCAGGAGCACAGGCTAATGCTGCCGTATTCTTGGCCGTTTTAAATCCGGGTGATAAATTCATGGGATTAAATCTGGCTCATGGTGGCCACCTGTCACATGGTTCATTGGTTAACACATCCGGCATTATTTATACTCCATGTGAATACAATCTGAACAAGGAAACAGGACGTGTGGATTACGACCAGATGGAAGAAATCGCATTACGTGAAAAACCGAAAATGATTATTGGTGGCGGTTCAGCATATTCTCGTGAATGGGACTACAAACGTATGCGCGAAATCGCAGATAAAATAGGAGCTATCCTGATGATCGATATGGCTCATCCTGCAGGTCTGATTGCTGCCGGACTGCTGGATAATCCGGTTAAATACGCTCATATCGTTACTTCAACAACGCATAAGACCCTTCGCGGTCCTCGTGGCGGTGTTATCATGATGGGCAAAGATTTCCCTAATCCATGGGGCAAGAAAACTCCGAAAGGCGAAATCAAGATGATGTCACAACTTTTGGATTCTGCTGTATTCCCTGGTATACAAGGTGGTCCGTTGGAACATGTCATTGCAGCCAAAGCTGTTGCATTCGGTGAATGTTTACAGCCGGAATACAAAGAATATCAAACACAAGTAAAAAAGAATGCAGCCGTATTGGCACAGGCTCTGATTGACCGTGGTTTTACGATCGTTTCTGGTGGTACAGACAACCACTCCATGCTGGTAGACCTTCGCACCAAATACCCTGATCTGACAGGCAAAGTAGCAGAAAAAGCATTGGTTGCTGCTGATATCACTGTAAACAAGAATATGGTCCCATTTGACAGCCGTTCTGCTTTCCAAACTTCAGGTATCCGTTTGGGAACTCCTGCCATCACAACTCGTGGCGCAAAAGAAGACTTGATGTTGGAAATCGCCGAAATGATTGAAACTGTTCTTTCAAACGTAGACAATGAAGAAGTGATTGCACAAGTTCGTGCACGCGTAAACGAAACAATGAAGAAATATCCTATTTTCGCTTACTAATTAACGACTTCTATCAATATACTCATAAAAAACTTTGAAGTTTTTTGAAAAAGCTTTATCCTTCTTCAAGAACTTCAAAGTTTTTTTATGAAACATCCAGACCATTTAAAAAGAGTAATAGAAAAGTATTTTTATCAGCAGTCCCCACAGAAATCAGTATAAATTTCTACCTTTGCAGACAATTTATCCGTTAATGACGAATGAAAGGAACTAAGAATCTGACTCAAGGCCCTATCCTGAAGCAATTGTTTACTTTGGCAATGCCCATTATGGCCACTTCATTCATACAGATGGCATATAGCCTGACCGACATGGCCTGGGTAGGAAGAATAGGAAGTGAGGCAATAGCCGCTGTAGGTTCAGTGGGTATTCTTACATGGATGTCCACATCTATCTCCCTGCTGAACAAAGTTGGTTCGGAAGTCAGCGTAGGACAAGCCATCGGGGCACAAAACGAACAAGCTACCCGTGCGTTCGCATCACATAATCTTACCTTGTCCTTACTTATATCATTAAGCTGGGGAGCATTGTTATTTATCTTTGCCACCCCTATTATCAGTATCTATGAACTGGAACCTCATATAGCCAAGATGGCTGGGGAATATCTACGGATTATAGCAACTGCCTTTCCATTCGTCTTTTTATCAGCTGCCTTTACAGGGATATTCAATGCCGCCGGACGAAGCAAAATACCTTTTTCCATTAACGGTATCGGACTGATTACAAATATGATACTAGATCCTCTTTTTATCTTTGGTTTAAACTGGGGAACTACGGGAGCCGCAATTGCCACTTGGCTGGCCGAAGCTACGGTATGCATACTGTTTATCTATCAATTGAAACAAAAGAAAATATTATGGGATGACTTTCGGTTATTTACTACACTAAAAAAACAATATACACACCACATCTTGAAAATAGGATTACCAGTAGCGGTACTCAATACATTATTCGCTTTCGTCAATATGTTTCTCGGAAGGACCGCAACAGAGCAAGGTGGTCATTTAGGGCTGATGGCACTCACTACCGGAGGACAAATCGAAGCTATCACCTGGAACACCTCCCAAGGATTTTCTACAGCTCTCAGTGCTTTTGTAGCTCAGAACTATGCAGCACGGCAAATCTCCCGTGTACTGAAAGCCTATCGCACCACTTTATGGATGACATTTATATTCGGATCTTTCTGCACATTTCTTTTTATATGTTACGGAAACGAAATATTTTCTATCTTTGTTCCTGAAAAAGCGGCGTATGAAACCGGTGGCGTATTTCTACGTATCGACGGATACTCGCAACTATTTATGATGCTGGAAATTACCATACAGGGCGTTTTTTATGGAATGGGGCGCACCATGCCTCCTGCCGTAATCAGTGTCACCTGTAACTATCTGCGCATCCCGATGGCATTATTGTTTGTATCATGGGGCTGGGGTTTGCCGGGTATTTGGTGGAGCATAAGCATCACTAGCACTATGAAAGGAATTATTTGTCTGATCTGGTTTATACTTATCAAGAAGAAAGCTTTAAATTATCAGGCTGTTTAATGAACAATTTTTGCATTAAGTCATTAATATATTAAAATGAACATGATTATGAAAAAGACTAAAATTATGGCTTTATTACTGAGTGCAACACTAGTATTCAGTGGATGTGGTAACATGAATAATACCGCTAAAGGCGGTCTGATCGGTGGCGGTGGTGGCGCAGCTTTGGGAGCAATTATCGGCGGAATAGCCGGACATGGTAAAGGTGCGGCTATTGGTGCGGCAGTAGGTGCGGCAGTAGGTACAGGCGCCGGCGTGTTAATTGGAAAAAAAATGGATAAAGCGGCAGAAGAAGCGGCTCAAATCCAAGGAGCACAGGTAGAACAGGTAACAGATAACAACGGTCTTCAGGCTGTAAAAGTTACTTTTGATTCCGGTATTCTCTTCAATACAGGAAATGCAGCCTTGAGTGCACAAGCGAAATCAGCCTTAAGTAAATTTGCAAACAACGTATTGAACCAGAACAGAGATATGGACGTATCCATTTATGGATATACAGACAATCAGGGCTGGAGAAACAGTACAGCCGAACAAAGCATCCAAAAGAACCTCAATCTGTCACAAGAACGCGCTCAAAGTGTGGCTAGTTATTTGCTAGGTTGCGGTGTAAGTAATTCTCAGATCAAGTCTGTAGAAGGTTTGGGTCAAGCAGACCCGATAGGTAATAATGACACAGCCGAAGGACGCCAGCAGAATCGTCGTGTAGAAGTATATATGTATGCCAGCCAACAGATGATTCAGCAAGCGGAAGCAGGTACACTGAAATGATATCAATGACGTTATCATAGAGCGTATCCAATACGCCCGAACCAACGGTCACAACTTTGGATAACATATAAAATAAATCAATTTCGGACAGGTTATTTCTGCCCGAAATTGATTTTAATACACAAGCATGAAAAAAAAGATTTTAAAATTCATTCGCAATCTGCTGCTTTTTTTCTTTGGTTCTTCCATTCTCGCAGTTATCGTTTTACGCTTTATTCCGGTTTACTTTACCCCGTTGATGTTTATCCGAACTACCCAACAAATCATTCATGGCGAAGATATAAAGTGGAAACACTCTTGGATACCTAAAGAAAACATATCCCCTCATCTGCCTATGGCTGTTATTGCTTCTGAAGACAATCGCTTTGCCGAGCATAATGGTTTTGACTTCAAAGAAATAGAGAAAGCTTTAGAAGAAAACAAGAACCGAAAACGTCCTCGAGGTGCCAGTACTATCAGCCAACAGACAGCCAAAAACATTTTTTTGTGGCCTGCTTCTTCTTGGATCAGAAAAGGACTTGAAGTGTATTTCACCACTTTGATAGAACTATTTTGGAATAAGGAACGGATTATGGAAGTCTATCTGAACTCTATAGAAATGGGAAATGGTATCTATGGTGCCGAAGCAGTAGCTCGTGAACACTTTCACAAGAATGCCAGCAAACTGACACCGGAAGAATGTGCACTAATTGCAGCCAGCCTTCCCAATCCTCGCAAGTTCAATTCAAGCAGACCTGGCAACTACATGCTCAAAAGACAAAAGAAGATCCTTTATCTTATGAAATGCGTCCCTATATTTCCACCCCAACAAGATATACCTTCTACGGTTTCAAAGAAGAAAAAGAAATAACCCGCACCCCCGTGTGGGCTTTCTTATTTTTAGAGTATTCAAAGAGAGTCTGCGAATCTAGAATAACTTTCTTCATGACCGATGAAGCATGAAGCAAATGCAATTTACCATCCACCCAACAAGCAAATCCTGTATGTACCACATCCAGCCCTTTTATATTGGTGGTAATCGCTATGATATCCCCATTCTTTATGTCCAATTCCTCAGAAGAAACATTCAGACTTGTTTTAGGAATATAAGAAACAGGAACATTTTTCCATTTTTTCTCTATTTCAATCATCTGGGATATCATGGAAGGATTATTTTTCAACCGATGATAACTGTCAGAATGTGTGGACATAAAATCCAAATTCAAAACTTGTGATGCAGCAAACCCTAATTCCCCCGTGCGTTCATGTACAATTCCTTTTTGTTCATTATCCTTAATCCAATCACTGAAGTAATGCAAACGCGAGACATAACCGGCTTGTTTCCCATTCCGATAGCGGATACACCGCAACGCTTTTTTGTAACTTTCAAAGTCACTTTTCCCATACTTATCAGTAAGGCTCAATGCAAGTACTGTTTCAACTAACGTGGTACAATCCACCTTATCCAAATGCACAACTAAGGTTTCTTCATCTGTCCCATCCAATGTATTCGCTACGTATGGAACTCCTAATAGATTTTGGGCAAAAAACAATATCTTACAGCTATCGGCCGGCAATCGGGCAGCTTTTTGAAGCAGACTCTCGACTTTTATACTGTCATTTTCTGATGCTGAAACAATACAGGGCATTACTCCTAAAATTATTCCCAGCAACCACGAATACAGTTTTCTCATATATTTTTTCTTATCTACCTGTTTTTTCTGCATGGCAACAAAGATAACACATAACTGAATGAATGCAAATTTTAAAAGAATGAAAAGATAAAAACATCCGCCATGACAAATTCAAACCTGCCACAGCGGATAAAAAAACTATATTTTACCTTCAAATCATGCAGTAAACTCTGTTCTTTCCAAATAAGCTATAACATCACCTTTATTAACTACAGCTCCCTGTTGGGCGCAAACTTCTACAATGCGTCCCGTAAAATTAGTAAAGATCTTTTCATACTCTCCCCACGGAGTGGAAATATAACAAAACACTTCATCATGCTGGTATTTCCGTCCGACAAACGGTGCTATAGAAGGACCTTCCACGGAAACTTCCCATAAAATCTGTCCCTTATCCGGCGCAATAATAGGATCAGCCTTAGTACGCTTATATTTTCGAATTGTTTCCTCATCAAAGCCACTTTTTACCATAGCCGCATCCTGAGCACGTTGTAAATCATCCATAAAACGTTTCTTGGCTACACCCGATTTATAATCACGGTATTGCCGGTCATGCATAGCCAGTTCAAACAACTCTTCCTCATCTTCACCATATTCCCAGCCATTATCATCCATCTCCTTACGGTACTTGTCCAGCTCATCAGGATAGTTCATCTGAGGATCCTCGTCAGTAAACTCGTAACCTTTACTTTTCGCCAGTTCAATTATTTCAGGAGCCAACGCACCCGGCAACTTTCCACTTTTTCCCAGAATCATATCCCATGTATGGTTATCAATCATCGTCCATCTCTCCTCTCCTTTCACCAATTGCATGACATTCATCAAAGCCACATTCTTCACATATTGGCTGAACGGTGTTACTAAAGGAGGATATCCCAATTTCGGCCATACATATTCCACTTCTTCAAACAGCATCACTACCAAATCATCCAAACTCATAGGTTCCTTTCCCTGTCCTTTCAAAAGTAGATTTATACCTGAATGTACACCTTTCAAATCGGCCATCATAGATCCCATCATACCACCGGGAAGTCCACAACCTAACAGCAAGGAAGACATGTGCTTATTGGTAGAATCAATAAAATACCCCAAAAAATCATCAATAAACTCCTGCGTCATGCTACGTGCTTTCATATAAGCCTTCATATTGATTTCAGGTACCTGAAAACCTGCATTTTTCAACATAGCCTGTACAGAAATTACGTCAGGATGCACTTTTCCCCATGATAAGGGCTCCATAGCGACATCAATGATATCCGCACCATTCTCACAAACTTCCAAAATAGATGCCATAGATAACCCGGGACCGGAATGTCCATGATATTGTACAATGACTTCAGGATGTTTATCTTTGATGTTTCTCACCAACTGCCCTAACATTTCAGGACGGCCGATACCTGCCATATCTTTCAAACAGATTTCGGGTGCCCCCGCTTCTATTAACTGGTCAGCAATATAAGAATAATAATCCACCGTATGTACAGGAGAATAAGTGATGCAAAGAGTGGCTTGAGGAATCATCCCCGCTTCTTTAGCATATTTTATGGAAGGAATAATATTACGAACTTCATTCAAGCCACAAAATATACGAGTAATATCCACGCCTTGCGCATGTTTTACCTTATACATCAACCGACGTACATCAGCTGGAACAGGATACATTCGCAATGCATTTAAACCGCGGTCCAACATATGCGTCTGAATACCCGCCTCACGTAAAGGTTTGGTAAATGTACGCACTGCCTTGTTAGGATTCTCACCATACAGTAAGTTCACTTGTTCAAAAGCACCTCCATTAGTTTCCACTCGAGCAAAACACCCCATTTCAACGATTAGAGGAGCAATTTTGGCTAACTGATCAGCTCTGGGCTGGTACTTCCCTGATGACTGCCACATATCGCGGTAGACCAAACTGAATTTGATTTCTTTTTTCATAATTATTACTTGATTTAAAGGTGTCTTGTCCTTTTGCAAATATAACAAATGAATAAAAATAAAGTTAATATTCGAATCTATTTTTTAGCTTCCAAAAACATGTTTAATATCATATTGTAAACCAATAAAAACAAAAAGGCAGAGCAAAAGAATTTCACTCTACCTTTTTGATAATTTTTCCCTTTGGATTATACAAAATCACGGAGTTGCCCTTGCAAGCGTTGTCTGGTAAAAAAGATTCTGCTTTTTACAGTACCCAACGGCAATCCCAACTTTTCGGCAATCTCACGATATTTGAATCCCGACACATGCATAGCGAATGGAATACGGTATTCTTTGGGAAGCAAGCCGACTATACGATGTATTTCTTTCATGTCATAAGCTCCCTCGGTACTATCAAAGCCGGAATCCTGAGGCATACTTAAATGGTAGAGATTGTCTGTATGGTCCACAAATGTCTGGTCACGCACTATTTTCCTATAATTGTTTATAAAGATGTTACGCATAATGGTATACATCCATCCCTTAAAGTTTGTATCGGGGATATACTTGTCTTCATTATCCAGCGCTTTCAATGAAGTTTCTTGTAGCAGGTCATTAGCCTCCTCACGGTCGGCTGTGAGTTTGTATGCAAACCGAAGTAATTCTTCTTGCACACCCAGCAGGTTCTTTTTAAAACTAACGCTATTCATAAATCTTTCAGTTTAGGTTCATATTCTTTTTCCATGCTCTCGGTAATGCAAGGATAGCGCATTTTAAATAGGTGTCAAAGAAAAAACTATTAAAATAGGGGGTAAAAACCGTCATTTATCAGTTTTTACCCCCTATTTTGATAGTTTTCAGGTGCTGTTTAGCGTTGTTCCCCCTTTAAAATTGGTAAACAGATGCTATATTTAACAGCTAAAATACGCGCCAAAAACACAGTACTACCTCCTATTATCTGGCAAATAAAGGCTTCCAGACCAAACAGATCACATATCCAATAGGCTAATCCCCCCACCACACAGGCCATTGCATATATTTCTTTACGAAAAATAAGCGGAATTTCATTAATAAAAACATCGCGGAGCACACCACCTGCGGCCCCAGTGATACTACCCATGATTATAGCTACCCAAAAAGGATATCCGAGAGCAATACTTTTACCTACCCCCACTACTGTAAATAGTGCCAGGCCGATGCTGTCGAACAGGAAGAAAGTGTTATGCATATGAATCAAATACTTGCCGAAAGCAATTACCCAAAACAATGCAAGTCCTGTACATATTAAATATATAGGGTCAGTCATCCAACCCGGAGTCACATCTAGAAGCACATCACGGATAGTACCTCCTCCGATAGCCGTCGCCAAACCCACTACATACGCACCAAACCAGTCAAACTGTTTGGCAGACGCCAATCTGATACCGCTGATGGCAAAGGCAAACGTACCTATAAAATCTAAAACTTGAACAAATGTTAGCATAATGGTTGTTATTTGTCTGCAAAGTAACGAATAAATTCGATAAGAAAATGTATTTTTGTGTTCAGAAAATAGCTTAAAATAAGATGAAAGTAACAATTATCGCCGGTGCACGTCCCAATTTCATGAAAATAGCCCCATTAATGCGTGCTATCAAAGCTGCAAAGGCAGCAGGAAAAAATATCACTGCCCGCCTGGTCTACACAGGTTCGGACGAAGATAAAAGTTTGGAACCTTCTCTGTTTACAGACCTAGATATGCCGCGTCCCGATGTGTATCTGCATGTGGATAATACAGATTTTTTCCAGCGAATGGCAGGTATATTGGTAGCTTTCGCCCGCGAACTGGAACAACATCCTGCACAGGTAGTACTTGTAGTGGATGACCTAACTCCTACTATGGCGTGTTCTATCGTGGCTAAAAAGAAGGGGATAAAAGTTGCTCATCTAGTGGCCGGAACCCGTTCTTTCGATATGGATATGCCAAAAGAAGTAAACAGTATGATAACAGATGGCTTGTCTGATTATCTATTCACGGCCGGAATGGTAGCCAACCGCAATCTGAATCAAACAGGAACCGAACAAGCACATGTACATTTTGTAGGAAACATTCTGATTGATACGCTGCGTTATAACCGTACTCGCTTACAGCGCCCGGTAGCATTCTCTATTATGGGACTGAAAGAAAAAGAATACCTCTTGCTAACCTTGAACAAGCATTCATTGCTAAACAATGATACTGCACTGAAAGCTATCTTCCGCACTATACTGGAAAAAACAGACAAGCCGATCGTGGCACCGCTCCACACGTATGTAAAAAACAAGCTGTCTGTTTTAGATATTACTTCTGAAAGGTTATATATATTACCACCGCAACCTTATTTGTCATTCGGTTATTTAGTGAGCCATGCCCAGGGTCTCATTACAGATTCGGGTAACGTAGCGGAAGAAGCTACTTTTTTAGGAATCCCCTGTATGACATTAAGTACGTATGCAGAACATCCCGAAACAGTGACAATCGGCACAAACCGGCTAGTGGGGGAAGACCCTGAAATCTTAGCAAACGCCCTTGACATGCTGAATAAAGGAGAATGGCAAAAGGGGCTTTTACCGGAACGCTGGGATGGACACACTGCAGAAAGAATTGTGCAAACGTTGCTGGATGAACATAAATAAAATAGAAAACCATTCTCAGATAAAAACACGGATGCCGCAGGATTTGGTATTCTGCGGCATCCGTGTTTTTATTGATTTTCTATCAATATCACTTACACTCTCCTCTTTACCAAGTATAATTCAAACCAAAACTAAGCAATTCCTGCAACTGGAAATAACTCTTGTTATCCTCAGTCAATGTCACACCGTCATCATAACGCGCATGAACAAACAACTTAGTAGACAAATAGCGGTTCAATACAAAATTGAATGTATTTTCCCAACTGGCAATTACGGTGTCATAAGTTGTAAAGTACTCCAATTTAGATTCCCACACAATACTGGGAATAATTTTCCAAGTCAGATTACCTGTAAATTTCGAACCGAAAAGATTTGCTGTTTTATGCCCCGGATCCACATTAAAAGCACCCGGATCAGTTATCTTATCATTACTGATATACATAAAAGTATACGCCAGTGGAGATCCTAACAAAGACAATGAATAATTCTTCTTATTCTGCTTAAAGTCCATACCGAGGGTTATATCCAATTGAGCGGGAGACAGAAAATTAGAAATCATATCATTCGTATTCGTCTTATAATTCCCAAAAAACTGGGTCTTGAACTCGCCCGCCAAAGTATAATACCAGTTTTTGAACGCTTTCACACCCAGTTTACTGTTTAAACGAAACAAGTCGGCATTCGTCTTATATTTATGCACTGTATCTGACGGTGCTGTAACAAAACCCAATTTTATTTCCAGCTTATTTTCAAACTCTATACGCTGGCGGTCATCAAAATTAGCTTCCAGCACCAAGCCAGACAATAGCGCATTAGTACTTTCACCACCTTTATACCAGTTATCTGAAATATAATGTTGTGTGAACTGAACATATCCATTCCCCTTATGCGTCCAAAAGTTAGGACGTACCACCAACAATTCATTATCCGTAGTCAAGCTTTCCACCGGTGTTTCCGGTTGAAGGAAACTTTTGATTTTCTCTTTCCTTGGTCTTTTTACTATCTGATTATTTTCCAGTGGTTTCAGGTCGGCCAAATAAAGTTCGTTATTCACCAGTCTGCCCGGATATTGCAAATAATAATTCCTTAATATATTATTCGACCAACGGTCTGCAGCGGCCAAGGTTTCCAAATCGGGCAGCTGATATATAGCAGCAGATACAGAGTCGCGTTTCCCCATATACAGCGAATCAACAGCCGTCATTATTTTCGTATCCGGACTCCATTTTATTTCAAAAATTTCTTTTATAGGAGCTTCATAATAAGTGGGCGGAACAAACAACTTATAAAAAGCCGGATTAGGACGTACCCACCGGGGAGCCGGGATATTCAAATCATCCCACAGTCTGAAATAAGCAAAATAAGATGCGCTCAAAGCTGATAATGAATCAGAAAAGGCTTTCACAGCCGGATCTTCTTTCGTCTTGGTTACTTTCTGTGCCGATGCCTCTCCCATACAGAATACAGCAAGCACTATAGTCAAACATATACTTTTTCTCATACTATTTTTAGTTTTGTGCAAAAATACACTTAATTTTCCTTTTCCCAAAAAACTGTTTCCTTTATATAATAACGAATGATAAATTCAATTTCATCAAATGATTTTTTAAAGCATATCCGACGATATTGAAAAAGATTTTGTAATTTTGCAACTTTGATAAATATTGCGATATTGATAATTAAGAAAATAACATTTAAAAATATTAAGTAGTGGGAGAAACTAAGTATATCTTCGTAACTGGTGGTGTTGCCTCCTCATTAGGTAAAGGTATTATTTCATCATCAATAGGTAAATTACTGCAAGCCAGAGGCTACAATGTGACAATTCAAAAGTTCGATCCGTACATCAATATCGATCCGGGAACTTTGAATCCTTATGAACATGGTGAATGTTATGTAACGGTAGACGGACACGAAGCCGACCTCGATTTGGGACATTACGAACGTTTTTTGGGCATCCAGACAACTAAAGCCAATAACATTACAACAGGACGTATTTACAAAAGTGTTATTGACAAAGAACGCCGCGGTGACTATTTGGGAAAAACTATTCAGGTTATCCCCCATATTACCGACGAGATCAAACGCAATGTAAAATTATTGGGAAGCAAATATAAATTTGATTTTGTCATTACCGAAATTGGTGGTACTGTAGGTGATATTGAATCACTTCCTTATTTGGAAAGTATCCGCCAATTGAAATGGGAAATGGGACGTAATGCGTTGTGCGTACACCTTACTTATGTTCCTTATCTGGCGGCAGCAGGCGAATTGAAGACCAAACCTACCCAACACTCTGTAAAAGAATTGCAATCCGTAGGTATTCAGCCAGACATATTGGTATTGCGTACCGAGCACGAATTGAGCACTAATTTGAAAAAGAAAGTTGCTCTATTCTGTAACGTAGATGAAAATGCTGTGGTGCAGTCCATCGATATGCCCACTATTTATGAAGTACCTTTGCGTATGCAGGAACAAGGACTGGATGTAACCATCCTTCAAAAAATGGGATTGCCCGTGGGTGAAACTCCAACCCTCGGCCCATGGAGAGATTTTCTAGATCGTCGTCACAAAGCAACTAAAAAAGTAAAAATTGGATTAGTTGGTAAATACGATTTACAAGACGCATATAAATCTATCCTTGAAGCTTTGTCACAAGCAGCCACTTACAATGACCGTAAAGCGGATATCCACTTCATCAATAGCGAGAAACTGACAGATGCCAATGTAGAAGAGCAAATTAAGGAAATGGATGGTATCATCATCTGTCCAGGATTCGGACAACGTGGCATAGAAGGTAAGTTCGTCGCTATTAAATATGCACGTACACACAATGTACCCACTTTTGGTATCTGTCTAGGTATGCAGTGCATGGCTATTGAGTTTGCCCGTAACGTGCTAGGTTATACAGATGCCAATAGCCGTGAAATGGATGAAAAAACGCCACACAACGTGATAGACATTATGGAAGAACAGAAAGCTATTACCAACATGGGCGGCACTATGCGCCTAGGGGCCTATGAATGTATCCTTGACCAACACTCAAAGACTTTCGAAGCCTATAAAAGCGAACATATACAGGAACGCCACCGTCACCGCTACGAATTCAACAATGACTATAAGCAGGAGTACGAAAAGGCGGGTATGAAATGTGTGGGTACCAATCCAGAATCCGATTTAGTGGAAATAATTGAAATTCCAACATTAAAATGGTTCATCGGAGTCCAGTTCCATCCCGAGTACAGCAGTACAGTATTGAAACCACATCCTTTGTTCCTGTCATTTATCAAAGCGGCAATAGACAAATAAGAAACGAGAATTATAATATAATAAGGTAAACAAGTAAAAATGGACAAAAACACTTTAGTGGGATTCGCCCTGATTGGTGCAGTTGTGATAGGCTTCAGCATCTACAACCGTCCTAGCCAGGAAGAAATGGCACGTGCCAAACATTATCAGGATTCCATTCAGGCGATAGCCCAAAAAGAGGCCGAACGACAGGCACAGGCTGCCACGACACAGAGCCAGAATGCAACATTGCATTTAGACTCTACCTCTATGTTCTATGGCGCAAGCCAAGGTGCGGAACAGCTAACGACACTGGAAAATAATGTAGTAAAACTGACTTTCACCAATAAAGGTGGACGGGTATGTGCAGCCATATTAAAAGACTATAATGGACAGGACGGCAAGCCTTTGATGCTGTTTGATGAAAAAGATTCGGGCATGAATTTCGCTTTCGAAGGAAAGAATGAAAACATTTTGACCGAGGATATGTATTTCCAGCCTACCAACGTAACAGACAGCACTGTAACCATGCGTCTGGCAGCAAACAATGGAGGCTATATAGATTTCGATTACAAACTTTTGCCGGATGCTTACATGGTGAATTTCACAATTCGCGCAAATGGCATGCAGAATTTCTTCCCTCCTGCCCTGAACACTGTCAATATAAACTGGCGTCAACGGGCACGTCAACTTGAAAAAGGTTTCAGCTTCGAGCAGCGCTATACCTCGCTCACCTACAAGCCAGTAGAAAAAAGTTCAGATTATCTGAACGAAATGAAAGAAGCAAAAGAAGATGTAACTGATCGTTTGGACTGGATTGCTTTCAAAAATCAGTTCTTCTCAAGCGTACTTATTGCCGATCAAGATTTTGACAAAGCCTCCCTAACCTCTACCCCCCAACAGGAAGGAAGCGGATATATGAAGAACTATACCGCAGACATGACAACTTTCTTTGATCCTACCGGAAAGCAGTCTACCAATATGCAGTTCTACTTCGGTCCGAACCATTTCAAGACTTTGCTGAACAGCAATGATCTAAGCCTTTCCCAAAAAGACTTGGAACTAGAAGATCTGGTTTATTTGGGATGGCCCATTATCCGCTGGGTAAACCGCTGGTTCACTATTAATTTGTTTGATTGGCTCTCGGGTTGGGGACTGAGCATGGGTGTCGTATTGCTGCTGATGACAATTATCGTCAAAGTGTTAGTTTATCCGGCTACCTACAAATCATATATGTCTTCTGCCAAGATGCGCGTCCTGAAACCGTATATCAACGAGATTAATGCAAAATATCCCAAGAAAGAGGATGCTTTAAAAAAGCAACAGGAAACGATGGCACTTTACAGCAAATACGGAGTAAGCCCCATGGGAGGTTGCTTGCCTATGCTGATACAAATGCCGGTATTCATGGCTTTATTCTTCTTCGTGCCTAACGCTATTGAGTTGCGTCAACAAAGTTTCTTATGGGCCCCGGACTTATCCACTTATGATGATATTATCAACTGGGGAACCAACATTCCTTTGCTGGGCAATCATTTAAGCCTCTTCTGTTTGCTGTTCAGTATCACTAATATTCTGAATACCATGTACACCATGAAACAGCAGGATATGGGACAACAGCAAATGCCGGGTATGAAACTAATGATGTATATCATGCCAGTCATGTTTATTTTCATCTTCAACGGTTATTCTTCCGGTTTGAATTATTATTACTTCATTTCCGGACTGATTGGTATCCTCACTATGGTGATTCTGCGCAAAACAACTGATGAAAAGAAACTCCTTGCCATGCTGGAAGCACGGAAAGAAAAGAAAAGCCAAAAGAATGGCGGCAAACCAGGTGGTGGCGGACTAATGGCCAAACTGGAGGCTTTGCAAAAGGAGCAGGAGCGTCTGCAACAAGAAAGAATGAATAAAGGAAAAAAATAACGAGTTTACACTCCCTTAAAAAGACAGCGAAGGCCGCCGTATTATTACAGAATAGCGGTCTTCGCTGTTCTGTAATAATACGATAGCTACTTCTATATTTATTCCTCTCAGCAAAGATACCATCCACAAGCACACAAAGAAACAAAACAAATATGCAGGAACATTTCACATCACCGGCTTTTATACGTATTTTTGCAGTCAATTAATCATCAAAAACAATTTTTAGATATGAATAAATCAAGCGCAACCATCATGGCAGCAGCACTTATGCTAGCTTCTTCCTGTACCGAAGTAAAGCAGGAAGGACAGGGCTACGAACCCATTATAGGTAAGCAAGAAATCACCATCAAAGATGGCCGTCTCACCCCCGAAGCCCTGTGGGCAATGGGACGTATAGGCAGTCTGAGTATTTCCCCCGACGGCAAAAAGATAGCCTACACTGTAGCCTATTATAGTGTTCCCGAGAACAAAAGCCATCATGTAATTTACGTAATGAATACCGATGGAAAGAACAACACCCTGCTTACTCAAACAGCCTGGAATGAAAGCGAACCTCAATGGATAAAAGGCGGAACAAAAATCGCATTCTTATGCAATGAAAGTGGTGGCAGCCAGATTTGGGAGATGAATCCTGACGGTACGGAACGCCGTATTATTTCCGATTTCAAAGGAGACATAGAAGGATTCTCTTTTTCACCGGACGGCAAAAAGATTCTTTTCATCTCACAAATAAAATACGGCCAACGCACCGTAGACCTCTACCCTGACCTACCCAAAGCCAGTGGTATCATTGTAAACGACCTGATGTATAAACATTGGGACGAATGGGTAGAAAGTATTCCGCATCCTTTTATCGCTGATTTTAATGGTAACATGATGGGAGCAGCCACCGATATCATGGAAGGTGAACCGTTTGAAGCTCCAATGAAACCTTTCGGAGGTATCGAGCAACTGGCTTGGAGCAACGACTCTAAACAAATAGCTTACACCAGCCGAAAGAAGCAAGGATTGGCATACGCAGTATCTACCGACTCAGATATATACCTATATAATATAGAAAAAGGCACAACACTGAACCTGTGCAAACTGAATGGACAAGATTCGAATGGAACAGATGAGATGAGAGGATATGACACTAATCCGAAATTCAGTCCCGATGGCAAATACATTGCATGGCAAAGCATGGAGCGCGATGGTTACGAAAGCGACCGAAACCGCCTGTGCGTCTACAATTTGAATAACGGCCAAAAGACATTTGTCACCGAAAGTTTCGAATCGGGCGTAGATGACTACTGCTGGAACAATGATTCACAAAGTCTGTATTTTATCGGTGTATGGCATGGAACCAGCATGGTATACAGTACCAATCTGAATGGTGATATAAAAAAACTGACTGACGGCATGTATGACTACGGATCAGTAGCCATGGCAGGCGACAAAATAATTACCAAACGTCATTCTATCAGTGCTGCTGATGAAATCTACACTCTCACTCCTGCCGACGGACAAGTGGCACAACTCTCACACGAGAATGACCACATCTTTAAACAACTGAAATTGGGCAAAGTAGAGGAAAGATGGACCAAGACTACTGACGGCAAGCAAATGCTCTCATGGGTGATCTATCCCACTAATTTTGACGCAAACAAGAAGTATCCTACTTTGTTATTCTGTGAAGGTGGGCCACAAAGTCCCGTTAGCCAATTCTGGAGCTATCGCTGGAACTTCCAGATTATGGCAGCCAACGATTATATTATCATCGCTCCGAATCGTCGCGGTCTGCCCGGATTCGGCATGGAATGGTTGGAACAAATTAGCGGTGACTACGGAGGTCAATGTATGAAAGACTATTTATCCGCCATAGATGATATTTCGAAAGAACCATATGTAGATACCGACCGTTTAGGATGCGTAGGTGCCAGCTTCGGCGGATTCTCCGTCTATTGGCTGGCGGGACACCATAACAAACGTTTTAAAGCATTTATTGCACACGATGGTATATTCAATATGGAACAGCAATATCTGGAGACAGAAGAAATGTGGTTCGCCAACTGGGATATGGGTGGTGCATATTGGGACAAAAACAATGCAACAGCCCAACGTACCTTTGCCAACTCTCCCCATCGCTTCGTTGACAAATGGGACACTCCTATTCTCTGCATTCATGGTGAAAAAGATTATAGAATTCTCGCTTCACAAGGTATGTCGGCATTCAATGCGGCTGTGTTGCGCGGTGTTCCGGCCGAACTTTTATTATATCCGGATGAGAATCATTGGGTCTTGAAACCGCAAAATGGAGTGTTATGGCAACGCACATTCTTTAACTGGTTAGATAAATGGCTTAAATAGCGCCTAAATTACCGCAATATTATCCGTTATTAGAACTATATAGTATAATTCTCAATTTTTGTGTTACCTTTGTAAGGTCAAACAAAAAAAATGAACATTAAGTGATATTTGTTAAGCTACCTTTTATTAGGTAAGTAAACAATAGCTTGTGAAAGTAGTTGTTTACAGTGTTAGTATATAAATAACTTTTTATTCCCCGTGCTTTGTGAGCGCACAAAGCTGGATGATTACAAAATAATAAAGTGATTATTTTTTCGTGATACCGGCTTGTGATAAGTCGGTATCATTTTTTTATCCCAGTATGATAGTATCTTATTATATCCAAAACAACAATATCCATCCACCTACCAAAATGTAGACGGATGGATATTGTCTTACTTTTATTCTCAATCTCTGCTCAAAATAAAAGCGAAGACGTCTTTTATTTAATTTTAACAGACGAAGCTTCCTATTTTTTCTGCATTAATCCTTTAAATGCCGTAGGATAAGGAGTTTCAAACTCCATCAACTCTCTGGTTACCGGATGATAGAAGCATAACTTGAAGGCATGTAACGCCAATCGTCCTAAAGGATCACACTCACTGCCATAACGCCGGTCACCAATAACAGGATGACCTAAATCCGACATATGCACACGAATCTGATTCTTACGTCCTGTTTCCAAATCCAACTCCACCAAAGAATATCCATTGGCTCGCTTTATTGTTTTATAATGAGTAACCGCAAACTTACCTTCCCCATCATCCACAGGACTGGAACTAACATACAATTTCCGGTCGGTCAACCAAGACTCTACTGTACCGTAATCCTTCTCCATATCACCAGAAACGATGGACACATAACGACGGTCCGTCACAATATCATGCCAATTATCACGTAAAGTATTCTGGGTTTTTTCATCCTTGGCATACATCATCAATCCCGAAGTTTCACGGTCCAGACGATGTACTACAAATACGCGGTTGAAACGATGTGAGCGCTTTACATACTCATTCAAAATATGTTGTGCAGTACGTTCCTTCTGACGTTCTGTGCTGACAGAAAGCAACCCTTCCTTCTTTTCCACCACCAAGATATAAGCATCCTCGTATACCAGTTTCAGCATCGGATGTTTAAACTCACGGTTATTCTTCGCCTTAGACATCTGCACTTTCATACCTGGTTTCAACGCGAAGTTATATTGAGTAGTAATCACATTATCTACCAAAATCACACGGTTGGCAAGCAACGCCTTTACCTTGCTACGACTGATTCCCGCCATTTTCCGCATCAGGAAATCCATCAGCTCAGCGGACTCCGTCACATTATATATAGTATATCGGGCAACGCTTTTCGCCTTTGGTCTGCCGGAATCATTTTTTTTACCTCTTGACATAATTCTATTTACTGTTTAAACAATTTATAATTGAGCCATTCGGATTATCCTCTTTTTTCCAGCAACACTACATTTTCCACATGATGTGTATGGGGGAACATATCTACGGGTTGCACGGCCATCACCTTGTATTTGGCATCTAACAAAGACAAATCACGTGCCTGAGTGGCTGGATTACAGCTAACATACACAATCCGCTGAGGCTCAGCAAAAAGGATTGTATTAATCACATCATCGTGCATTCCGGCACGGGGAGGATCAGTGATGATAACATCAGGACGACCATGTTGACTGATGAACTCTTGAGTCAGGATATCCTTCATGTCACCGGCATAAAATAAGGTATTGTCAATGCCATTGATTGCCGAATTCACTTTGGCATCTTCTATCGCTTCAGGCACATATTCGATACCAATCACTTTCTTTGCCTGACGTGAAACGAAGTTGGCTATGGTTCCAGTCCCCGTATAAAGATCATACACCAACTCATTACCAGTCAATCTGGCAAAATTACGGGCCACCTTATAAAGATTATACGCCTGTCCGGAATTAGTTTGATAAAATGATTTCGCTCCTATCTTGAATCGCAAGCCTTCCATTTCCTCAAAAATATGGTCATTCCCTTTAAACACCATCACATCCAGATCGTTAATGGTATCATTACACTTATTATTGACTACATATAACAAGGAAGTGATTTGCGGAAAATGTTCTGCAACAAAAGTCAGTAACCGCTTCATTAAATCCAATTCACCCTCTTCTACAATCTTGCATTGCAGCAACACCATAAGCTCACCCGTACTTGAGGTACGAATCATCAAGTTGCGAAGCATTCCTTCTTGAGAACGCAGATTAAAGAAAGAATAATTGTGTTCGTATGCATAGTCACGAATCGCATTGCGTATCTGGTTGCTGATATCATCCTGTAACCAGCACTTGTCTATAGCCAGCACCTTGTCAAATGCACCGGGAATGTGGAAACCTACGGCATTCATCTGATCGTACTTCACATCTTCCTTTACCTCTTCCTCTGTCAGCCAACGTTTGTTAGAAAACGTAAATTCCAATTTGTTGCGATAAAATTCCGTTTTTTCCGACCCCATGATAGGTGAAATTTCCGGCAATTCAATCTTGCCGATACGGGTCAGGTTATCCGTCACCTGCTTTTGCTTATACTTTATTTGTTCTGTGTATGGCAGACACTGCCACTTACAACCACCACATACACCATAATGCTGACAGAAGGGTACTGCACGCACAGGAGAATACTCATGGAATTTCACTGCCACAGCTTCTGCATAATGATTTTTCTTACGTTTTACCTGCAAGTCTACCACATCACCGGGTACTACATAAGGCACAAACACTACCAAGTCATTCACTTTCGCCAAAGCTTTTCCTTCGGCAGCTACATCTGTTATCGTTACCTTCTCTAATAATGGAAGTTCTTTCTTCTTTCTAGCCACTTTTCCGAATAAGTTAATTTGGGGACAAATTTAAGCATTTTCCCCGAATATACCCCCATAAATCGAAAGATATTAAAATTGTAAAGTAGAAATTACAATTTCTGCTAATTTTTTTCAGTAAATAGTTTGGAGATAAATAAAATATGTATAGTTTTGCGATTACATTTTTTGAGCGAGTTAACTTTAAATACATTATTATGGATAAAAAAAGAGTTTACACCTTTGGTAATGGACAAGCTGAAGGAAAAGCAGATATGAGAAATCTGCTTGGTGGAAAAGGCGCTAACCTGGCTGAAATGAATCTAATCGGTGTTCCCGTACCTCCGGGATTTACAATCACCACAGAAGTTTGTAGCGAATATTATGAGTTAGGTAGAGATAAAGTAGTAGAACTGCTGAAAGCGGATGTTGAGAAAGCCATCGCCAACATTGAAAGTCTGATGAACTCTAAATTCGGTGATATAGAAAATCCGTTATTGGTTTCCGTACGTTCAGGTGCTCGTGCTTCCATGCCTGGAATGATGGATACAATCCTTAATTTAGGTTTAAATGACGAAGTGGTGGAAGGCTTGAGCCGCAAGACCGGACGTCCTCGTTTCGCATGGGATTCTTACCGTCGTTTCGTACAAATGTATGGTGACGTAGTATTGGGTATGAAGCCGGTAAATAAGGAAGACATCGACCCTTTCGAGGAAATCATCGAAAAAGTAAAGGAAGAAAAAGGTGTGAAGCTAGACAACGAATTAGAAGTGGAAGACCTTAAAGAACTGGTTAAACGCTTTAAAGTCGCTGTAAAAGAACAAACCGGACAAGATTTTCCGACCTGTGCATACGAGCAACTTTGGGGTGCCATCTGTGCTGTATTCCGTAGTTGGATGAACGAACGCGCCATTCTTTACCGCAAGATGGAAGGTATTCCTGCCGAATGGGGTACTGCTGTAAGTGTACAAGCCATGGTATTCGGTAACATGGGTGACACTTCAGCTACCGGTGTTTGCTTCTCTCGTGACGCTGGTAACGGTGAGGATTTGTTTAATGGCGAATATTTGATCAACGCACAAGGTGAAGATGTTGTAGCCGGTATCCGTACCCCGCAACAAATCACAAAAATCGGTTCTCAGCGTTGGGCAGAACGTGCCGGTATTTCTGAAGAAGAACGCATAGCCAAATATCCCTCTATGGAAGAAGCCATGCCGGAAATCTACAAAGAACTGGATGCCCTGCAGACCAAATTGGAAAACCACTATCGCGATATGCAGGATATGGAATTTACTGTACAGGAAGGGAAATTATGGTTTTTGCAGACTCGCAACGGTAAACGTACCGGAGCAGCTATGGTAAAAATCGCCATGGACTTGTTGCGTCAGGGAATGATTGATGAAAAAACAGCGTTGGAGCGTTGCGAACCTAATAAATTAGACGAACTTCTCCACCCTGTGTTCGATAAGAAAGCTTTGAAAGAAGCAAAAGTTTTGACTCGTGGTTTGCCCGCTTCTCCGGGTGCTGCTACCGGTCAGATTGTGTTCTTCGCCGATGATGCAGCTAAATGGGCCGCCGATGGTAAGAAAGTAGTAATGGTACGTATAGAGACTTCTCCGGAAGACTTGGCAGGTATGGCTGTCGCCGAAGGCATCCTGACCGCACGTGGCGGCATGACTTCTCACGCTGCAGTTGTGGCCCGTGGTATGGGTAAATGCTGCGTATCCGGTGCTGGTGCTATCAATGTGGATTATAAGACACGTACCGTAGAAATTGAAGGTATTACATTAAAAGAAGGTGATTTCATCTCTCTGAACGGTACTACCGGTGAAGTATATAAAGGTAAAGTGGAAACCAAAGCAGCCGAAGTTTCAGGCGATTTCGCCGCATTGATGGATCTTTGCAACAAATACACCAAGCTGAATGTCCGCACCAACGCTGATACTCCGCATGATGCGGAAGTAGCTCGCGCCTTTGGTGCTTCAGGTATCGGTCTTTGCCGTACAGAACACATGTTCTTTGATGCTGAAAAGATTGTCGCTATGCGTGAAATGATCCTATCACCGGATGTAGAAGGACGCAGAAAAGCTCTAGCCAAATTGCTTCCTTATCAGAAAGCCGACTTCAAAGGCATCTTTAAGGCTATGGATGGATGTCCGGTTAATGTTCGTCTGCTCGATCCTCCTTTGCATGAGTTCGTTCCCCACGATGCAAAAGGTCAGGAAGAAATGGCTAAAGCAATGGGCGTAACTGTACAGGAAATCAAAAAACGTGTGGAAAGTCTGTGTGAACACAATCCGATGTTAGGCCACCGCGGCTGTCGTTTGGGTAACACCTATCCCGAAATCACAGAGATGCAGACTCAAGCGATTCTAGGTGCTGCAATTGAACTGAAGAAAGAAGGATATGATCCGCATCCCGAAATTATGGTTCCCTTGACCGGTATCCTGTATGAATTCGAAGCTCAGGAAAAGGTAATCCGTGATGCAGCAGCAGCATTATTTGAAAAAGAAGGTATGGAAATTCCGTTCAAGGTAGGTACCATGATTGAAATTCCGCGTGCTGCATTGACAGCCAACCGCATTGCCAGCCGTGCAGAATACTTCTCATTCGGTACCAATGACTTGACTCAGATGACCTTCGGTTATTCCCGTGACGATATCGCTTCATTCTTGCCGGTATATCTGGAAAAGAAGATTCTGAAAGTAGACCCGTTCCAAGTACTCGATCAAAATGGTGTAGGTCAGCTGATTGAAATGGCTGTAGATAAAGGTCGTTCAGTTCGTCCTGATTTGAAATGCGGTATCTGCGGTGAACATGGTGGTGAACCTTCATCAGTGAAATTCTGTCACAAAGTTGGTTTGAATTATGTATCTTGTTCTCCATTCCGCGTACCTATCGCCAGACTTGCTGCGGCTCAGGCGGCTGTGGAAGATATGAAATAAATTGATTATTTTCTGAATATAAAAGTAGGAGATACTTAGAACAAGTACCTCCTACTCTATTTTTATGGCATTTTATTTTTTTAAGAAAAACATAGTTTATACATTTGTCTACAAGACAAAATCTATACTCATATGAAAAACAAATGCCTCTTTGTATTACTATTAGCTTTGGGATGTTGCCATGTACAAGCACAAAAAAGTCAAAAGAATCCTTTGCCCGAAGCACTCGTCCAATTGAATCAAAAAGTGGATTCCGAACTGATTCCCGGAATAAAAAGGTCTCCCCTGATTGGAATTTCTACAGATATAAGTCCGAAACGGACAGCCGTAAACACGGCATATGTACAGTCAGTCATTCTCTCTGGAGGAATTCCTTATATGATACCTGTAACGGATAATGTAGAGATACTGCGTCAAATTGTATCCCAGCTGGACGGAATTGTCTTTACAGGTGGAGAAGATATCCAACCGATATATTATGGTGACCTTCCTTATGAAAAACTGGAAGAAGTAAGCCCCGCCCGGGATACCTTCGACTTAATGGTGCTAAAAATGGCCGCAGACCGGAATATTCCCATATTAGGAATTTGCAGGGGACTGCAATTAATGAATGTAGCTTTCGGTGGAACTTTATATCAGGATCTGCCCACACAACATTCCTCAAGTGTCAACCATCGCCAAGAAGAATCCGGCACTACCCCCACCCATCCGATATCCATCATAAAGGAAAGCAAGTTAGCAGAAATTACAGGACAAGAAGTGCTGCAAGTCAATACATTCCATCATCAGGCTATCCGGAAATTAGCACCGGGATTCAAAATCACGGCTTGGGCGCCCGACAGTATAGCGGAAGCTATAGAAGCTTATCCCATACGACAAATGATAGGTGTACAATTTCATCCAGAAATATTTACAACAGCCGGAGATACCACCATGCATAAATTATTTAAATTCCTAGTGAACAAGGCTGATACATTCCATCTAGCTAAAAAAATTCATAGCCGTATTCTATCCATTGACACTCATACAGATACTCCTCTTTGGTTTAAAAACGGTTACAGCGTAGGCTTGAGAAAAGACAACATGGTCAGCATCCAAAAAATGGAGGAAGGTAAATTGGATGCACAGTTCCTAGCCGCATTTATATGGCAGGGAAAACGAGATGACGTATCTTCACAAAAAGCCGTAGAAAGCACCACCCTGTTGATTCAATCCATTTATGACGAAGTAGCGAAATACAAAGATTTTTGTGGCATCGCCCTTACGGAAAAGGATTTGGTACGTTTAAAGAATGAAGGCAAGAAAGCTTTCTTTATAGGGATCGAGAATGGTTACGCCATCGGCAAGGACCTCAAGAATATAAAAAAATACAAACAGATGGGAGTCAATTATATAACTCTCTGCCATTCTTACGATAACGATATTTGCCATTCGTCCACTCATACGGAAGATGCTACTCAAGGACTGACACAGTTTGGTCGTGAGGTAGTGAAGGAAATGAACCGGTTAGGTATTATGATAGATATATCACATGCCAGTGAAGGTACTTTCTGGGATGTTATAAAATATAGTACACAACCTATCATCGCCTCTCATTCCTCGTCAAGGACTTTATGCGACCATGACCGTAATCTAACAGACGAACAACTCCGTGCACTAGCGAAAAATGGCGGAGTGGCACAGTTATGTCTCCTCGATACCTATATCAATAAAACCCCAAAAGCCGCATCCGTTTGTGATGCAGTCGAACATTTAGACCACATGATTAAAGTAGCCGGCATAGACCATGTAGGAATAGGTACGGACTTTGATGGCGGTGGTGGTCTGCAAGGATGTAAAGGAGATAATGACTTAATTAATCTGACCATAAAAATGATTGAAAAAGGATATACGGAAGAAGATTTAAGAAAGATTTGGGGAGGTAATCTCTTGAGAGTAATGAAGCAAGTACAGGAAGCACCACTTTTTTCGTTGAAAAAACGTAGATAATACCCAAACAAGGATAATCAAAAAATATATAGAAATATCCTGTTATCATTTTTCGGAAATTATCGGGGCTGTCTCACCAATGGACAGCCTCTTTTTGTAACCTACAGTTTAATAGTAAAAGAAATAAGACAGACCCTTATTCCCCTCTCCTCACTATAGGAATTTTCCTATTACAAATAGGGAAATTCTCCTTTACAAATAGGAATATTCCGTTTATTGTATCATTCTCTCCACTTATCTTTGTGACATAAGAAAAACAAATTTTAAAATTAACGGATATGAGAACAAAAATACTGAAATACTTCGGAATGGTAGTTGTACTGATAATAATGGTTAACCTAACCTCCTGTGAAGTATCCATAGAAAGTTGGTACGATGATGATGATTACAGCGAAATATATTACAGAACCACTCGGGAACTATGCAGCCGGACCTGGCAGGAAACTTGGGAACAAGACGGTGAATACTACACACAACGACTAGACTTTTACGAAAATAGAACAGGCACAGACATCATACGAATAGAACATCGGAACGGCTATGTAACCGAAGACAGGTACAATTTTGAATGGAGATGGGATAACAGCGCACAGACATGCATCCGTATGGTTTACGGTCCCAGTGACATTTCATATTTTGAAAATGTATGGTTGGCCGGAAACTTCTTAAAAGGCACATTGGATGGTGTCAATGTAAATTTCACAGGAATCAGGTAAAAAGAAAAAAAGCGAGATGATACCCAACACATATCATCCCGCTCTCCTTTTTCCCAATACACTACTCACTCTTAATGCTATTTACCGGATTCTCATTAGCGATATGCCATGCCTTAAGCACCACACAAGCCACAATAATAATCGCTACAATTAAAGCCGTAGCCAAAAAGAGTAACGGATTAAGATCAACCTGTTCCGCAAACTGTTCCAACCATGCTTTCCCAATAAAATAAGCTATAACAATTCCGAGTAAAATAGAAGGAATAGAAACATATAGAATATCACATACCAGCAGACGGAGAATGTTTGATGCTTCCGCACCATTCACTTTACGAATAGCTATCTCCTTACTGCGACGTTGCGTTTCATCGTTTACATAACCTATCAGCCCCATAATCACTATAAGCAGGATAAAACCGGAAGTGATAAGGACAGAATTGCGGAAACGATATACATCTTTATAGATTTCGGACAGCATATCATCCACTGTATGGAATGTTAAAGCCACTTGTGGAAAAGTTTTGTCCATGAATTCATTCAGGCGCTTCAAATTTTCATCGTAGGGTTCTTTCAACCGTACATTGAAGGTATGATTAAACGCATTACCACCTATCAGCACAATGGGTTGCTGCGCCTGATAGAAACTTTGATTGCGCACATCACGGAACACACCTACTATAGTTCCTTCCTTAATCTCATCAAAAGGTTTTCCTACGGCTCCATCCGTCCATTTCTTAAGCCGGACTATCTCTTCATTCACCAGCAGATCTTTGGCATGGGTCATCGGCTTTCCTTCTATAATCGTAATGCCTACCACATCCGGATAATTAAAATCCACATAGTTCATATTAAGAACACCTATACGCTTGCCGTCACTGCCCATCAATCCTTTTGTCCAATATTGGCCCAATACACTATGGCTGGCTGTAGCCACGCTCTCTACCATAGGCTGACGCCGGATCTCATCGCGCATATGAGGAACAATTTCAATGTCTAGCCAACTTTCGGCTTCTACCAGTCCGGCAGTATTGATCCCCATATCCCTGTTCATCAAATGACTATACTGCATTAACGTAACCAGTAATAATCCCAAGACAAAAGACACACCAGTAAACTGTATAAACAACAGTGACCGTTTCCATCCTTTTTTACCATCAGTATAACGACGGAATACCTGTGTGACAGGAATATGTGAAAAAATACGTCCGGGCAATACACCTGCCAACAAAAATAAAAGTACAACAACCAGCAGCGGTACCCACAAAGTTCCCCATGTAAAGAGTGATGCAAGTCGCACCGACAGCAAATCTTCTATCAAATCCCGCGCATTGAAAATGATAAATGCACAGACCAGAATGGATACCAGAACAATAATGCCCGTTTCCATCATAAACATACTGAAGATATTCCCATTATTGGCACCATTGCACTTATGGACACCGACACTCTTGGCACGACGTCCCAAAGTAGCAATTACAATAAGCATATAGTTCATAATAGCGACAAAGAAGATAGAGAAACCCAAAAAGCCATAGATAACTAGACGCTTTGTTGTTTCTGAAGAAGTCTGATGCTTTGTTGCCAATGGAATGACACTGAGTTCCAGTTTCCAACCGTTATGTTCAGTCGGCATGTATTTCTCCACCATCCGCTGGATGTTATCGTTTACCACCTCTATATCCGAAGCTTCTCCGGTCCGGAACACTGCATAAAAAATATCATTTCCTCCCCATCCGGCTCCATCCTTATAACCTCCTTCTTTATGTACACTTACTACAAAGTCTGCCTTAAACATGGTATTCTCCGGAATATCACGATAAACACCACGGACAATCATTTCAGTTTTCCGCTCCAACATTAACACTTTACCTATAGGATCTGCATCACCAAAAAAACGGCGTGCAAAACTCTCGGACACAAACAAAGTATTGGAGTTAATCAAATCGTTAGGATTTCCCTTTAAAACCGGAATGCCAAAGGTTTGGAAAAAACAAGTATCCACCATAAGACACTGTTCGTCATCCGACAACAATTGATTTTCATAATAATAATTACCGTTGGCTGTGTAAGAATTTATACAAGTAGCTTTTTCCACTTCTCCTGGCATATTCTCAGCCAAAGCCGCCGCTATCGGAGCAAAAACGGAATAATCATAGATATCCCCATCGTCCCCCATCGACTCACCTGTTTCCAAATTATGGTAATATGCGCGGACTATTCCTAGATTTCCAGCTTCAGGATAACATTTTTCATAACTTAACTCAAATGCAATCTGCGAGAACAACAGGATGCCAACAGTCAGCCCCAATGAAAGCGATATGACTTTCGTCACATTACTTCCACGACCGTGTAATATCGTTTGTATTGCATAATATAATTGCTTCATCGCTATCTATTTAGTTACTCAACTTTAATACTCTTTACCGGATTCTCATTAGCAATACGCCAAGCTCTAACAACGACACACACCACTATCAGAGCGATAATCACCAATGCTGTTCCGACAAAATACAACGCATTCATATCTATCGTTTCGGCAAATTGATCCAACCAAGCCTTTCCTGTAAAGTACGATACTACAATTCCTATCAAGACCGATGGGACAGCAACATATAATATATCACGGGACAGCAACCGAAGAATAGTCGAAGCTTCAGCACCATTCACCTTACGGATAGCTATTTCCTTACTGCGACGTTGTGTTTCATCATTCACGTAACCTATCAACCCCATAACAACAATAAGCAAAATAAAAGTAGAAGTAATCCATACAGAATTACGAAAACGGTATACATTACGATAGATTTCCTTCAGCATGGTATCTATCGGAATAAATTCCAATGCCTTAGTGGAATGCACCTGCTCCATGTATTCGTTCAGTTTTTTCAAACTCTCATCGTATGGCTGCCTTAAACGTACATCAAAAGTGTGGCTAGTATTATGACTATAAACTAAAGCTACGGGAAACTGCTTATAGAGAAAAGACGTATTGCGCACATTACGGAATACACCAACAATGGTGCCAGCTTTATCAAAATCATTCAATCGTTTGCCTACTGCCCCATCTGTCCATTTCATCAGCCGCACTACTTCTTCGTTGACCAATACATCCCCCTCATTCTGCATATCTTTCCCTTCAATAATAGTAATCCCCATGGTTTCAGCATAATTTTTATCACAAGGATTATACATCAAGGTTTCTATTCTCTTGCCACTATTATCAATCAGCCCACGAGTCCAATACTCTCCCAGAACCCCATGCATAGAACGGGTGGCATTTTCCACCATGGGTTGACGACGAAGATCGCTAACCATATTCTCAGCTTCTTCGGGTGACATCCATGTCTCCGCCTCCACCAATCCTGGAGTACGGATACCCATATCACTATTAATCAAATGATGATACTGCATCAAAGATACTAACAAAATCCCCATTACAAAAGATACTCCCATAAATTGTACAAATAAAAGAGAACGCTTCCACCCTTTTTTCCCATCTGTGTAACGACGAAAAACTTGAGTGACAGGAATGCGTGAAAACAATCTTCCCGGTAACACTCCGGCTACCATGAACAGTACAAAAACAATGAGCATCGGAACCCATAGAGTTTCCAATGTAAAGAGTGAAGATAACTGCACCGAAAGTAAATCTTCTATCAGATCTTTGGTATTGAAAATAATAAAGAGGGCCACTATAACGGAAATTAATACCACAATCCCTGTCTCAAAAAGGAACATACTGAAAATGTTGATTGCACTGGCACCACTACACTTATGCACACCTATGCTTTTTGCTCTGCGGCTCATGGTAGCAATAGCTACTAATACATAGTTCATGATCGCCACAAAAAATATAGCAAAGCCCAAAAAACCATAAATGTAAAGGCGAGTGCGGGTATTTGAGTCATCCAGATGAATTTCGGGCAATGGCTGTGCATCATAAAAGCTTCTCCATTCATCATCAGCAGAATCAGGATAATATTTTTGCATAGCCTTGTATATCTGACGATTGATTTCTTCTCTGTCCACCCCATCGCGCAAACGGAGAATAGTATAATAAATGTCATTACGTCCCCATGTTCCACCCCCTATATAGCCACCTCCGGCATAAATGGGAGCTACAAAATCAAAATGATAGGCAGTATTTTCCGGAGTATCCTGATAAACACCACGGACTGTCAGTTCATGCTGTTTATCCAAGGACAATTTTTGTCCCACAGGGTCCTGCCCACCAAAAGCATCACGAACAAAAGTTTCAGAAACAAATATACTCCCCGCCCTTTGTAATTCCTCAGGATTTCCTTTCAATACTTTGATGCCGAAAGTACGGAAATAGCAAGTATCTACATAAGCGTAATTTACATCTTTCAGCTTATGACCATCCTTGAATACATTTAATGTCTCAAAATTGAAAATGACTGTAGCATTTTCAATCCATTGTGACAAATCACTGCGGAACGCTTCTGCCATCGGAGCAAACAAGCTATCATCATATCCTTCTCCTTTCTCTCCAGTCTTCACATTCTCTCCCCCTCCACGTACCAATACCAATCGGTCGGCCTCAGGGTAACATTTCTCATAATTGAGTTCAAATGCTATTTGTGAAAAAAGCAGAATACCAATAGTCAGACCTAATGAAAGCGATATGACTTTCGTCACGTTGCTTCCACGGCCGTGTAATATCGATTGTATTGCATAATAGATTTGTTTCATAACAACCCTCCTTTCATTAATTATTCTTTAATGTTCGCCACTACGCTACCATCAAACAAATGAATGACACGATGAGCAAATCCGGCATCATGCTGAGAGTGAGTTACCATAACAATACTAGTCCCCTCCTTGTTAAGTTCGGTCAATAGATTCATTACTTCAGCACCGTTCTTTGAGTCCAAATTACCAGTAGGCTCATCGGCGAGGATCAATTTAGGATTAGTAACCACAGCACGGGCAATAGCCACACGCTGTTGTTGACCACCGGAAAGCTGTTGCGGAAAATGCTTGGCACGATGACTCAAATTCATTCGCTTTAAAATTTCCAGAACACGCTCCTTACGCTCACTGGCCTTGATTCCAAGATAAGTCAACGGTAACTCCACATTTTCAAAAACATTCAGTTCGTCTATCAGATTAAAACTCTGGAACACGAAACCTATCACACCCTTGCGCAAACGGGTACGTTCCTTCTCTTTTAGATTGGCCACCTCTTTTCCTATCAGTTTATAACTACCCTCCGAAGGATTATCCAATAATCCAAGAATGTTCAACAACGTGGATTTTCCACAACCTGATGGTCCCATAATAGCTACAAACTCTCCTTCTTTCACCTCTATGTTTACATGATTCAACGCAATTGTTTCTACTTCTGAAGTACGAAATACCTTACTTAAATTTTCAATCTGTATCATAATAATAAATTTTAATTGTTTGTTCTATTGATCCTTATTCTGATTTAATACTCTTTACTGGATTCTCATTGGCAATGCGCCATGTTTTGGAAATGACACAACTGACAATCAATATCAAGACCACAATAGCTACACATACATAATAAGGAACAAGCGAACCTACAGTCACAGCAAACTGTTCCATCCATAAACCACCTACATACCATGCTCCTAATGTACCTGCGACTACAGCCGGGAAAGAAATCCAAAGAACATCTTGCACCAACATTTCCAATATCGCAAATGACTCAGCTCCATTCACTTTACGAATAGCAATTTCTTTCGAACGTCGCTGTAATTCATCATTAATATAGCCTATCAGTCCCATCAAAGTAATAAACAAGATGGCAATTGCCGCCAATAAAGTCGCATTACGAAATACACGAACGGAATTATAACTATCCGCCATTTTTTGTTCCAAGCTTTCAAAACCGACTGTTTGATTCGGAAAAGCTTCGGCAGCATCACGGTTCAGTTTCTGAAGATTCTCACCAAAGGGTTCCTTCAGACGGAGATAAACAAGATCAGCCAAATCTCTGGGATGATGGTGCAAAACAAATGGTTTCAGCTCTGAGTAGAATCCGTCAATATTAAAATCTTTAATCACACCTACTATTTTGACACGTCCTTCTTCTGTCTGAATACTCTTACCTAAAACATCTTTTCCCCAATGCATTCTCCGCACAAATTCCTCATTGACAGCCACCTCACCGGATTCACGCGGTACACGCCCTTGCTGTATGGCCATTCCCATAAAAGCGACATAATTCTCCTGAGTAAAATCATAGCGACTGGAAAAAAGGCTCGTTCCTTTCTCATCCGGTATCATCTGCCCGCTATATCCATTAGACGGATAGCTAGTTGCTGAGGTCAATGCTTCCACGTATGGAAGCCCTTCATAAAAGTGACGGGCAGCAAGCCGAGCTTCAGCATCCGGTGCATTATTAATACCAATCACTACCCGCTCAGGATTATAACCCGGATCTTTATTAATAACATAATGATACTGGAGCATCACTACACACATCAATCCACATATAAAAGCCACTCCTGCAAATTGGATAAACAATAACGGACGTTTCCATCCTTTTTTACCCTCTGTATAACGCCGGAAAACCTGTGTGACCGGTATCTTTGAAAAAATTCGTCCCGGCAGCACACCACCAATGAGGAATAAGACAGCAGTCACTCCCAAAGGCACCCAAATACGTTCCACCGCAAAAAGGGACTCCAGTTTAGCAGCTGTAGTATCTTCCACAAACTCCCGGAAATTAAACATTAAAAAAACCATCAAAAACAATGAAAGCAAAATAATAATACCTGTTTCCCACATAAACATACCAAAAACAGTACCCGTCCCCGCTCCGCTGCATTTATGAACACCAATACTTTTGGCACGCCGGCTCAATGAAGAAATAGAAATCAACACATAATTCAATGTCGTGATAAACAAAATAGATATACCTAAAATAAGCATAATATTACGCATTCTTTTCACTTCATCATATCCACGGTACGTATCTCGAACAGGTTTTGCCATGACAGTGATTCCAAACTTATCACTTCTGGGAATATGTTGCTGTACTACCATATCAATACGCTTGTTCAATTCATCCAAATCAATATCCTGCTTCAACCGGATATATTCTTTCCAGCTGTCCCCACCGTTCCATGAATAATTTCCTATCCGGCGGCTCCAGATAGAAGGCAAGGAAATGACGGCCTTCGGTCGCATAGTACAATTCTCAGGTAAAGCAGCATACGTTCCTTTGACTGTCAACTCAATTTCTTTATTGAAACTAATTATTTTACCAATCGGGTTCTCACCGCCAAACATTTTATCCGCCAAATCTTTACTCAGGAAAATTACATCTTTTTGCTGCAATTCGCGTACCGGATCACCACTCAAGACCTCAATACCCATTGTCTGAAAAAACAATGAATCAGCAGCAACTTTAAAATCATCAAAACGGACACTTCCGTTGTAAACAGGTGATGATACCGGCCATATCCCCGCACTTGCCGCCGATTCCACAATTTCCGGCATTGCATCCAGTATGCCTCCGGCAGCTGCACCGATAATATATTCACTAGGAGGAAGAGGTTCCCCATTTACTGTCCATATATTCCACAATTGGTATAATTTATCATGATCCTTAAAACAAGTATCAAAACTCTGCTCATACACAACTCTTGAGAAAAGCAGAATACTCATAGTCAGGCCCAAGCCTAACGAGACGACTTTTATTATATTAGAACTTCGTCCATGTATCAAAGCCTGAATGACATAATAAATCTGTTTCATATTTCGTGTTTTTAATCATTATTATTTTGAAAGAGAGAAGTCCCGTTTCACAACGTTACTTCCCATAAAGTGTATAAGAAACTAAAGTTTCTATAATTCGTTCTCTATAATAGAAATGCTAAAACCGTGCCACGCAAACAAACAACTGATTAACAACATATTGCAAAAGAACAAAAAGAAACAGTCTGTCTAATTATTAGACAATGATGTATGATAATTAGACAAACTATAAAAACAAACAAATAGTTCTACGCTTCAAACTTATTGGAATTTGCCTTATTTTACTATCTTTGCATTATCACCTATATAAAACAAATTATTATGAAACACATTCTTTTGGCAGCCTGTGCGGTTGCCATATTAAGCGGTTGCGGTTCGCAAGGGAAACAGGCAGCCCCTACCGGAAATCCATTCCTTTCGGAGTACACAACTCCCTTCCAGGTTCCTCCTTTCGACCAAATCAAGATGGAACATTACAAACCCGCCTTTTTGCAGGGCATGGAAGAACAACAGAAAGAGATTGACGCTATAGTAAACAACCCCGAACCCGCCACTTTCCAGAATACCATTGCAGCACTGGATCAAAGCGGAACGTTACTTCGTAAAGTCAGCACCGTATTCTACGGACTGAAAAGCGCCAATACCAATGATGAAATGGATGCACTGAGCCGTGAACTCTCTCCACTACAATCAAAACACAGCGATGACATCGCCTTAAATGAAAAACTTTTTGCACGTATCAAAGCTGTCTATGAAAATCCCGGCAATTTGGACAAAGAGCAAAAGAAGTTGTTGGAAGAAACCTATAAAGATTTTGTACGTGGAGGTGCCAACCTGGATGCCGAAAGTCAAAAAAAATTGCGTGAATTAAATAGTGAGATTTCCATGTTGCAGCTCACCTTCGGCCAAAATATGCAGAAGGAAACCAATGCTTTCCAATTGATCGTGGACAAAGAAGAAGACTTAGCCGGATTACCCCAAAACCTGATTGCCAGTGCTGCCGAAACAGCTAAAGAAGCAGGCATGGAAGGCAAATGGATTTTCACCCTGCATAATCCCAGCGTCATGCCTTTCCTGCAATATGCCGACAACCGAGACCTGCGCGAAAAGATATTCAAAGGATACATTAACAGAGGAAATAACGGAAATGAATACGACAACAAGGAAGTGGTACGCAAACTGCTCAAAGCCCGTCTGGAAAAAGCCAAGCTGATGGGATATGAAAACTATGCTTCCTTTGCACTGGAAGAACGTATGGCGAAAACACCGGATGCCGTATATAAATTATTAGACCAGATTTGGACACCTACTCTGTCCAAAGCCAAAGAAGAACTGGCAGATATCAATGCCGAAATAAAGAAAGACGGAAAAACCTTCACAGCCGAAGGTTGGGACTGGCGTTATTATGCAGACCGGGCCAAGAAAGCCAAATTCGACTTGGATGAAAATCAGGTACGTCCTTATCTGAAACTGGAAAACGTACGTAACGGTGTGTTCTATGTTGCCAACAAACTGTACGGTATCACTTTCACCCAGCTGGACAATCTTCCCCTCCCTCATCCCGATGCACAGGCATTCGAATGTAAGGACAAAGACGGTTCTCATCTAGGTGTACTCTATATGGACTTCTTTCCGCGTGCCAGCAAGAAAGGTGGCGCATGGTGCGGAAGCTATCGTTCACAGACCTACAAGGACGGCAAGAAAGTGGCTCCTGTAGTAACCGTGGTATGCAACTTTACCAAACCGGCAGCCGGACAACCCGCTTTGCTCAGTGCAGACGAAGCGAATACCTTGTTCCACGAATTCGGACATGCTTTACATAATCTTTTCAAAGATGTACATTATTATGGTGTGGCTAGTGTTCCGCGTGATTTTGTAGAACTGCCGTCACAGATAGATGAGCATTGGGCTTTTGAACCGGAGGTATTGAATGTATATGCCAAACATTATCAGACAGGTGAAGTTATTCCTGCCGGACTGGTTGAAAAAATGGACAAGAGTGGCAAATACGGACAAGGCTTCGCTACGGCTGAATATTTAGCTGCTTCCCTGCTGGATATGGATTATCATGTATTAAAAGAAATTCCCGATGATATGGACGTTATGCAGTTCGAAACAGAAACATTAGGTAAGCGCGGATTGCTGAAACAAATTCCGTCACGCTACCGCACCACTTATTTCAACCATACCATGGGTGGTGGATATACTGCCGGTTACTATAGTTATATTTGGGCGGAAGTGCTGGATTGTGACGCATACGAGGCATACAAGGAAACGGGCGATATTTTCAATCAGGAAGTGGCCGGTAAGTTCCGCAAATATATCCTCACTCCCGGCTGCATTGACGATGCGATGGACATGTATGTCAATTTCCGCGGCAAAGAACCCGGTATTGATCCCTTGTTGAAGAACAGAGGACTAAAATAACCCTCTAACCCAAAATAGAATTCCTCCCCCTGCGAAAGACAAATGATTGTGATTCTTGCAGTGGGAGGATTCTCATTTTGTAGTATGATTGCGGATAGTTCTTTTTATTTTTTGTTCCAAAGCAAGAAATAATCCTCAGAGAAAGTGTACCTTTGTGCCTGTCAAATCAAAAATTAAATTATGAATCAACCTATTGCTATGAACACCACAAGAAAACATGTGGTATGGCTGGATGTCGTTCGTTTGGTAGCCATGTTCACCGTAGTTTGCTGCCATAGTGCAGACCCGTTCAACTTTTACCCCGGCGAACCGCCAGCCAACATTGATGAAATCAAATTCTGGGGAGCCGCCTACGGAGCCTTTCTCCGTCCGTGTGTCCCACTGTTTGTCATGATTACAGGAGCATTGCTGCTTCCCGTACGTGGCGAAATATCCGCCTTCTACAAAAAAAGAATCAGCCGTGTATTTTGGCCGTTCCTTATCTGGAGTGTCATTTATAATTTATTTCCTTGGTTTACAGGATTGCTGGGACTTAATCCCGAAATAATTCTTGACTTTTTCCCTTATAGCGGTGAAGAAGCCGCCCGTCAGTCACTCAACGTATCATTGGGTTATATAGCAAAAATGCCTCTCAATTTCTCTTTATTAGACGTACATATGTGGTATATCTATCTGCTTATCGGATTATATCTATACCTTCCTATTTTCTCCGCATGGGTAGAAAAGGTCTCGGAGAAAGCCAAACTATGGTTTCTTGTCGCATGGGGAATAACTGGTTTGTTACCTTATTATTATCAGTTCGTATCCCCATACATTTGGGGAGGCTGTGCGTGGAACTCATTCAATATGCTCTATTATTTTGCCGGATTCAACGGGTACTTGCTATTGGGACACTATCTGCGCAACCACGACTGGTCATGGAGTAAGACACTGTCGGTCTGTATCCCCATGTTTCTGGCAGGTTACATGGTCACATTCTTCGGTTTCCGCCACATGACCGCATTACCACAATGCACTGATGAAATGTTAGAACTGTTCTTCACCTATAATTCTTTGAATGTGATTATGATGACTATCCCTTTCTTCCTCATAGCCAAGAAAGTAAAAGTACGCTCAGAACTGATCCAGCGTATGCTGGCAAACTTGACCGTATGTGGTTTTGGCATCTATATGATACATTATTTTTTCACAGGTCCGGGTGTAGTCCTGATGCGCAATATCGGTGTTCCCGTGCCTTTACAAATTCCCGCTGCCGCAATCGTGGCATTTGGCGTATCGTGGCTGCTTGTGGTATTCATTCGTAAAATAAGCGGCAAGAATGCTAAATACATTGTAGGATAATAAAAACAGGACATACAAATATCGTTATATAAGAATAGCCGGAACTACTTTTTCCAAGTGATTCCGGCTATTCTTATAATGCTTCATCCACTAGAAATCAAGTCAGTTATTTGAGATGTAATTTAAAGAATATACCTCCGCTAAAAAATTTACCGTCATTCAGTTCAGCAATAAGATTGATATGGTCTTTCCATATTGAATAAGTTCCACCCACATTCACAGTATAAGTTGCTGTATGCAGATCTTCCGCATGTCCGGGACACACTTCCGCCATCAGATTAAATCCATTCAGAGCTTTCTGCCAGAAACCTTCGCCCTTCATGCCAAAGTGAAAATTTACCCCTGCAGCAGGACGGCTATAATGCACATCACTCATAGCTTTACCGATAACCCAAGCTACATGCCCCCCCACTGTACCTATTCCACTAAATTCAACATGTTTCGTTGCCGCCAGATAATAACGTGTCAAGTAATTGTGGTTTCCGCTACCACCGCCCCCCCAATCTATGTCTCCACCTCCATTTGAAGAATGGCTTCCCGGATCATTCGCACCAATCACTACCTGAGGCGTCCAAGCCTTCCACCAGCCTTCTTTCCATGCCCTCAACCGGAAATGAAACGATCTGTCCTGATTGGTAAACCTGCCCCAAGTTTGCTGAGGCCAATAAGAAGAACCATGTATCCCCTTTACCAACGTACAAGTATATGCTACTTCCAGCCAAGGAAACAGAGTACAATTTATATAATAGTTATAGGTATAGGGATGATATTCACTTCTCACCCAATATCGGGAAAGTATATTTACATCCAGCATATTTCCTCCCAGCATAACGGTTTTATCTTTCTGCATAACGGCAGTAGGTGCATGAAGTAGTCCTGTAGTACCATAAAAAGCCTGCCCTTTGATAACATTCATTCCTCCAAAGAGTCCCCCCAGAAATATTAGAGTTCTTAATTTCACTATTCTATGAATTTTAATTTATATTTGCAGCATGAAAACAGATGTATTAAAAATACTCGGAAAAATTATTCCTACTGCTATCTTCGTCCTGTTGTTGCCATTCTCCATTATTTACATGGCAATAAGCAAAGTCTGCTCTTTCATCCGAAAATTCTTTCCCCGATAAAGCGTACCGGAAACAAGAATGCAGCTTGCAGATATCTTGTACGTGTATGTTTCTCCTTATACATTCTATAAACGAAACGCAAATTCATCTTATCAACCCAGTCCGGATAATAGTGCATCCTATTCATTGCCGTTTGGTGAACAAAGCCACCACACGTAAAGCCGATGCCTTGGTAACCCATCTTTTTTACCTTAAGCAGAAACTTTTCCTGCATCAAGGCCCCCATACCTACTATCAGAAAATCCGGATTTAATTCGACTATATGAGAAGCTTCCTTATTCATTTCAGCATCCGAAGAGAAATATCCGTTCCTGAACCCTGCAATGCGTAACTTCGGATACTGCTCTTGAAATATCCTCACAGAACACTCCACTTGTTCTTGACCCGAGGCTACGATATAGAGCGTTTTACGGCTTTCCATGAGGTAATTCAACAATTCGGGAGCAAGGGAGGTCATATCAAAACTACGTCTGGTCACTCGCTTTCCGTATACTAATCTTATGGCAGAAACCAGTAAAGAGCCATCGGCAAAAATACCATCGAATTGTTTAAATAGAGATTTGTTTTCTAAAGCTATGAGGTAAGATACGGGGTTGAGAAAGGTGTAAATTCTGTTTTTCGTTTCGAAAAGTTCGGGAGACGTCCATTTCTCTGTTTGCAAGATGTGATTGACTAAGAGAGATGTCATATTTTATACTACAAGTTTTTGTAAATTCTCATGAGGTTTTCCGCCTCCGTTTCTATATTATAACCCGCTTTAGTGATAAGTTCAGTATTTCTTTCGCAACGTTCTTGACGAGACAATTCGTATTTAACATTACCGAGATATTCCGCCCAATAGTCAGCACCTTTACTTAAAGGTAATTGAATTACATCTTCACCTATGTTTACCATTTTAGTTACAGCATCCGAAATAATGCATGGTAGGCCTGATGCCTGTGCTTCTACCACAGATAATGGCATACCTTCATAAATAGAAGGAAAAAGAAAAATATCTATTGCCTGTAACACATCTGGGATATCAGAACGCAATCCCGCCAATATTACACAATCATTGACTTTATTTTTATCTATTGCTGCTTCTACAAGATGGCGCAGTTCACCATCACCAATCAGCAATAATTTTGACTTTGGCTGCAAGGCATGATATTTGGTAAACACTTCAATGAGAAAAGGATGATTTTTTGCTTCCATGAATTTACCAATATGTCCTATCACATATTCATCATCACCAAAACCAAAGTTATGGCGCATTATTAATCTTTTCACTACATCAAATTTAAAACGCTTCGCATTTATAGCATTACGCAATGTAATAAACCCATTCTTGCCATAAAGCCATTCTCCAGCTTCATCAGAGCAAGCAACAGCTTGAGTAAAAGAACGTCTATAGAGAGACAAAAACAACTGATTTAAAAGATTATGTTGAGATCTACTACTATGATTATGTATAATCCGTATTTTTATTCCTGCCCATATTGCCGCCTGTAATTCCATCACTGCCATAGCACTATTGGCATGCACATGCATCCCGTCATAGCCTCGGCATAATTTCTTCAATGCAAAAAAATATGCCAAAACATTTTTGCGATCAGGCAACTGACAATATTCACTACCACTGGCATGTATTTCATCAAGCAGAACTTGTGGCGGATTATTAGTGGAAGCAAAGTCTATCTTCACCTCCTCTTTATTCATCATGCGGTAATAGTTCATCATCACTGTAGTCAGCCCCCCTGTAGGAACAAAAGCTGTAGTAATCACAACAAGAATATTCTTCATTTTTTATTTTATTATGCCTACCAAATCTAATATATGTTGGCAGAAATTTCCGTCACGGTATTCATTCACCAATTCATTCACCCGCTTTCTCTCTTCTTTATAAAAGTCTGTATTCGTCAAAAGGCAATCTATAAACTCATAAAGATTCTTCAAATTCCGAATCCTATATCCAGGCTTGTAACCTTGCGGATCATCAACAGCAAACCCACGCACATCTGAATAATCCTCCAAGTCATCTTCTGTAAATGCAATGGGACGGTCTAAAAGTAAATAATCATAAAATATGGATGAATAATCTGTGATCAATGCATCACATTGAGTCATAAATTTATAAAGATCCATACCACGTTTTACAAATTCTGCATGACTAAGCAGTATGAAATTACTCATTTCCATCATATCATATTTATCTAAGTCTTGAACTGGATGTAACTTTACAACTATCTTTACTCCCTTTTCTTTCAAATAATCATTAATCTTAATAAAATCTTCACTATGCAATATCGGAACTATCTTAGCGTCTTCTACATCTTGATAGCCCATTTTGCTAGAATATCTAAAAGTAGGTGCCCATAATACCAACTTTTTATAATCCCCAAAATCATATTCGGGCCATGATTTATATAAAATGTCATTGCGAGGTTGTCCTCCTATTAGCACATGATCCAATGGCATAGAGAAATATCTGCTCCATATCTTGGCAAAGGTTCTTGAAGTAGCTACAGAAAAAGAATAATATTGATGTTTCCAAGAATGCCCCTTCAACATACCTGCATCAGCCGCCTTATAAGGGCTTCCATGCCATAGTTGAATAGTCTTTTGGTTGATTCCTGGCACTATAGGTATCTTCCCAAAGCTATAAAACACATATCCTGCAAAGAAATAATAAAAAAATCCCTTCACGCAACTAACAAATTTCACATTGGGGATATTAACAAAAGACCACCGCTTAAAATCATTACAGCAACAAATTATTTCATATTGTTCATTATATTTTTGCTCTATCAAATAGTCATAAAGCGACTTGACATTATCACGAAATCCCATGTTAGAATACAATATTATTTTTCGTTTGTCATGTCTGATTCGCTTATTGATTATAGAAACCACCCCAAATACATAGGTCTGAAAAATCTTTTTCAATTTTGGATTAGAAATCATAGATTGCCTGCTTCTTTGATTGTTGCTAACATTTTATCTTTCATACAACCCTTCAATTGCCAACCCAACGCCTCCAGTTTCTTTGTAGAAAAGACAGATTTTGTTACAACATTAAAAGATTTCTTTTCCATATCTTCCGGCAGAATTGTAATCACCTTTTCTCCACCCAACTGAGCAATTAATTCGGCCAATTCTCTAATAGAAATATTGGAACTGGCATCCGCTATATTATATGCTTGCTGAGTCTCACCTTTTAATAAAATATAAAGTAAAGCAGATACGCAATCTACAACATAACACCATGACCGATATTGTTCTCCTGTACTTTTCATCACAATATTTTCCTTTCGAAGCACATTACGAATAAATTGAGCGTACACACGGTTATCGGATTCTGTAAATCCTGGTCCGTAAACATGACAAGGACGTGCTATTACAACATCTATGCCATATTCTGCGCCATAAGATATACACAATGTTTCTGCCGCTCTTTTACTTGAAGGATAGCATGAACGAAGTGAAGTACAATCAACATATCCGCTATAATTCTCTGTAAATACTCTTCCATCGCCTTCACCATATACTTCTCCCGAAGAAATGTAGAGCAAACGTTTTATACCATGTTGTATGCCATAACCCATCAAATTATCCAGCCCGTTAATATTACCTTTTATGACTTCTACAGGATGTTTAATAAATTCCTCCGGATATGCTCCACTAGCAGCATGAATAATATACTGAAAATTTACATCATATTCCAAAGGCTGCGCCACATCGTATTTCACAAAATGGAAGGCGTTGTCATCAGCATATTTCAGAAAACGCCTTCCTGCTCTTTCCTCATTTCTTCCAGATGCATATACATTATAATTTCTGCCTTTATGAGCCATCAATACATCCACAAGACATCCCCCAATCAAGCCTGTTGCTCCGGTTACTAAAATATTACAGCCACTCAACTTATTCCACGGCAACAAAAGAGCGGCAGCTTTCTTTATATCATCTTGGTATGCCATATTATTTCTATTTCAACCATTTATCCTTATCTGTATGCATCAAAGCCTTTAAGATTTCCAAGTCTTCTACTGTCGTAATCTTTATATTCTTCTCAGAACCAGGCACAATATGCATTTCAATATTCTCATCAAGTTCCGCCAACAAAGTGCAAGAAGCTACAGAATTTACAATACCTTTTTTATAAGCTGATTCATGTGCCCTAATTATATTCTTCAATCGAAAAGTTTGCGGAGTCTGAGTGCGAATAAGAGTATCACGCGGAATACTTGTTGTAGAAGTAAATCCATCTCCGCTTTCCAATATAGCTTCTCGGCATTGAATACCTGTAATAGCATAGCCATAAGCTTTGCAAATTGCGATATTTGAGGAAATTATCTCTTGACTAAGCAGTGGGCGTACACCATCATGAATAAGAACAAGATCCTCATCATTACATCCCATTTCTTTCAATCCGTAAACTCCATTATGAATACTTTCCATACCTGTGTTTCCACCAGGAAATATCCACTTTAATTTATCAATCATAAATTGATTAGCGTACGATTGTAAAACAGTTTCCCAACCGTTCAAGCACACCACTGCTATTGCAGAAACATCAGGATGTTGTTGAAAACATTGCATTGTCCGAATGATAATAGGAACTCCATCGACATGCATAAATTGTTTAGGGATATCTTGTCCCATACGATTTCCTGAACCGCCTGCTATTAATAATGCTATATTCATCTAGTTAATTTTATTTATAATTATATTCAAACACAAAAATTATCTTTTAAACATTAATCTTTTACGACTTCATACTCATTATTTCCTATTAGCGCAGCTGTTAAAGCAAATTTTGTGGCGCCATACATCTTTCCATATTGATAAGAATATGATTTCTCTGCTTTTGTTATTATCATAAAATCAAGAAAAGTCTTTAAATGCACTTCATAATCATCAACCACGGCATAGTCCATATGCTCTAATCTGCCTGGAATAACATAAACATACGACAAGGACTTCACAAGCTTCAAGAAATACGGAGAATCTGTTGTTACTACTATTTTATAACATTGAGGATGACGCATATGTAGTTGTTCCAAACACGCTAGGCTTTTTTTGATATAATATCTTTTTTCTTCCACTGTTAACTCTTCCCCAAACCCTGCATGATCTTTAAAATCCCCCAAAATACCGATGAAACGGAATGACACAGTGATGTATTTACCACCTATTTCCTGCAAACATTGACTGATAGCCTGCTCCAAACGGGGAGCAGGCTTAAATAGTTCTTGAAAAAAAGCTGGATATAAATCCTCACGTTGAGTAATAGAACTATATACATGACAAATGGGCTTCTTGAAATCCAGCAGACTGAAATAATCAGCTTGATGCCCACTCATCCCTACATAATTATTAAAGAAACGAAAATCAACAACCTTCTTGTCATGTGTCAAATCGGCTTCGTCAGCTACCCAATTTTCATGTACAGGCATCAGATAATCTTCTAACTTGAACGGATAATTCCAAGCTACTTTAAAAGTATATCCTCTTTGTTTGCAATAATAATATATAGAAAACAAGCCTCTTAAACGGTCGCTCAAACCACCATGAGGTGTCTTTCCATCAATAATAAAAACCACACGAGGAGGAGAGATAAACGACTCATTACCATGCGTCTTAGAATCAGCCGTATACACTTTTCTAAAAGTCACCACATACTTTACAGCCATTTGCAGCCTCGCTGTGTTTTTTCGCCCTATTAAACGAATCAATTTTTGAAATATACTATGTCTAGTCATAATCTACATTTTCTCAAAAGAAAGCTGATACTATTTTTATCTTAGATCTTATGATATATGCAATAAATTGTATATTTTACGGACTATCAACATTTTCTTCAACCTGCGCATAAAGGTATCATCAAGCTTTACATCCACCCATGAACCAGCCATCATGTGAATAGCAACACTCCCAAATCTAGCAGTAGGATAACTGGCAAATACTCCCGAATCAAAAAGACACACTTTATCTTTCAACATCTGCTTCTTATCCCTATATTTTAGTCCTCGTTTTTCCATGAGCCAGGAATAGATAACTGGAGCAGGTGTTTGATCAAACTCTCCTTGCTCATTTACAAACTGATGAGTATGATAATAATCCAATAATTCCTTTGTAAAAGGATGCCCTTTTTCACTACCTATAATAGCAGCCTGAATACCAAGGCCAACAACTTTTCTTACACTTTCTCTGCGTTTGTAGTCTAAGGTTATACTGTCCTTTAATTCTTTTTTGTAAGTGTGATTATACTCCATAGAAGATACAAAACCATAATTCAAAAATGTATCAAATTTTTTATTTACAATCACATCGGAATCAAGATAGAATCCCCCTTCAGTAAATAATGCATAAGCTCGGATATAATCGGCACAAAACGCCCATTTCTTTTGTGCATAAGCATCTTCTACCCATTTTACACTATGAATATCAAAAGCCTTTTTATCCCATTTTTTTATTCTGTACTCTGGCATCACTTTTCTCCATCCATCTATATACTTTTGAATATTGGCAGGAATAGGTTCATCACTCAGCCAACAATAATGTATTGTCTTTGGAATCATATTTATTTTTTTGATTTTTAAACGCAAAAGCAAAAAGGTATACTTGTGCAATAGCAGTACTTCCTACAGCCAAAGAATTTGAAGAGGAAACAAGCGATAAGAACAAAATACAAATAACCCAAGCATTAAATTTCCCATAAGGTATTAACCACTTATGAAACAAAGGGATAAAAAAAAGAATCATAGCAAATGTTTGCAGAATACCATATCGAAAAATAAAAATAATCCACGGATTCTCAATAATAAGATAATCCAAACCAGCCATCGCTTGAATATATATAATATCCTCATAAGGAATTCCGACAAACATAAATTCCCTATAATCCACAACCTGAAAAATATCTAAGATTTCTGTTCTTGCCATTGAACTGGCATCTCCATATAATCCTAAATCAAGCAAACGCCCTCCAAAACTTGTATTGAATAGCATATAAAGAAAGACAGCGCTTGTCAATCCTATACACAATACATATTTTATCCGATGACGAGAGTATATCATATTTTTATAATTCAACAAAATATATACAACGGCTGACAGGACAATAGAGAAACGTGAATTAAAACATAACAGAGCCAACATACCTATACTCCATAACAAATTTTTTTTCTTTATTGAGAACTCATTTTGTAAAAGAATAAATGGCATCATTAAAGACAATATACAAGAATTAGACAAAGGATGTCCCCATAACCCACAACTCCTAAACTCATAGGAATCTATTCTACCAACAAAAGCATCTTCATTTTCCATATTGCCGAAAAAATGAAACATCATAATTTTTTCCACAATAGCAATAAAACATTCTAAATAGAAGAATATCATCACAATATATCGAACTTCCATCTGCATACGTTTATTCTGAAACAAAGAGAAAAGACAAGATAAACATACCGGAAATACAATAGCTGAAATATAATTAGTAATTTGATATTCTCCCTTGATGATCATATTTACATATAACATTATTGCTATTACAATGAATATATGTTTCTCTGGATTGGGTATTGTCATTTTATGAACATATATAAAGAAACAGAAAAACAACAATATTACACCAATTCCCAATTTAAATACAGGGCTTATGTTTATCAGACTAGAATAGCCTATGACAGACAAAAGATTTCCTGTCAAAACCAAAAAAGAAAATATACCCCAAAGCAATAATCTAGAATACTTTTTACTATAACTCATCATATCCATCTAATTATACAACCAAAAATATTTTTTATTTTCTGTTTGTATCTTCCAGCCATTCGTTTCCATGAAGCTAGATATAGCTGGCCCCAAATATGAATAAAATAATTATTGAAAGAAACTACTACATAAGATTTTCTCAAATCTAAGTCCTTAGAATACAATCGTAAAACATTATTCTCATTCAAAAAAGATTCAACTGCTAGAGTTGCATCATATTGATGAACTAAACTCTGAATATCTTTTGTTGCAATAAGTGACATTGTATTATAAACAACATAATGATACAAAGCAGTATCAACACAAACTATGCTTGTTGCATAAAACAGATACTTAACACAGAATACATAGTCCTCACCTCCTTTATATCCTAAAGGAAAAACGATTTCATTATTTATTGCTATCAATCTTCTGAAAAAGAAGCGCCAAATAACTCCCCAATTACTGCCTATCACATCTTGCAGACATTCTTCTCTTGATTTATATGTGAAATAACGTACAGTATAGCGTGATATACTTTCACAATAAAATCCGAAAGAAATCGCATCCGCATTAGAAGTGATAGCTGTATGATATAGCAATGTGATTGAATCTGGTTCTATCCAATCATCACTGTCTATATACCAAATATATTCACCATTCGCCTCTGCCAATAAAAGGTTGCGAGCTGCCGCAACACCAACATTGTACTTCCCAGAAATAATTCTAACCTGATCTCTTCTATTAGGATATTTTTTCAAACAGGATTCTATCACCTGTACACTCCTATCGGGTGAACAATCATCATAAAATATAAATTCTACGTCCTCAAAAGTTTGACTGAATAACGAATCTGCACATTTGTATACAAAATTCTCGCATTTATATACAGGTACTAATATTGAAACTTGTACCATATCACCAATGTATAATTCTAAATATTGTATTTATTATGTAATAGCATATTCTATTTTTACATATATTAATTATCAAATATTTAAGTTTCTTTTGACGTAAGACCAATTCCGGATAAAGTTCTAAATATTTGCGATAAGATAATTTTCCATATCGCAAATATCCCCATTTTACAGAGATTTTATTACACTGCAACCAACTAGCAGGCTGCTTAGGAATAATATTTTGTATTACATTAATATAATGTTCTTCATTTTATACTTTTTTCAATGACTTTGAATGTGTCAAGGAAATACTGTTAATGCAATAATGATAAAAAGATTCCCCTATATAAATAATTTTTACATTTGATATTTTCATTACCAGTTCACATAGAAAGCACAAATCCTCACAAAAATTTAATTGATGATTAAAAGCAATACTTGCATTATCAATAGCTGCTTTTTTTACTAACTTATGACATAATCCACCAAAGACACGACCTGTAAACAAATCTTCAATAAGATTTCCTGTATATCGCTGCCTAACGATTTTTACATTATTCTTTGAATTAACATAAAAATCAGAAATTACAATATCAGCATTTTTATCCTCAGCTATTAAAAAAAGTTTTTCAAAACAATCCTGTTCTATCCAATCATCGCTGTCTATAAACTGAATATATTTTCCTTTTGCAATATTAAGACCATATTGTCTAGCCCCACTAACTCCATTATTATCTGTATGAAAAGCACTGACACGCTTGTCAGCTATTGCATATTCATCACAAAATAGCCCTGACAAATCAGAACTTCCATCATCAATCAGCAATAACTCAAAATCAGAAAATGATTGAGAAAGTATACTATCCACACAACGCTTTAAGTACTTTTCCGCATTATAGACAGGTACAATTACTGAAATTATAACTTCGCTTGATTTCATTACTAGACATTTAATATATAATTACACTATTCTAACTTAAGCACCTAATATTTGTCAATTGGATATTTTTAAATTCTCTCTTCCTAAAATCTAATATTTGATAATCTTTTGCTTTTAATCCACAACATATATTTTCTTTTCAATATTCTCTTTTCCACAACAGATAAATTCAGATATACCATAATTAATGTACACAATGGACAAGACAAAATTATAAACACAGCACTGTATAAATGAGAGGGAAGATATAAATAAAGTCCAATAGGAACTAAAGAAGAACAAAAAGAGACCTTTAATATCGGCTTTATTACATTTATCAAGTAGTCATGTTTATTCATCTTTATCATTGGACATACTACCCACACTCTCACAAATTGAGCTATTATTTCTATCAATAAATGTACAATAAACACTGTTCTAGGCAGCATTCCTAATTTCAAACATAAATATGCAACAGGAAATATCAACAGCAACACCCCTCCCTCTAACATTTGAAACCTCTTTATTTTACCTGTTGCATGAACTGAAACAATCATAGGATTAGACAATGCATTACACAAAGTGATAATTAACATTATCCGAACAAAAGGAATTGTATAATCAGGTACAACTCCAAGCCATATAGATAGTATAAATCTACTCTCTAAAAAAACAGGAAAGGACAGCAAAAAGAGTAAATAAAACGAATAACGTGAACTCGCAAAGACCAATTCATGCATATAACTATAATCCCCTATTGCATAAGATTTTGTTATTTGAGGATTCAAAGCCATTTGAAAATTGCGACAAAAATTTGATACAGCTAATTGAACTTGCACTGCAAGACCTCTCGCAGCATTCACTACCGGATTAAAAAACATATTCAAAAGAAGATTCAAGCCTTGAGTATAGCCCATAACAGCTAAATTGCCATTCATTGTCCAACCAGCAAATAATAGCATTCTAGAAAACAGCTTTTTATCTCTTGTCCATACAAAATGAGACTCTCGAAAATGTTTCTTACAATATGTACTATACACCAGGCAAACAAATATTTGAATAATAAAAGTGAGTACTACATATAATTTCAATTTATCATAATGGAACACAACAAGTACATATACGATAATAAGTTTCAAAATAACTTCCAAAACAGAAATATATGCAAAAGCGCCCATTTTTTCGTGAGCTATAATCACTGCATTATAAGGTACACTCATAATCATTACAACCGCTGTCAAAACAGCAAATTGAAAAACCCAAAATGCGGCATCCATCCGTTCTATTGGAATAATCATTTTATGATAAAAGAACCAAAGACCTATTGTTTCTGCTAAAAGAATTATAACCAACGAAATAATGCCATGTATTATAACACTCATACTAAACACTTTTGATAATTCTTTTTTCTTCTCCTCTACCTAAAGCAAAAGTTATAAAACGTTGGGTGCTTCCCGTCATTGCACTGTTTATAAAACTAAACATAGTTACTGCCCCACCCACAACATTATAAATACCATAATCCTCCACACCGAGCGTAACCAAAATCACACGGCTGGTATAAAGATTTACAGCCATCATAAAAAGCATACGAAAATAAAGTAATAGAGTATTTTTAGCTATTCTTTTATTATTTTGCTGAGATAAAGCAGACATTTTCAATTATAAAAAAGCACATTAAAATATTATGTCTATAATAGACAAGTCCCGTAATATGTATCCTAATTCTATTAATATATTCAAATCACTTGAAAGATATATATCTTCCACCTGCAACATTACTAAGCTTACAGCCCACACATTAGTAACGTGTCACCCCACATGTTACTAACCTTCCGGCATACACGTTACTAACCCTTAAAAGATCCTGTTCTTTTCCGAAAAGAACAAGGTCTTTAAAAAAAAGAACAGGACGTTTTCATTGAAAGAACAAGAGCTTTTAAAAATTTGACCTGTTGTTTTTTCCATAACGGTATCTACATGCCGAAACGCCTTACTTTTCCTTCAGATCTTTCAGCCACTCCGCAAACACCCTGCCTGTCGGCATTCCGGCTGAAGGATATGCATTGTGAAATGTTTCAGCCGGAAAATATCCTTCAGGAAAAACGATTCCCTAAGAATCGGAGGAAGATCAGTTCGGCTGAAACATTCCACCCCCAGCTGAAGGATTCCTGAACCCAATCCTTCAGCCGGAATGCCCACGGGTAGGGCGTTTGCGAGCAGGCTGAAGCTTTTGAAGGATTTTTCAGGGTATTCCCTATAGAGCATGATCAATAACCATATTCCACTGAAAAAAGTAAGATATTTTCGTGAGCAAAGTAATATATGTCCGCAGACAAAGTAACACCACTTACTTGGCTCACGAAGTCCACATACTTTTCTTTACAACAAAACAGACCTCACAGCCATCTCATGCCAATGACGATAATCCCCCATCGGCAAAACATGCTCCGACCACACTTTCCGGTAAATTCCATCGTGCAAAATGATGTACTCACCCAAACAGCCCTCCGCCTCATCGGCAGGAACAGAAACCATCACCACATATTCCACACAATCCGGGACACGAAACAAAGTCAGCTCACTTTTAGAAAACAAACCGCTCAACCTACAGGCGGAACGCTCGAAAGCCACCCAATACGCGTCAATGTCATACAGATGAATGAATTTATCATTATTCTTTTCCCTGGCTAAAATTTCCTTATACCGATTCTGAATCAGCTGCTGGAGCCGGATGCCTGACGGCATGGATGTGGTTCTACACATTATTATACATAAGATTTATATTATCAGATCATTTACTTCCCCATTAATCAAGGAATAAGAATGTTTAACGTAGCAAATGAAGTCATCTCTTCTTCGGCTCTTCTATCACTTCTATCAAGTCCGGCGAAAGCGTCGCCATGGCCATGGCTATCACCCCTTGCAGACTGATAACCACACGACGGTCTCTCGCACCTTTCACCTTTACAAACACCCCCTCGTAGCCCTCGAAGTCACCACCCGTAATACGGACTTTCGTACCTTTACGCAGGTTCACCTCATCGGGACTGAAGAAGATAAGATGCTCGTCATACGTTCCAGCCACAGCGATAAACTGCCTCATCTGATCATCGGGCACAATGATTTTCTGCCCGTTGCGGATATCAATCATATATTGAAAATACGGAAGTTTGAACTTCACCTTCTGAAGTTCGGACTGGACGGAATGAACAAATATCAGATCACTGATAACGGGAACCAGCTCACGCCTCTTGCGCCCGTTCCTTATACGAACTTCGTAACGCATGGGAATGAAATTGTTGATTCCTTCTTTATCCAACAAAGCCTTGATCTGCATCCCCCGGCGATAAGTGGCACGCATGGCAAACCATTGCATTTTTTCACTTGAAAGCATAGTTATGGAGCTTTGAAGTACAGATATATATCTGCAATTCAATCAATTACGAGAAGTTTCGTAAAATACAAGAGGAATCGGCCTCTTGTGATTAAGCTGACCAAAGAAAAGCTATTTCAACAAATGGAGGATGGGAATCCGCACGATGTAGATGCAGCCTGTCGGGTCAACCGATGACCTTCCGCAGATTCCCGAACCGGACGGTTCTTATGTGTTAAATCAGAATTGTAATACCTATATATAAAAAAAGCGCGGGAATCTGTACCTGTTACTCGTCCCGCCCTACAAGGCCTTCGCATTGCCCAATCCAGTCTGAACGAGCAACGCAGAAGCCCACGCCGATATGTATAATGACACTTGAATGCACCTTTGACCGACAAAGGCGCACCAAGGATATAAACATACCCCGCAGACACCTACTGTTGCTTTGTTTTGGCTGGATTTTAGAATTTGCGAAGTTCTGTAGAGCCAAGAACAAAACGTCAAGTAAACGTCTTTTCTATATATGTATATTTCCCACCTCCCTAACTTCCTTGCGGAAGTACCGGCGTGGAAAACGTGGCAAAGATAGCAATTTAATAAATAGGACGAAAATATATTCCGCTATTTTTAGTGATGTTTCTTTAAATGCCAACTGATGTCGGAACTGAAAAACGGAAAGCTGGTGCAATAACAATATGGCATTATTTATCTTCTGGTCATTTTATTCTTCAATCCATTCTACAATTTCTTGTGAAAGCGGACTAGTAGTAGAGCCGATTGAGGCAACCCATCTACCATTTTCATCAATCAGAAACTTATGAAAGTTCCACCCTATCTTAGCATCCGAAACCCCGTTTTCACTTTTATGCGTAAGCCATTGATAGAGGGGAGCTATATCTTTTCCCTTTACAGATATTTTAGCCATCATAGGAAAAGTCACTCCATAATTCAACGTACAAAACTCCTTGATTTCTTCATTCGTTCCGGGTTCCTGATGCAGGAAATTATTGGCAGGAAATCCGATAACGACAAAATCATCTTTTCCATATTTCTCATACAACTCCTCCAACTTGGCGTACTGGGGAGTGAAACCGCATTTAGATGCCACATTGACTACCAATACTTTCTTACCCTTGAATGTGGAAAGTGGCAAGTCCTTCCCGTCAATAGTCTTGACCGTAAAGTCATAAAAACTTTTTTGCTGTGCACCAGCTACCGATGTGATCATGGTTACAATTATGCTTAATATAAATGTTTTCATTTGAAATGCTATTTTATAATAGAACAATTCATGAAATTGAAAAGTTTTCTCTGAAAGAAAAGATTGACGAGAGAAAATCATTATCTTTGTTCTTCTGAAAAAGAACAGAAGATATTTATGAGCAAACAAGGAACCATCATTGTGGTAGATGATAACAAAGGAGTGCTGTCGGCAGTAAAGCTATTGCTGAAAAATCATTTCGAACATATCGTCACACTGCCCTCACCCATCACACTGCCCGCTGCGTTACGTGAAGGAAATGCGCAAGTGGTGCTGCTGGATATGAATTTCAGCAGCGGACTGAATACCGGGAATGAAGGTCTGTACTGGTTACATGAGATAAAGAAAATACACCCCTCCCTGCCCGTAGTACTTTTCACAGCCTATGCTGACATAGACCTGGCAGTGCGCGGCATCAAGGAAGGAGCAACAGACTTCATCGTCAAGCCTTGGGACAATGCCCGGCTGATAGAAACCTTGCTGTCTGCCTGCCGCAATTCCTCCAAGAACAAGAAGAGAGCGGAAATCCCTAAAACCGTATCTTCTATGTATTGGGGAGAAAGCAATGCCATGAAGCAACTGCGGACGCTGATAGAGAAAGTGGCGCAAACGGATGCCAATATTCTGATTACAGGAGAGAACGGCACAGGAAAAGAAATGCTGGCACGGGAAATACACGCTTTGTCTGCCCGATACCGGCGGGATATGATAACAGTGGACATGGGTGCCATCACCGAATCCCTGTTCGAAAGCGAACTGTTCGGTCATAAAAAAGGCTCGTTTACCGATGCCCATACCGACCGTGCTGGTAAATTTGAAGCCGCCCATGAAGGGACTTTGTTTCTGGACGAAATAGGCAACCTGCCCTATCACCTGCAATCCAAACTACTCACCGCCATTCAGAGCCGGAGCGTGGTGCGAGTAGGAAGCAACGAACCGATACCTGTCAACATACGTTTGATTTGCGCCACCAATTGTGATTTGGAAGAGATGGTGGCCAAAGGCAAATTCCGCGAAGATTTGCTTTACCGCATCAATACCATCCACATCGAGATTCCCCCTCTGCGGGAACGCAAAGAAGATATTATCCCTTTGGCCGAACGCTTTATAGACCGATTCTGCAAACAATATGACAAAGGAAATATCCTTCTTTCTACCGGTGCGCAAGAAAAGTTACGGACATATCCGTGGTATGGAAACATACGCGAACTGGAACATGCCGTAGAGAAAGCGGTCATTATCAATGAAGATGGTATATTGAGTGAGGAACATTTTCATTTTCCCCGAAAAGTAGCGGCTCCTGCGACAGAAACAAGTGTCTCAACTCTGGAGGAGATGGAATTGCAAATGATTCAGAAGGCGATAGAGAAATGCAACGGAAACCTCTCGGCTGTAGCGGCACAGTTGGGAATTACCCGTCAGACGCTTTATAACAAGATGAAAAAATTCGGATTATGACCATTTTCTCATGTCCTTCCTCACTACAATCAAATTTTAAACAGACTCTAAAGAAGCATCAACGAAACAATAAATAATCAAGCTGTGAAACAATTCTTCTTCCGTTTTTTCACTGTACTGTTCCTAGGTATTGCCTGCACCTTACTAATCCAGCAGCGCAATTGGCTGTGGCTATGCGTAGCCGTACCTTCATTCCTTGTTTCCATAGGCTGGTTTTACCGCCTGTACACTTTTAATACCCGGAAGATAGCCTTTCTGCTCGACGCCATCGAAAACGACGACCCCGCTGTTCGTTTTTATGAACATGCCTCCCCTGGCGATTCTTCCATGGTCAATGTCATGCTGAACCGCATCGCACGTATTTTGTACAATGTAAAACAGGAAACGGCACAACGAGAGAAATATTATGAGCTCATCATGGACTTTGTAGAAACCGGCATTGTGGTGCTGAACAGCAAAGGCTCCGTTTATCAAAAGAATAAAGAGGCCATGAATCTGTTGGGGCTGGATGTTTTGACTCATGTCAAACAACTCTCTCGCATCTCGGATGAACTGATGATTGCTTTGGAAAAAGCAGTTCCGGGTGACAAGCTGCAAATTCAGTTCAACACAGAACGGGGAACAGTACATCTTGCCTTACGGGTGTCCGGCATCCGTATCAAAGACGAGGAACTCCGCATTATTGCCTTGAGTGATATCAATCGGGAGCTGGATGAACGGGAAATAGATTCATGGATACGCCTCACCCGCGTACTGACTCATGAAATAATGAATTCACTCACTCCGGTGACTTCCCTCAGCGAAACACTACTGGCTCTTCCCGGAGCAGAAAATGAAGAAATGAAACAAGGGCTGGAAACGATTCACTCTACAGGTAAAGGATTGATAAATTTTGTCATGTCTTATCGCAAACTGACACGACTGCCATCACCTGAACCATCGCTGTTCTATGTCCGTCCTTTCCTGGAACGGATGATCCGACTGGCACAGCACCAGCATCCATGCCCCAACATCACTCTTTCCATCCTCGAAGCCCGGGAAGACCTGATAGTCTTTGCCGACGAGAACCTGATAGCCCAAGTGGTTACGAATCTGCTGAAAAATGCGATTCAAGCCATAGGTAATGCTCCCGACGGAAAGATCACCTTGAAAGCTTATTGTGATCCGCAAGAAAGTATCCGTATAGAGATAGCCAACAACGGTCCCGCTATTCCTCCCGATGCAGCCGGACAAATTTTTGTACCTTTCTTCACGACCAAAGAGGAAGGAAGCGGCATCGGACTGAGTCTAAGCAAACAAATCATGAGGCTGAGCGGTGGCACACTGACCCTGCTGCCTTACAAGGAAAAGGGACAGGCCACTGTTTTTGTACTGGTTTTTAATTAAAAATAAAAATGTGCTAATGTGTCAGCCAATTACCATCCGGTACACAGCGCAGCCATTAGCAAATTAGCAAATTATTTAAAATGAAACATTCTCCTGAATTATTAGTTTATAAAGCCTCTGCCGGTTCGGGAAAAACATTCACACTGGCCGTGGAATATATAAAGCTGCTGATACAGAACCCACGGGCATACCGTAATATACTGGCTGTGACTTTTACCAACAAGGCCACTACCGAAATGAAAGAGCGGATTCTGAGCCAGCTATACGGAATATGGATAAAGGATAAGGATTCTGATCCCTATTTACAGAAAATCACAGAAGAACTGGAAATGCCCCCAGAAGACATAAGGACAGCCGCCGGTACGGCACTGCACTACATGATACACGATTACAGCCGCTTCCGGGTGGAAACCATTGACTCATTCTTCCAGTCGGTGATGCGCAATTTGGCACGGGAGCTGGAATTGGGTGCCAATCTGAATATCGAACTGAACAATATGGAGGTACTGAGTGATGCCGTGGACTCCATGATAGAAAAGCTGGACCGACAATCTCCCGTACTCTATTGGCTGTTGGAATACATAGAAGAAAGAATTGCCGATGACAAGAGGTGGAATGTTTCCGGTGAGATAAAGAATTTCGGACGAAACATCTTCGATGAAGGATATATAGAAAAAGGAAATGGGCTACGGGAAAAATTACGGGACAAAGACTGTATCAAGAATTACCGCAAGACGCTGCAAGCCATTTTGGAAGAGGTGCAAGAACAAATGAAAGGATTTGCCGACCAATTCTTCGGAATATTGGATACAAACGGGGTGAAAGTAGAAGATTTGAAAAACGGTTCCCGAGGTATAGCCGGCTATTTTAATAAACTACAATCGGGCAAACTGGATGACAGCGTCCGCAATGTAACAGTGGAAAAATGTCTGGACTGCCCCGACGAATGGGTGAAAAAAACCTCCCCCATACGCAACGCTATCATAGGCCTGGCAGAAAAAGAACTGATTCCCCTGCTGAATGAATCGGAAAAATATAGAAGCCGGAACAATATGCTGGCCAATTCCTGCCAACTCTCCCTGCGCCACGTAAACAATATCCGTCTGCTGGCCAATATAGACGAAGAGGTACGCGAATTGAACCATGAGAACAATCGCTTCCTGCTGTCGGATACCAACGCGTTGCTTCATAACCTGGTAAAAGAAGGAGATTCCTCGTTTGTATTCGAAAAGATAGGAACAACCATACGCAACGTAATGATTGATGAATTTCAGGATACTTCGCGTATGCAATGGGACAATTTCCGTCTGTTGCTGCTCGAAGGTTTGTCTCAGGGAGCAGACAGCTTGATTGTAGGAGACGTGAAACAATCCATCTACCGCTGGAGAAACGGTGACTGGGGCATACTGAACGGACTGAAAACAAACATCGAAGCCTTTCCCGTCAAAGTAAAGACACTGACCACCAACCGCCGGAGCGCTGCAAACATCATTCACTTCAACAACGAAGTGTTTACAGCCGCCTGCGAGGTGTTGAACAACATTTATAAGGAAGAACAAAAAAAGGAATGCAAGGAACTGAAGGAAGCCTACAACGACGTGTGTCAGGAAACATACAAAGATCCCGGAAAAGGGTATGTCAAAGTGGAATTTCTATCGGATACGGAAGACATGACCTATATGGAAAACACCCTGTACCACCTAGGAGAAGAAGTGGAGCTACTTGTGGCGCAGGGCGTGCAACTGAAAGATATTGCCATCCTGGTGCGCAAGAACAGAAGCATTCCTTTAATAGCCGATTACTTCGACAAGAACACCTCTTACAAAATCGTATCCGATGAGGCATTCCGACTGGATGCCTCACTGGCGGTATGTATGATAATGGATGGCCTGCGCTACTTGTCACAACCCGGAAACCGGATTGCCAAAGCGCAACTGGCTGCTGCTTATCAGAATGAAGTATTACATAAAGGAATAGATCTCAACACTCTATTGCTGAACGAAATAGATGATTATCTGCCATTCGATTTCATAAAAGAAGCGGAACAGCTTCGCCTCATGCCACTGTATGAACTGATGGAAAAACTTTTCAATCTGTTTCAGATGTCCTGCATCAAACAACAGGATGCCTATCTGTGCGCCTTCTTTGATGCCGTGACGGAATATTTGCAAAGCAATTCTTCCGAATTATCCGCTTTTATCACCTACTGGGAAGAAAAACTAGGCAGCAAGACCATCCCTTCCGGCGAGGTGGAAGGAATTCGCATTCTCTCCATCCACAAGTCCAAAGGCTTGGAATACCATACCGTACTGCTACCCTTCTGCGACTGGAAAATGGAGAATGAGACTTACAACCATCTGGTATGGTGTGCTCCCCGGCAAGCTCCGTTTAGCGATCTTGACATTGTTCCCATCAACTATTCCACAGCCATGCAGCAATCCATTTATCGGGAAGAGTTCCTGAATGAACGCTTGCAATTATGGGTGGATAATCTGAACCTGCTTTATGTGGCATTTACCCGTGCCAAAAAGAACTTGATTATATATGGAAAGGCGGAACAGAAAGGAACGGTATCCGAATTGTTAGGAAATGCCTTATCCGACATGACCGGAAAGAGCTATGCCACCGGAGAAGAAATATACGAACTGGGAACGCTCTATCTCTCATCTCACGAAGAGGAAAAACAAGTGTCCGGCAACAAGCTGCTGACTGTAGCCCGACGTTTGCCTATCCATCTGGAAACGCTGGAAACCAACATCGAATTCAAACAGTCCAACCGTTCTGCCGAATTTATCCGGGGAGAAGAGGAAACGGAAGACAAATACATCCGGCAAGGACAGTTGTTGCATAATCTATTCTCCGTAATCCGTACCACGGACGATGTGCCTCCCGCCATAGAACGCCTGCGTTTCGAAGGAATCATAGAGTCGGCACAACAAGAGGAACAAATACGAAAACTCACCGAATGGGCTTTGAGGCATCCGCTGGTCAAAGAATGGTATTCGGGCCGCTGGGAACTATACAATGAGTGTGCCATTATTTATCGGGAAAAAGGAGTCCTGCAAACCCGCCGTCCGGACCGCGTGATGATGAAAGACGGGGAGGTGATTGTGGTGGACTTTAAATTCGGTAAAAAGCGGAAGGCTTACAACAAGCAGGTGAAAGAATATATGGATTTATTATCAGACATGGGATATGAGCATATCCGTGGCTATTTATGGTATGTATTTAACAACGAACTGGAGGAAATAGAATAATGGAAAGCTTTTTGAAACTGGTAGCAGCCGATTTATATAAACATACGGAAGGAAACCTGGCACATACAGCCGTGGTTTTTCCTAACAAACGTGCCGGACTTTTCTTTAATGAGTATCTCGCCCAAGAGTCGGACTCACCTATTTGGTCGCCCGCATACGTCAGCATCAGCGAATTGTTCCGTAGTCTTTCTCCATGGGAAGTGGGTGATCCGGTAAAACTGGTATGCGAACTTTATAAGATATTCCGACGGGAAACTCAAAGTACGGAAACACTGGATGATTTCTATTTTTGGGGAGAAATGCTGATCAGTGATTTTGACGATGCCGACAAAAATAGAGTGGATACCGACAAACTGTTTTCCAATTTACAGGATCTGCGCAACATAATGGACGACTACACCTTCATTGATGATGAGCAGGAAGAAGCTATCCGGCAGTTCTTCCAGAACTTCTCCATCGAACGGAGAACAGCGCTGAAAGAACGGTTTATCTCTTTATGGAACGTATTGGGGAACATCTACAAAGGGTTCCGTGAATCCTTAGCTTCTCAAAACATTGCCTACGAAGGAATGATGTACCGTCACGTCATAGAGCATCTGGATGTGGACAAACTTCCATACGAGAAATATGTTTTTGTAGGATTTAATGTGCTGAACAAAGTGGAACATACGTTGTTCACCCAATTGAAAGATGCCGGAAAAGCTGTTTTTTATTGGGATTACGACGAATTTTATATGAAGGAAAACAGACAAGCCGTCACCCATGAAGCCGGAGAGTTTATCCGCCGGAACTTACGCGACTTTCCTTCTCCTTTGTCCGGTGAGTTATTCAAAAATCTCTCGAAACCTAAAGAGGTACACTACATCGCATCTTCCACTGAAAATGCACAAGCCCGTTACCTGCCTCAATGGATACGAAACAATCTGACTACACCGGAAAAGGAAACCGCAGTCGTATTGTGTAACGAAGCATTGCTTCAACCGGTCCTCCATTCATTGCCGGCAGAAGTAAAACATGTCAATATCACCATGGGATTTCCGTTATCGCAAACTCCTGTATATAGTTTCCTCATCGCCTTACTGGAGTTGCATACCCACGGATTTAATTTCAAAAGCGGCCGCTACACGTTTCAATCAGTTGTTACACTGTTAAAACACCCCTATACCCGCCAACTCACCGGTCAAGCCGAATTGTTGGAGAAAGAACTGACCCGAAACAACCGTTTCTATCCGTTACCCGGCGAATTGGGCAAAGATGAATTCCTGACCCGGCTTTTCACTCCGCTTTCCGGAAACCTGAATCTGTGCATACGCCTGTCCGAAACTTTGCAGCAAGTGGCAAGCATTTACCAGGCAAACACTTCCGGTACCGAGGACACAGATGCATTCAACCAACTTTATCGGGAATCGCTTTTCAAAGCCTATACCACCATCAACCGGTTCCGCACACTGATAGAAGAAGATGAATTAACCGTACAAAGCGAAACATTCCGGCGATTGCTGGTCAAGATCTTATCAACGACTAATATTCCATTCCACGGCGAACCGGCCATTGGTATGCAGGTCATGGGGGTATTGGAAACACGTAACCTGGATTTCCGCCACTTGGTATTACTATCGGTCAATGAAGGGCAGCTTCCCAAATCGGGAGGAGACTCTTCCTTTATTCCTTACAACCTGCGCAAAGCTTTCGGAATGACTACTATAGAGCATAAAATTGCCGTATATGCATACTATTTCTATCGTCTGCTGCAACGGGCAGAAAGGATTACCTTAATTTACAATACCAGTTCGGACGGACTGAACCGCGGCGAATGGAGCCGTTTCATGCTGCAATTCCTTATTGAATGGCCTCACCCCATCACACGTCAGTTTCTGGAGGCCGGACAGTCCCCCCAAGGCACCTCGTCTATCACTGTAGAAAAGACCCCGGATGTCATGCGCCAGATGCAAAGCCTGTTTGATGTCCGTGCCAATCCCAAAGCAAAATTTTCTCCATCAGCCTTGAATTATTATCTGGATTGTCCTTTAAAATTTTATTATAGGTATGTAGCCGGCCTCTCCGCCCCCGATGAAGTGAGTGCAGAAATAGATTCCGCCACATTCGGAAGTATTTTCCATTACGCAGCCGAACATATTTATAAAGACCTGACCACTCATGGCAAAGTCATTAATAAGGAAGCATTGGAAACGTTGCTACGCAATGACGTGAAGCTGCAAGATTATGTGGATACAGCATTCAAAAAATTATTCTTTAATGTTCCGCAAAACGAAAAACCGGAATATAACGGCGTACAACTTATCAACTCTGCCGTTATTGCAAGATATTTAAAACAACTTTTACAAAATGATTTACGTTACGCTCCCTTCACTTTTATTGCATCGGAAATGGAAGTGGATGAACCCATCGACATACAAACACCCAAAGGAGTCATAAAATCACGTATCGGAGGAATTATTGACCGTATGGACAGCAAGGATGGCACACTTCGTATTGTGGACTACAAGACAGGTGGTGATGCAGACACCCCACCCCATGTGGAATCTCTGTTTATTCCAGACAAGAAACGTTCCAACTATGTATTCCAAACGTTCCTGTATGCCGCCATCATGTGCCGCAAGCAACCAACGATGAAGATAGCTCCGGCCCTTCTCTATATTCATCGGGCCGCTACAGAAACCTATTCTCCCGTTATACAAATGGGCGAGTCACGAAAGCCCAAAGAGGCTGTGGAAGATTTCAGTAAATATGAAAAAGAATACCGTGAACGACTTCAAGGATTATTAGAAGAAATATTTAATCCGGAAAAATCATTTACCCAAACAGAAATCATAGAAAAATGTACCTATTGTGATTTCAAGGCACTATGTAAAAGATAGACTATAGTGATTAGTGGTTAATACCTGCGGCATGACAGCGCAGTCCACTAATCACTAACCACTGATCTGCCACACTATTCCAACGCTCTCTGCCTGCAAAAACATCCACAGAATTTATCTTCCACATTCTCTATCGGTGCTTCGAAAATACCATAGACGGAAGACCCAGAGCCACTCATGGCAGCATACACTGCCCCCAAATCATACAATTCATCTTTTATAGCAGCAATCTCAGGGAACTTTTTGAAGACACTATCTTCAAAATCATTCTTCATACTGCTTTTCCATGTTTCTATAGGTTGCTTTACAACTTCTTTCAAAGAAACAGCCGGACGCACAGGCTTTATTTCGGCAAACGCATCCCGGGTGGACACAAAGATATCAGGTTTAATCAAAATTATGTGGTATCCCTTTAATGACAATTCCACAGGCTCGAACAGATTCCCTATTCCGGTAGCGAAAACAGGTTTGTTCCGAATGAAAAAAGCACAGTCTGCCCCTAGTTTTGCAGCATATTCCTCCATCCGTTCCGTACTGAGTCCCAATGAAAATTTATCATTCAGAAGCTTTATTATACAAGCGGCATCTGATGATCCGCCACCTAGTCCGGCACCCGCCGGTATATGCTTGTACATGTGTATATCTACCGGCAACAGTCCGGGATAGTCTTTTTTTAATAACTTGTAGGCTTTTACTACCAGATTATCTTCGGGTTCACCCTCCAAAGGAGATCCGCTTATGTGTAAAGTGTATTCTTTGTCATTGTTTTCCCGCCGCGTCACTTCCAGAGCGTCTTGCAGGTTTATCGGATAAAATATGGTTTCCAGATTGTGGTATCCATCCGGGCGCTTTTCTACAATATTAAGTCCCAAATTAATCTTTGCATTAGGAAATGTAATCATATTCTGTTCTTTAAATAGTTATTTTTAGTGTGTTTCGTTAGATTGTTGCCCGTTCTACAAAGATGCACGCCATCTTTTATCCGGACAGAGCGCCAAATATAGAACAAACTTTTCATTTTACCATATAAAAAAACCATTTACTGTCCAGATTGTTCATTTCTCCGTAGATTCAGGTTCATATTTCTTTTATTATTTTTGGGAATGGACGAGTGCCCAACTCAGCAAAAAGTTCTATCTTTGCCCTACTTTAAACAGACGACAATGGCAGAAACGAGAAAAATGACACGTACTCCCAAAACTTCGAAAGCAAAGCCTGTTGACGAATACGGACATTTACAGCCCCAGGCACCTGAGCTGGAGGAAGCTGTATTGGGAGCCTTAATGATAGAAAAAGATGCTTACTCATTAGTAAGTGAGATTCTTCGTCCCGAATCTTTTTATGAACGCCGTCACCAACTTATTTATTCGGCTATTACCTCTTTGGCTTTACGCCAGCAACCAGTCGATATCTTGACTGTGGCCGAACAATTACGCAGCACCGGTGAACTGGAAGATGCAGGCGGTCCTTTTTACATAACACAGCTAAGCGGCAAGGTAGCCTCTTCCGCACACATAGAATATCACGCACGTATCATCGCGCAGAAGTTTCTTGCACGCGAACTGATTACCTTTACCAGCAACATCCAGACAAAGGCTTTCGACGAAACCCAAGACGTGGACGACCTGATGCAGGAAGCGGAAGGAAAACTGTTCGAAATCTCGCAACAGAACATGAAGAAGGATTATACGCAAATCAACCCTGTCATTCAGGAAGCGTATGAGATGCTTCAAAAAGCGGCGGCACGAACGGACGGGCTGAGTGGTCTGGAAAGCGGTTTCCATGCATTGGACAAAATGACCTCGGGCTGGCAAAATTCCGACCTGGTGATTATTGCCGCCCGCCCCGCTATGGGTAAAACGGCTTTTGTGCTTTCCATGGCAAAGAACATGGCGGTAAATGCGAAAATCCCTGTGGCTTTGTTCTCTCTTGAAATGTCCAACGTACAGTTAGTCAACCGTATGATTGTCAACGTGTGCGAAATTCCGGGTGAGAAAATCAAGAGTGGTCAGTTGGCTCCGTATGAATGGGGACAATTGGATTATAAAATAAAAGAATTATACGATGCTCCGATGTATGTGGATGACACACCATCCTTGTCCGTCTTTGAATTACGCACCAAAGCACGACGGCTTGTACGCGAGCATGGAGTAAAAATCATTATCATTGACTACCTTCAGTTAATGAATGCCAGCGGAATGTCATTCGGCAGCCGTCAGGAAGAGGTCAGTACCATTTCACGTTCACTGAAGGGGTTAGCCAAAGAACTGAACATCCCCATCATCGCACTGAGCCAGCTGAACCGTGGTGTGGAAAGTCGTGAGGGTATTGACGGAAAACGTCCCCAGCTCAGTGACCTCCGTGAATCCGGAGCTATTGAGCAGGATGCCGATATGGTATGCTTTATCCACCGCCCGGAATACTATAAAATCTACTCGGATGAAAAAGGGAACGACCTGCACGGTATGGCAGAAATCATTATCGCCAAACACCGTAACGGTGCCGTAGGTGATGTACTGCTGCGTTTCCGTGGCGAATTCGCCCGCTTCCAGAATCCGGACGATGATGTCATCGTGCCTATGCCGGGTGAGGCGCCGGGTATTATCCGTTCCAAAATGAACGGTGGCGGCAACAATGTACCTCCCCCATCTCCTGATGCCGCACCTGCCGACAATAATCCGTTCGGAACCCCTATTCCCGAAGGACCTTTACCGTTCTGACATTTATTTATCCCTCACAGAATTAACACGGATTATTTCCCTCAAAGAAAAATCTGTGTTAATCTGAGTAATCTGTGATGGATAAATAACAGGATAAAAGAAAATAATTACTAAATTTGCAGGTCATTTTGAAATACATAAAAAATATCATATATGAATATCTCTTATAATTGGCTGAAAGAATACGTCAACTTCGATTTGACACCGGATGAAGTGGCCGAAGCGCTGACTTCCATCGGTTTGGAAACCGGAGGCGTAGAAGAAGTCCAAACAATTAAAGGTGGTCTGGAAGGTATTGTCATCGGCGAAGTGCTGACTTGCGAACCTCATCCCAATTCAGACCACATGCATGTTACTACTGTGAATTTGGGACAAGGAGAACCGGTACAGATTGTCTGTGGAGCTGCTAACGTAGCTGCCGGACAGAAAGTGGTGGTTGCCACATTGGGCACCAAACTATACGATGGCGAAGAATGTTTTACCATCAAGAAATCAAAGCTCCGCGGAGTTGAATCTATGGGTATGATCTGTGCCGAAGACGAAATCGGTATCGGAAACAGCCACGAAGGTATCATCGTATTGCCGGCGGATGCTGTTCCGGGTACTCCCGCTAAAGATTATTTCAATATCAAAAGCGAATACGTACTGGAAGTGGATATCACCCCGAACCGTGCGGACGCCTGCTCACATTACGGCGTGGCCCGAGATCTGTATGCCTACCTGATTCAAAACGGCAAACAAGCCACTTTAAAACGTCCGTCTGTAGAAGCGTTTAAAGTGGATAACCATGATATGGACATCGCCATTGAAGTAGAGAATACGGAAGCATGTCCGCGTTATGCCGGAGTTTCCATAAAAGGGGTAACTGTAAAAGAGAGTCCCGAATGGCTGCAAAACAAATTACGCCTGATCGGAGTACGTCCTATCAATAATATCGTGGATATCACCAACTACATCCTTCACGCATACGGCCAGCCCCTGCACTGTTTTGATGCAGATAAGATTAAAGGTGGGAAGATTGTAGTGAAGACTGTTGCCGAAGGTACTACATTCGTTACTTTGGACGAAGTGGAACGCAAATTATCCGACAAGGACCTGATGATATGCAACACAGAAGAACCGATGTGCATTGCCGGTGTATTCGGTGGTCTGGATTCGGGAACAACCGAGCAGACAGTAGATGTATTTTTGGAAAGCGCTTATTTCAACCCGACTTGGGTACGTAAAACAGCCCGTCGCCATGGATTGAGTACGGACTCTTCTTTCCGTTTTGAACGTGGTATTGACCCCAACGGAACTATTTATGCATTGAAAGAAGCGGCTTTACTGGTTCAAGAACTGGCAGGAGGTACTATTTCTTCTGAAATTAAAGACAACTACCCTGCCCCGATAGCCGATTTTACAGTAGAGCTGAATTATGAGAAAGTCCACTCACTGATAGGAAAAACCATACCGGTGGAAACCATAAAGAGCATTGTCACCAGTCTTGAAATGAAGATTGTGAACGAAACACCCGGAGGCTTGACTTTACAAGTTCCCCCCTATCGTGTGGATGTGCAACGTGATTGCGATGTAGTAGAAGACATTCTCCGTATCTACGGATATAATAATGTGGAGATTCCTACTACCTTGAAATCCAGCCTGACCACCAAAGGTGAAGTGGATTACTCCCAGAAATTACAAAATCTGATTTCAGAGCAACTGGTAGGTTGTGGTTTCAATGAAATACTGAACAATTCACTGACCGCCGCTTCCTATTACGAAGGATTGGAAACATACAAGAACGAAAATTTGGTTTACTTGATGAACCCATTGAGTAACGATTTGAACGTGATGCGTCAAACTTTATTATTCGGTGGTTTGGAAAGCATCCAGCACAATGCCAATCGCAAGAACGCCGATTTGAAATTCTTTGAATTCGGTAACTGCTATTTTTATAACGCAGAAAAGAAAAACCCGGAAAAAGTGCTTGCGGCTTATGCTGAAGAATATCATTTAGGATTGTGGGTAACCGGCAAACGCGTCAGCAATTCATGGGCCCATCCCGATGAAAACAGCAGTGTTTACGAATTAAAAGCATACGTGCTGAACATCTTTACCCGTTTGGGATTGAATTTCGGCAACGTGGTATTCGGTAACCTGACCAACGATATCTATTCAACAGCCATCAGCGTACACACACGTGGCGGCAAGTTATTGGCCACCTTCGGCATCATCAGCAAGAAGATTCAAAAAGCATTCGATATAGACAATGAGGTATATTATGCAGAAATCAACTGGAAAGAACTGATGAAAGCCATCAAGTCGGCTAAAGTCAACTTTAAAGAACTTTCCAAGTTCCCGGCTGTGAAACGTGACTTGGCTTTGTTGATTGACAAGAACATACAGTTTGCAGAAATCGAAAAAATAGCCTATGAGACTGAAAAGAAACTGCTGAAAGAAGTAGAATTGTTTGATGTTTATGAAGGCAAGAATCTGGAACCGGATAAAAAAAGTTATGCAGTGAGCTTCTTGTTACAGGATGAAAGCGCAACACTGAACGACAAACAGATTGACAAGATCATGTCCAAACTGATTGCTAACCTGGAAAACAAACTAGGTGCAAAACTAAGATAATAATAAAAATAACCATTATAAAACTACAATCCAATGGGAAGAGCATTTGAATATAGAAAAGCTACAAAGCTGAAAAGATGGGGCCACATGGCCAAAACATTTACAAGACTGGGTAAACAAATCGCTATAGCTGTAAAAGCAGGTGGTCCGGAACCCGAAAATAACCCGACCCTACGTGGTGTGATCGCTACTTGTAAGCGTGAAAACATGCCGAAGGATAACATTGAACGCGCCATTAAGAATGCAATGGGTAAAGATACCAGTGACTACAAAGGTATGACTTACGAAGGATATGGTCCTCACGGAGTAGCTGTATTTGTTGATACATTGACAGACAACACTACTCGTACCGTAGCAGATGTGCGTTCAGTATTCAACAAATTCGGTGGAAACTTGGGTACTACCGGTTCCTTAGCTTTCTTGTTCGACCATAAATGTGTATTTACTTTCAAGAAGAAAGAGGGAATGGATATGGAAGAACTGATCCTGGATTTGATTGACTATAATGTAGAGGATGAGTTCGACGAAGATGAAGAAGAAGGAACTATCACCATCTATGGTGATCCGAAGAGCTACGCAGCAATTCAGAAACACTTGGAAGAATGTGGTTTCGAAGAAGTGGGTGGTGATTTCACATATATTCCCAATGACTTAAAAGATGTGACTCCTGAACAACGTGAAACTCTAGACAAGATGGTAGAGCGTCTGGAAGAATTTGATGATGTTCAGACCGTTTATACAAACATGAAACCTGCATCTGAAGAGGAAGAATAAAATGAAAATAACCTATAAGACGCAAGGCACTTGCAGCAGCCACATCGAAGTGGAAGTAGAAGATGACGTTATTCAACAAGTTTTCTTTTGGGGCGGATGCAATGGAAACTTACAAGGTATCAGCCGATTGGTGAAAGGAATGAAAGTGGAAGAGGTCTTACAGAAACTGGAAGGTGTAAGATGCGGAAACCGTTCTACTTCCTGTCCGGATCAATTATGTAAGGCGTTGCGTGAAATGAAACAATAAAAAAGAGGCTGTCTTATCTTGCATTCAAGTTTGAGACAGCTTCTCTTTTTTTCAATATATTATCTTACTTTATTTAGAATGATTGTAACCATTCACAAGCCGTTTCAGGCATTATATTAGCTAAATTAGTATTTATCGATTGGGTATCGGTAAGATTATAACATTTATTATACTTGACGTGATATTTACTCACGCTATCTTTTTTATATCAGAAATAAAAAATGTTTTATTCAAAAGCGACAATGAATAAACGATACTCCTCAAAAAGAAAGAGGCTTCCGTTTCCAGTTGCCTCTCTTTTCTTTTCGGATAAACGCTTTTATCCGTAAGTGTACTGACTTTCACAAGCAAATACTAACTATTAATCTTAAATCTATTACTATGAAAAACACATTATATTAACACGCGAATCGCATAGATTGTTCAACAAAAAGAAATGAAAAGAGTGTTAAATATATAACAAAGGGAGATCCAATTGTTTTTTAATGCAAGAATAACAATTAAGTCTGCTAAAAGTTGGAGAAACGGAAATACAAAAAACGTATCGTGATTTCACATAATCGTAACATAAGCAAAATCCAATACAATATAGATATATACTATAAAAGAGAAAGGATGCCATCAGGACACCCTTTCTCATCGCTCATTTGTAACTATAGAGAGTTAGACTCTCATTAAAAACGCTGTAAAATTAATAAAATAATTTTAGATGCAAAATTAGTTTTATAGAAAAATTCAAAAGGTATTCAAAGTTTAGATGAAAAAAACAATTATTTATTGGCTAGAACTGAAAAACATCCATCACGAGCAATACCAAGATAATCTAAAAATAAATTCACTCCACTCATCAATGTCGTCTTAGGTATAGGAAAACCCTCGTTGATTTCATAGTGTTGTGCCAACAAGTTTCCCCCCGGACAAACAATTCCGGATTGGCTGGGCAAAACATATACATTTCGCATATAGTGGGGTTACGGAATCCCTTACTTACCATCATTTTCATTTCAGCATTTCCGGGAAGATGAAAAGCCAGCCCACCTTGGAGAACCCACTCAGTGCCCACATGTGAATGATAGTCAATCCGCATACCCACATTTAAAGACAACCAACCTTGTATATCCTACCGAACATCAATATAGCCGGCAAATTCATCTTGTTCCTGTCGCTACAATCCGATTCCATGATTCCCCTGCCCGTAGTGAATAGCCCGGGAACCTGTTCGGTCAAAGCAGGAAGCACGGAAGGTTGATAAGTATGTTCCAAATTTTGCCTCCCTACCACCGAAATAGTCATCGGCAAATGCCGTATGTCCGTTTCATTCCGTGTTCCCGTAACCACCACTTCTTCTACCTTATAACTTCTCGTACGAGTAGTACCCTGCATATTTTCATGAACATGGAGCATGCTAACATTCATTATACCGACAGCACACAAACATGCAATAATCATTGTATTGTTTTTCATCTTCAAAGTTTTATCATACTTATTGTCTTCGTTTGCAAATTTACAATAAGGGAATGACATTCTTTGTAAATGAATTACAGGAATTACAACCTTAATTACTGACTATGGGCATCTTATGTCTTATCATTCGTATTTTAACGAACGAGCCGGTTTACTATAAATAACCTTCATGGTCTGTCCTGCTACAGTTAAGAAGGAAATAAGCAGCATCAATACGATAGGCAACAAGAAGAACCACACCTCCAGTTCCGTCCGGAACGGATAATGACTCAACCATGCATTCATGCTGAACCAAGCTACCGGCAAAGCAATCACAACCGCAATAATAATAGGAATAAAGAAACCTTTACCCAACTGATAAAACAAATTCCAACGAGATGCCCCCAATACTTTCCGAATGCCCATCTCCTTGGTGCGGACGGCACAAGAAAACATAACCAACACCCATAAACCTAAGCAAGAGATAAAAATAGCCAATCCGGTAAAACCTCCCATCAATACGCCGAAAGCCTCATCCTGACGGTACTGCCGGTCATAGAACTGGTCGAGGAAGAAATAATCAAAACTGGAATCCGCAAAGTAATTATTCCATATTTCTCCTATCTGTGATACTAATTCCGAAGGATCACCCGGTTTCATCACGACTGAGATATAACGCTGAGGAATCCAATCAATCTTATCTTTATGAAAAAGCATCACTCCTGTATAACCTTTATTCAACGCTTGCTGATGATAGTCCTTCACTACTCCGATTACCTGCATGGGCTCTCCTACCGTTTCAACAGCTATTTCCTCACCAATGGCATCATCATTATCCATATATCCTAACATACGGGCGGCTGTTTCGTTGATAACCAATTTATTCACATCGTCCCCATATTCCTCGGAAAAACCCCGTCCGGCTACCACCTCCAGTCCGTATGCATCTATATAGTCAGGGTCGCAACTTAACATTTCGTACAATCGGTTCTGCTTCAATGCATCATGCGCACGATGATTGGATAAAAACATGGCTACTTCTTCACCTGGTACAGCTCCGGAACAAGTTACTTTTGAAGCCAGCGGCAACTTTCTGATCGCTTTCCGCATGGCTTCCATCTTTGTTTTCATTCCCTCGGTAGGCCCGGGAAACTTGATTACCAAAATCTGATCGGTCTTTATCCCCAAAGACTGGCGACGCATGTAATTGAGTTGTGCAAAAACAATCAGTGTACCACAAAGCAATATCATGGAGGCTGTATATTGTACAATAACCAATATTTTACGTGTATTCTCTCCGGCACGACTGTTCTGAAACTTACCTTTCAACAATACAATCGGCTTTTTGCGTAACAACGCACGCGCGGGATAGTAACCCGAGATATAAATACCGGCTACAAAAAGTAGCAAGACTAAAATGCCCCAATATTCGGTGAACCATACCGAGAAAGTGATGGTGCGTCCTACCAACTGATTGAATGCAGGAAGTAATAATTCGATTAGCCCGAGAGCAATGACAAAGGCAATCAGATTCATTACAAATGCCTCGAAAAGGAATTGATTGACAAGCTGTTTCGGGAAAGCTCCCACTACCCTGCGCACCCCCACCTCCTTTGCACGCTCCATAGAACGGGCAACTGTCAGGTTTATATAATTGATCCAAGCGATAATCAAAATAGCAATAGCTCCGAAAATCAATGCGATAATGGCCGAACGGTTCCCTTTCAACTCGGCCTCATAACCTAATTGAGGATTAAGATGAATCTTCTCCAATGGCTCCAACCTCACTCCCCAAGTCTTGTTTTTCAATGCCTCTTCAGTTTTATACTTCTCGGCCAATTGAGGAAAAGCACGTTCTATCTCTTCTTTGCGCTCGGGCGAATCCAGCAATACATATGTATAGGCTTCATGTTTGTACCAATACTCCTGTACCCATTTAGGTAAGGTGGCATATGATAAAAGAAAATTATAATGTATATGCGAATTAGAAGGCATTTCTTTCATGACTCCGGTTACCTCACAAGACATTTTTCCCATATTACTGTTAAAGATAAGTATCTTCCCGACAGGGTCTTCATCTCTGAAATATTTACGGGCAATCCGTTCCGTGATCACAACCTGGCCCGGCATGGAAAGACAAGAGGTGCGGTCGCCTTTCAGCAATTCAAAATCAAACAGACGGAAGAAACCGGGATCAGCGTAAGCTATTTCATTCTCACGCAAACACAATTCACCATATTTTACCAATTGCTCCGGTTGGATAATACATCCCACACGGGTATAATCCTCAATTCCCGCCAGATTTTCCTGCATGGCCGAACCATATCCAAATGAACTAGTCGCCCAATCATCCGTCAGAGCTTCCCCCTCATGAAAAGTACTTTGCACACGATAAATCCGGGCACTCTTACTATGCATCTTGTCAAAACTAAATTCAAAAGCAACGTAAGTAAGTATCAATAAGGCTGATGCCATGCCTACGGCCAAGCCGAAGATATTAATGAAGCTGAAACCTTTCCTCTTCATCAGATTACGCCAAGCGCTATTCCAATAATTTCGTATGATCATAAAATTTCAATTTTGGTATCAGATTCCATGGGGCGGTTACGATTCTCGGCAATAATCTTACCATCCAGCAAACGGATTATACGATGTGCATAAGCAGCATCACGCTGTGAATGGGTAACAATGATGATGGTGGTTCCCTGCTTGTTCAGTGTACTGAGCAGTTCCATCACTTCCACCCCATTGGTAGAATCCAAATTACCTGTCGGCTCATCCGCCAGCAGAAGTCGGGCATTGGTTACTACGGCACGGGCAATAGCCACACGTTGCTGTTGTCCACCTGATAACTGTTGCGGCAGATGATTGGCACGGTGCAGCATATTCACTTTTTCAAGCACTTCCTTTACACGCCTGTTACGTTCTGCCGGCTTTATATTAAGATAAACCAATGGGAGTTCAATATTCTCATAGACAGTCAGTTCATCAATCAAATTAAAGCTTTGGAAAATGAAGCCGATACTTCCTTTACGTAGAGCGGTCAGTTGGTTTTCATTCATTTTATCCACTCGCTTTCCCTCAAAGAGATAGGAGCCCGAAGTAGGGGTATCTAATGTTCCAAGTATATTCAACAAGGTAGATTTTCCACAACCGGACGGTCCCATGATAGCGACAAATTCTCCCTTTCCAATCTCGAAAGTTACTTCATTCAATGCTTTGGTCTGCACTTCCTCGGTGCTGAACAACATAGAGAGGTTTTCTACTTTAATCATTCTTACGTGTGTTTTTTATTCGTTTAAAATCAGTTTCTCATTATCTCCAAACAGTTCGTAACCGGAAATAATAACTTTCTCACCGGAAGCCAGACCGTCAGTCACTTCATAAAACTGAGGATTCTGTCTGCCAATCTTAATAGGGCGTCTGACGGCAAATTTACCACTTTCATCCACAACATATATCCATCGCCCTCCGGTAATTTGGAAAAAACCTCCCCGAGGAATCAGAACAGCCTTGACAGGATCGCCCAACTGAAGATTGATATGATAAGTTTGTCCGGCCCGGATATTTCCGGGACGCCCTGCTGTGAAACGGAAATCAGTACGAAACTGCCCGTCCTTCACTTCAGGATATACTTTGGTTACTTCTAATTTATAATTCTCGCCGTCACGGGTAAAGTCGGCAGGAAGTTCCTGAACGACACGCTCCACATAATGCTCGTCAATCAATGCCTGTACCTTCAGATCAGCAGTAATAATCTGGCCGATATGTTCTCCGGCAGAAATGGATTGTCCGATTTGTGCTTCAAGATTACCCACCTGTCCGTCTATGGGAGCTTTCACTTTCAGATTTTCAAGACGTTCACGTACCAATGCCAGACTTCGTTTCATATTCATAATATTCTCGTCCAAGCTGGATATCTGAGTCAAACGAAACAAACTATCCTGACGGATCCGTTCATCCAATACCGACAATTGTTCTTTTGCCGCTTCATACTCCTCCGTAGCCTGGAGATAATCCTCCCTCGCTATCAATTGCTCCTCCATCAGCCGCTTGTATTGCCCGTAACGACGTTTCTTTATAAGAAAGTCTTTCTGCATACCGATACGGTCCTGCTTCAGGCTTAACCGTTCCTGCTCCATACTGATACGGGTATTACGCAACTCGTTTTCCTGATAGGCCAAATCAGCTTCACTTTGCATGATACCAATATTCAGCAGCGGATTACTCAGACGCAAAATCGCATCCCCTTTCTTTACCATTGCTCCTTCCTCATGAAGGCGTTCCTCCACCCTTCCGCCTTCTATAGCATCAAGGTAAATCATGCGGCTGGGAAGTACTTGGCCAATCACGCGGATATAATCATTAAACTCATTTTCTGTAACTGTAGCGATAGTGATACGGCTTTTGTCAATGGTCATGGAAGAACCGGTATCACGAAAAATAAAATAGAGAATGAGTACCAGTATGAATAATACTCCCGTACCTCCATAAATCTGCTTGGGAGTGAAACGCTTTTTACGTTCAATTAGTGTGTCCATATTTTTAGTGGTTAATAAAACTTCCTGTTTGATAATACATAGCCAGTCGTGATGTCAGTTCGTACTGCAAACGTACTCTTATTTTTTCCGCTTTAGCGGCAAGCAGGCGATTTCGCGCCTCCATCAGTTGGAATACGGAAACAAGCCCTTCCTCCCACTTCCTTTCTGTTTCTTTCAGCACTTGTGTTTCGGCTTTTACCTGTAGGACAGCCTGTCGATGTTCTTCCCATCCCGAATGTAATGAAAGTACAATTTGTTCCGTTTCATTACGTAAATGCAGTTTCTCTTCCTCTATATTGTTCCGCACTCGCTGCAAATTCAATTTCTTCTTCTTTACTCCGGCATACCGATCCAATCCGCTAAGAATAGGAAATGAAATACCTACTCCTATATATTTATTCCAATGGTCACGCAATTGATGTAACGAGAACAAGGAATTATAAAAATCAGATCCCCATGAAAAACGGGCGAAGATGGTGGGGCTGAACTGCCCAAGGGCCACAGCATACTCCTTACGGGCTGCTCGTTCCCACATCTCCATCCGTTTATAATCCGGCAACGCGTGTACAGATTGTAAATAGATTTCCTCTATTTCTACCTGAGGCATTAATAAGGGTGTATCTTCACCAGCTGATAAGGAAACAGACAAAGTATCTCCCTCTTTCATTCCTACTATTTCTTTCAAATAAAGGAAAGACATCTGACTATTTTTTTCATACGAACGCTTTCTGAACACATCTCCTTGATGACGTGCTTTCACCTCCTGCAAGTCCGAAAGCGACTTCAAGCCCAGTTCTACGAAAGTTTCCGTCTGCTTCAGATAACGTTCTCCCAAACGAAGCTGCTCAGCGGCCAATTCTGAAAGCTTTTTATCCAATGCCGCTTTATAATAGGCTTCGGCTACCTGATAAGCCAGATCATTTTGCTTTGCCAAATGATCCCATTCCTTCTCTTTTTTAGTCCAATGTGTATATCGCAAACGATTAATCCGGGCAAACCCTTCAAATAAAGAAAGAGTGATATCCATTCCTATAGTCCCTTGATTATACGAATCGGCAGTGTATCCATTGGTATCCGGATCGACAGAACGCCCGATGTGCCTGCCTACTTCCGCCTGTACTGAAACATGAGGAAGAAATTTACCCATGGCAGCCACATAGTCTGTACGTGCTTCCTTTACGTCTATCCGGATATTCTTGAAACCGGGATTATGTTCCCAGGCATAGCGTATGCAATCGTCCAGTGTACTTTGCCCACACACAGGCAAAGACAAACTCGACAACAAACACACAATTATCAAATTATTTTTCATTTTACTTTGGTTTAGACACAGAATAGAGATCAAATGGTATGCCAAAACAAACGACATACTAATAATCAACGAGTTACAAAAGAAGTCATAAACTGATCGTCCAATTTTTAGACGGTATAACGTCCAAATTATAAACACCGCAAAGCCAGGGCGATCCAAGAGAAATATTGAAGCACGGATAAAACGGACTGAAGACGCATTCCAAGTGTCAAACCGCCCCTACGGTAAATAAAAGCATTACAGAAAATAATAAAAAATGTCCAATAATTGGACACCTCATTTGCAGGAACAGTCAAAAGCAGATATCTTTAGCCTCTGAAAGCAAAATGCTATGGAAAAAGGAACAATTTTAATAGTAGATGATAATAAAGGAGTATTGGCCTCGCTGGAACTGTTGCTGGAAACAGAGTTCAGCGAAATAAAGACAGCCCATCATCCGAATCAAATTATATCTATTCTGAATACCTCTCCGGTAGATGTAATTATTCTTGATATGAATTTCTCAGCAGGAATCAATAACGGCAACGAAGGGTTGTATTGGCTGAAACGAATCCGCGAGATAGCTCCTGCACTACCCGTAGTCATGCTTACGGCATACGGGGATGTGGAACTGGCGGTAAGAGCTTTAAAGAATGATGCGACCGATTTCTTGTTGAAGCCTTGGGACAACCGGACCTTGGTATGCAAAATAAAAGAAGCTTTCGGAAGTGGTAAGAAAAGGAAAAACAGAGTCCCCGATAGAAGCCAATCACCAATGATTGTGGGGACATCTCCTGCCATGCAGCAGTTAATGAAAATGGTAGTGAAAGTGGCACGCACAGACGCCAATATCTTGATTACCGGAGAAAACGGAACGGGAAAAGAGATGCTGGCACAAGAAATACACCGGCTTTCCACACGACGGGAACATACTATGGTAACGGTAGATATGGGAGCAATCAGTGAATCTTTATTCGAAAGTGAGCTGTTCGGGCATGAACGCGGTTCTTTTACCGATGCCTACGAGAGTCGACCGGGAAAGTTTGAAGCGGCATCCGGCAGTTCCCTGTTTATGGATGAAATAGGAAATCTCCCTCTAGCCATGCAGGCAAAGTTGCTCACCGTATTACAAAACCGAAAAATTACACGCATCGGCAGTAATAAAGTCATCCCAGTGGATATCCGGCTGCTTTCAGCTACTAACAAGAATATTCAGGAGATGGTGGATTCCGGGACTTTCCGTGAGGACTTATTGTACAGACTGAATACCATCCACCTGGAAATTCCGCCTTTGCGGGAACGAGGGAACGATATACATTTATTCATTGATTATTTTATGCAACGTTATGCCGCCAAATACGAAAAAAAAGATATTTCCTTGCATGAACATGCTTTGGAGAAATTATGTTCTTATCATTGGCCGGGAAATATCCGGGAATTACAACATGCCATCGAGAAAGCGATCATCTTATGTGAAGGAAATGTCATCCGTCCTAAAGACATTTTCGTAAAACAAACCTGGAACCCTCAATTCTCCACTACCGTACCCAATCTGGAAGAAGTGGAACGTCAGGCCATAGCAACAGCTATCCGTCAAAACGATGGAAATCTGACGGCAACAGCCGAACAGTTAGGCATCAGCCGCCAGACACTTTACAATAAGATAAAACGCTTCAAGCTCTGATAATCATGGTATTCAGCAAACATCTATATATGGTTATCCTGAGCTACATCTTATTAATAATCGCTGTGGCCGGAGCAGGGATCGCACTTGTCATTACACATACCGCCCTCATTCTTGGCAGTCTGCTATTCATCTTTTCGCTTTTTTTAATCGGAGCTTTGGTAAAACGGTTGAATAAGTTCAATACCAAAATAAGGATATTTCTGGATGCGGTGGAAGATAAAGAGAACATGATATTGTTCAACGAGCAATCGGCAGATAAAGAAATGAATGCACTGAGCCATTCACTAAACCGGATCAATGAATTGCTTGCCACAACGAAATCGCAGAGCCGGATACAGGAGAACTTTTATTACTCTTTACTGGAAGAAGTACCGAATGGAGTGCTAGCGTGGAACTCCGAAAAGAGAGTCATATTTGTGAATGGCGCAGCTTTACGTTTGCTGGGAGTTGAGCCAATCATATTCCTCCGCCAACTGGAAGAGCAATATCCGGCCTTGAAAGATTTCATAGCCCATAGAAATGTGGAAGATTCTTTTCTTTTACAATCCAACTCAAAAAAACAGCTGTCACTATCCATGAACCGGATGAAACTAAATTCAGAAACGATTACCCTGTTGGCTATCAAAGATATCAGCAATGAACTGAGTGAGAAAGAAAGTGAGTCATGGAGCAAACTGACCCGGGTGCTTACTCATGAAATAATGAATACCATCGCTCCTATTGTTTCCCTGTCACAAACACTTTCATTGCGTCCTGGTACGGACGAGAAAGTAATACGAGGACTTGGAGTGATTCGTGAACAGAGCGAAAGATTGATGGAATTCACAGAATCATACCGACGCTTATCGTATATGCCGGAACCGAAAAAGAAGCGATTCTCACTGACCGATTCATTGCACAATCTGGGTCTGTTGCTACAATCTGATTTTGAGAATGCCCATATCCATTTCATTCTGCGCAGTACCCCTTCTGACATATATATTGAGGGCGATGAGAAGCAACTCTCTCAAGTTTTCTTAAATCTGCTGAAGAACAGTATGCAATCATTGGAAGGAAAGACAGACGGACAAATAGAAGTAACACTGGAGGTAACAGACAAACTTTATATAAAACTACTTGACAATGGGCAGGGAATCCCTATGGAGTTACAAGAAAAAATATTCGTTCCTTTCTTTACTACAAAAACAGAAGGGACGGGAATCGGGCTTAGTCTGTGCCGGCAGATTATAAAAAGACATGGGGGCAATCTCTATTTACAGGAAAGCGGACAAGGAAGAACTCTGTTTGTTATTGAATGGCCCATAGTTCCTTTTATTCCGAAATAACAGAGCTCATCACAGGATTACTCTGATTAACACAGATTATTCTTAAAAGTAAAGTGGAAATATAAAATAATAACCACTTATCTATAAACCAGCGTTAACCTAAGTAATCCGTAATGAAACATTTTTTATTTCTTTACCTTCAGTTCATAAAGGTCATGCCTGCGGTCACGCAAATTGCGCACACTGCCATACGTATGCAATTCATTCAACAGATTCAGATCAACATCCGAAACCAGAATCATTTCGGTATTCGGAGTCGCCTCAGCCCGTTTACCATCAGTAGGGAAAGCGAAATCACACGGAGTAAATACACCAGACTGTGCATACTGAATATCCATATTGTGTACACGCGGCAAATTACCCACACTACCGGCTATAACGACAAAACATTCATTCTCGATAGCCCGTGCCTGAGCACAAACACGCACACGAGAATAACCGTTCTGAGTATCAGTCAGGAATGGAACAAACAGAATCTGCATTCCCTGATCGGCCATGATACGAGAAAGTTCGGGAAATTCCACATCATAACAAATCAAAATACCAATCTTAGCGCAATCCGTATCAAAAGTCTGCACCATCTTACCACCCGAAAGACCCCAACTCTTTATCTCATCGGGAGTGACATGTACCTTTTCATACATTTCGTATGAACCGTCACGCCGTACTAAAAAACCAACATTATAAAGCCCTCCGTCCTCTTTTACGTATGGCATACTACCCGTAATGATATTAATATTATAACTGATAGCCAAATTGATAAAACGGTCGCGAACCTCTTCGGTATATTGTGCCAAACCACGAATGCTCTGGGCTTCTCCCAAATGATTGAACTTGGCCATCAACGGCGCATTGAAATATTCCGGAAAAAGAACAAAATCACTCTTATAATCGGAAACGGCATCTACGAAAAACTCAACCTGCTCAAATACATCATCCAATGTTTTATAAGGGCGCATCTGCCATTGCACTAACCCTACACGTACAGTGGTTTTCTTATCCACATAATCCTGCGTAGGCTCCTGATAATAAATATTATCCCATTGCAACAAAGTGGCACAATGCTTGGATTCTTCGTCATTGGGAAGATAATTCTTCATGACACGACGCACATGAAAATCATTGGAAAGCTGAAATGTCAATACTGGATCATAAATCTCACGGGAACGCACCTTATCCAAATATTCCTTAGGACGCATCGTATCCGCATACTTATAATAATTAGGAATACGACCACCGAACATGATCGCTTTCAGATTCAGTTTCTCGCATAATTCTTTCCGGTACTCATACATACGGCGTGCCAGACGCAAACCGCGATAATCCGGATGGATAAACACCTCGATACCATACAAAATATTCCCTTCCGGATTATGCGTACAGAAAGTTTCATTACCAGTTACTTTGGCATAGGTATGATCTCCCTTTACCATATCATAGTCTACAATAATAGAAAGAGCACATCCCACTATCTTATCGTCTACCACCGTTACTACTTGCCCTTCCGGAAAAATTCGGATAAGCGTTTCTATTTGCTCGTGTGTCCAAAACACATCCTTATCCGCATACACCCGTTTGAATGATTGTGATAATTGGATGTAATCTTCGATCTGTAAATTCCGGACCTCTACTTTATTAATTTTATGCATCGGTTCCATAATGATTCTCTTATTTATATTTTAAAACAGCGGTGCAAAGGTAGGACAAATTATAAAACAATGTTCTCCCAAACAGAAAAAGATAAAGAGAATATCACTCAGTATGAAAGAAAATATCTATGAACTTTTCATAGGATTTTCAGAAAACTTTTTGTTATCTTTGGAAAGTTAACCCAATAACAAACAAAAAACAACCAATTTTGCTATGAATAAAGAATTAATAATGAACCCTAACCAATTGGTGGCATTTCTAGAAAAACCTTGTGCAGAGTTTACCAAAGAAGACATAAAACGATACATTCAGCAGAATGGCATCCGTATGGTCAACTTTATGTATCCCGCCGGAGACGGACGACTGAAGACATTGAATTTCGTTATCAACAACCAAGCATATCTAGATGCTATCCTGACTTGCGGGGAGCGAGTGGACGGTTCCAGCCTATTTCCATTCATTGAGGCGGGCAGCAGTGATCTATATGTAATTCCCCGATTCCGGACGGCTTTTTTAGATCCTTTTGCCGAGATCCCCACACTTTCCATGCTTTGCTCTTTCTTTAACAAGGATGGAAAGCCGTTGGAAAGTTCACCCGAACATACCTTACACAAAGCATGCAAGGCATTCAATAAAATAACCGGCATGGAATTTCAGGCTATGGGAGAATTGGAGTACTATGTAATTGCTCCGGATACAAATATGTTCGAGGCAACAGACCAGAAAGGTTATCATGAATCAGCACCATACGCCAAGTTCAATGATTTCCGTACCCAGTGCATGGTCTATATTGCACAAGCAGGCGGACAAATAAAGTATGGACACTCCGAAGTAGGTAATTTTACCTTGAATGGCATGATATATGAACAGAATGAAATAGAATTCCTGCCTGTCAATGCCGAAGATGCGGCAGACCAATTGATGATTGCCAAATGGATTATACGTAATCTGGCCTATAAACATGGTTATAACATTACTTTCGCGCCTAAAATAACTACAGGAAAAGCTGGTTCCGGATTGCATATCCACATGCGTATCATGAAAGATGGACAAAACCAAATGTTGAAAGAAGGTGTTTTATCAGAAACAGCACGCAAAGCTATTGCCGGCATGATGGAACTTGCTCCATCCATCACTGCATTCGGTAACACCAATCCTACTTCTTATTTCCGCCTGGTTCCCCATCAGGAAGCGCCAACTAATATTTGCTGGGGTGACCGCAACCGTTCAGTATTGGTACGCGTACCTCTAGGATGGGCAACTAAAACAGATATGTGCATGACTGCCAATCCACTGGAAACGGAAAGCCATTATGATACCACACAAAAACAAACGGTGGAAATGCGATCACCGGACGGATCGGCCGATCTCTACCAACTGATAGCAGGACTAGCTGTAGCCTGCCGCCATGGTTTTGAAATAGAAAATGCACTAGACATTGCAGAAAAAACTTACGTAAACGTCAATATTCATCAGAAAGAAAATGCAGACAAACTGAAGGCATTGACCCAGCTTCCCGATAGCTGTACGGCTTCTGCAGCCTGTTTGCAGCAACAGCGCGAAATATTCCAAAAACATAATGTGTTCAGCCCTACTATGATTGATGGAATCATCAGCAAATTAACTGGCTATAACGATCTGACTTTACGTAACGACTTGAAAGATAATCCGGAAGGAATGTTAGCGTTGGTCAATAAATATTTCCATTGCGGATGATTTGACTAAAACAGCGGGAGGAGGGTATATCAATATTTATTGATTTGACCTTCTTCCGTTTTCTACATTCACGCCATGATAAATAAAAAAGATCAATGTATTTCTACACTGGTCTTTTCTTTTGAGCGGAAAACGAGACTCGAACTCGCGACCCTAACCTTGGCAAGGTTATGCTCTACCAACTGAGCTATTTCCGCAAACCTCTAACATAGTGCCCAGAACAGGACTCGAACCTGCATGCCTCTCGACACACGCACCTGAAACGTGCGCGTCTACCATTCCGCCACCTGGGCATTCTGTGTAACACTCTTGTCACAACGCACAAAATTTTATTTATGTGAGCGGAAAACGAGACTCGAACTCGCGACCCTAACCTTGGCAAGGTTATGCTCTACCAACTGAGCTATTTCCGCAAATATCCTCTCTTCGTGAAGGAAATGAGACTCGAACTCACACGACATAATTGTCACCACCCCCTCAAAGTGGCGCGTCTACCAATTCCGCCATTCCTCCAGAAACGAAAATCTCGTGCTATAGTGCCCAGAACAGGACTCGAACCTGCATGCCTCTCGACACACGCACCTGAAACGTGCGCGTCTACCATTCCGCCACCTGGGCATTCTGTGAATACTCTTGCACACCCACAAGATTTTATTTATGTGAGCGGAAAACGAGACTCGAACTCGCGACCCTAACCTTGGCAAGGTTATGCTCTACCAACTGAGCTATTTCCGCAAATATCCGCCTTCGGTCTTTAACTATTTCTCAGCTGTTTCCCGATTGCGGATGCAAAGGTAGTGCTTTTTTCTAAACTTCCAAAAGTTTTCTATACTTTTTATAGCACTTTTATTACATTATTTCATCAATTTCCTCATAATCAATACAAACCAAAAGTTTTTTTAATTACCATCAGGACATGCGATCACGATAGTCCTCATACCGGAAGTCTTTATATACTTCCAATGTATTATCTGTATGCCAAATAGCGATAGAAGGGTGATGGATTCCATTAAACATATTTGTTTTTACCATAGTGTAATGAATCATATCTTCCAGAACAATGCGTTCTCCTACCTGTAACGGATGGTCAAAACGCCAGCTACCCATATAGTCGCCACTTAAACAACTGTTTCCACCCAAACGGTAGATATTCTCTTCCGTTAAAGCTGTTTTTATCGCATCGACAGGTAAAGCTTCGGCACCACGCACTGCCGGCTGATAGGGCATTTCAAGACAATCGGGCATGTGACAAGTAAAACTAACATCCAGAATCGCAGTTTTTATCCCCCGGTTTTCCACTATATCGACAACAGAAGCGACCAAAGGTCCGGTCTGCCAAGTAAAAGCCGAACCCGGTTCTAAAATAATCTCCAAATGAGGATAACGGGCTTTCAATCCTTTTAATAAAGAAATAAGATGCTCCGTATCATAATCTTTACGTGTCATCAGGTGCCCCCCTCCCAAATTCAACCATTTTATTTGTGGGAACCAACGGGCAAACGTCTCTTCTATGTGCTGCAAAGTATGTTCCAATTCATAAGAACTGGATTCACAATGACAATGACAATGGAAGCCTTCGATACCCTCCGGTAAAGTCTCGGGAAGCAAATCGGCCGTCACCCCAAAACGTGTACCGGGAGCACAAGGATTATAAAGTTCCACCTCTACTTCCGAATATTCAGGATTAATACGGATACCACAGGATATCTTTTCTCCAGAGGCCTTAACCATAGAATAAAAACGCCGGAACTGACTGAAGGAGTTAAAGGTTATATGACTGCTGCATTGCATGATAACCGGAAAATCAGTATCCGTATACGCCGGAGAATAAGTATGGGCCTTACTGCCAAATTCTTCATATGCCAAACGGGCTTCATATACAGAGCTAGCTGTAGTATAACGGATGTATTCCCTAAAAACGGGAAATGATTTCCACATGGCAAAAGATTTGAAAGCCAAGATGATCTCAACTCCGGCCCGGTCTGCCACACTCTTTATCAAACTCAGATTCTTTCTGAGCAATGCTTCATCCATCACATAGCATGGAGAAGGTACTTTATGGATATCTATCATTTTTGTATCAGAATTCTATTAGAATATTTATTCCACAACTTTGAACCGGGCGAATTTCAGCAATAATTGTTTCTCTCCGGCATTCCGGAAACGGACAGTCGCCTTGCTGTTCTCACCGGTTCCTTCCACTTTTATCACATCGCCTATTCCAAAGCGTTCATGCTCTATCACCTGCCCTGCCAGCACATTCACCGGCAAGGTTCCCGCCGCGGACGGCTTTGAGACCGTAGCAAGACCTACCTTAGTCAAATTGCGCGGCACACTGGGACGGATAATCTCAGCTTTCGGTCTTTCTCCAACAAAAAATGATTTCTGACCACCAGACAAATTTGATGAAGAACGCCCATAAGAAGGCTGCGAAGCAGATTCGTCAAACAAGAAACGAGACGCACGTTCATTTTGCTCACGACAGAAACGGCTGGCTCTCTCGTCTATTCTCCGGGCCATCTGTTCCTCCTGAGGCAGCTTCAGGAAATGTACATCAATATCTTTCAAGAAACGGCTCGGGCTACTGAACTCCATCTTTCCATATTTAAACCGGCTCTTGGCAAAAGACAAATAGCAATGCTCCTCGGCACGTGTAATCGCCACATAAAACAAGCGGCGCTCCTCTTCCAATTCCTTATACGAATTGAGTGACAAAGCACTGGGAAACAAGTTCTCTTCCAACCCAACTACAAAAACGTTTTTAAACTCCAAGCCTTTAGCAGAGTGAATGGTCATCAAGGTTATCTTCTCAGCATCCTCCTCTTTCTCGTTATCCTGGTCTGTCAGCAGAGAAACCTCCGACAGGAAATCCGTCAACAGGATGTTCTCATTCCCTTCTTCTTCACGGATTGCACAAAAATCATGCATACCGTTTATCAGTTCTTCAATATTCTCCTGACGGCTCAGGTTTTCCGGATCATTGCTCTGATAAATCTCATTCATAATGCCGGACTGACGAACAATCATTGCCCCCAATTCATATGCATTCTTTTTCGGGATCTCCACTATAAAACTTTTTACCAGTTCACGAAACCCCTGTAACTTGGTATGCATCCCCTTGTTAATATTCAAGCCGTATGCCAACGGCTCTTCCAAAACCATCCAAAGACTAACATGATGCTGTGCAGCCGCATCAATAACTTTGTTCAACGTAGTATCCCCGATTCCTCGCACCGGATAATTCAATACCCGCTTAAAAGCCTCCTCATCATTCGGATTTACCGCCAGACGAAAGTAAGAAATAACGTCTTTAATCTCCTTGCGTTGATAAAAAGAAAGTCCTCCATAAATTTTATAAGGTAGGCTACGCTTCCGCAAAGCCTCCTCGAAAATACGGCTTTGAGCATTTGTACGGTATAAAATAGCAAAATCATTATAAGAATAATGTTCCCGTGAACGCAGTTTCACAATCTGGTTGGCAACAATCTCCCCTTCCTCCACATCACTGTAGGCATTGAAAACTCCGATAGGCTCCCCCTTCGCTTTTTCTGAAAATACCTCCTTCTTTATCTGCTCGCTATTTTTCTCTATCAGGCTGTTTGCCGCACACACAATGGTCTGGGTAGAACGATAGTTCTGCTCCAGTTTAAAAAGCTTGGCCCCCTTATACAGTTGAGTAAATTTCAATATATTGTCAATATTAGCCCCTCGGAAGGAATAAATACTCTGCGCATCATCCCCCACCACGCATACACGCTGATGCTCCTGGGTAAGCTGAAGCACAATGCTGTGTTGCGCAAAATTGGTGTCCTGATACTCATCCACCAGCACATAACGAAACTGCTCCGCATACTTACGGCAAATTTCAGGATGATCGCGGAATAACATATAAGTATAAAGCAGCAAATCATCAAAATCCATCGCATCGCTTTGACGGCAACGTTCCCAATATTGCCGGTAAATATCACGGGTGGCGGGTACTTTGGCATTCAAATCATACTGATAAAGCTCTGCGTTCGAAACATATGCATCAGGAAAAACCAAATGATTTTTCGCATTGCTGATACGCGCCTGTATCAACCCTGATTTATAGGTTTTATCATCCAATTGCATTTCTTTTACAATAGACTTGATCAAACTCTTCGAATCTGAAGAATCATAGATGGTAAAATTGGAGCTAAAGCCGATAACCTGTGCCTCACACCGCAGGATACGCGAAAAAATGGAATGGAACGTCCCCATCCATAAATAGCGTGCCTGATCGCCCACCTGACGGGCTATACGCTCTTTCATTTCGCGAGCAGCCTTATTGGTAAAAGTCAATGCCAAAATAGACCAAGGAGTATATCCCTGCTCCAGTAAATAAGCTATCTTATAAGTCAGCACGCGTGTTTTCCCCGAACCTGCTCCAGCTATCACCAAAGAGGGACCCTCGTTGTAAAGCACTGCATCGCGCTGGCTTTCATTCAATTCTTCTAAATAATTCGTCATAAATTTCACCTTTCGCCTGCAAAGATAGAGAAAGTTTGAGTTTATCAGAACAATTCCATGCCCAATAATGTTATTATGATAGAAGTTTAATTAAAACCTCGACTAAAAATGAATATATTATTAACCACTTTAATTTCATTAGTTATGACTTACGAAATGCCAAAACTCCCGTATGCAAATAACGGACTCGAACCTGTAATCAGTCAGGCTACTATAGACTACCATTATGGCAAGCACTTACAAACATATGTAAACAATTTGAACTCTTTAGTTCCAGGTACGGAATTTGAAGGAAAGTCCGTAGAGGAAATTGTTACATCAGCTCCCGACGGAGCGATATTCAATAACGCCGGACAAGTATTAAACCATACATTATATTTCCTTCAGTTCACCCCCAAACCCAGCAAGCATGAACCGTCCGGAAAACTAGCAGAAGCCATCAACCGAGACTTCGGAAGCTTTGAAAACTTCAAGAAAGAATTCAACACCGCTTCCACAGGACTGTTCGGTTCGGGCTGGGCTTGGCTTTCTGTAGATAAGCAGGGAAAACTACATATCACCAAAGAACCTAACGGAAGCAACCCGTGGCGTGCAGGACTGAAACCATTGCTGGGTTTCGATGTATGGGAACATGCTTACTATCTGGATTACCAGAACCGCCGTGCAGATCATGTGAACAAGTTATGGGAAATCATTGACTGGGATGTAGTAGAAAAACGTCTATAAAAGGACCCTTAACTATACATCATAATAAGGCTGCCTCGCCCCTATTCATTCAGGGAGCGGGGCAATCTGCTTTAAGATGCAAAGATACAGCAGATATGCATTCATCCTTTTACAAGAATAAACAAGCACAATGCAAGATAATCATAAAAAAACATTCTTCCACAAAAAATAAAGCAGTCTGTTGTAGCATTATTCATTTCTTTCCCATATCTTTGCCATCGTAAAACAAAGGGGTGCCCCACGTAAACAGCGGACGGGCTGAGATTATACCCTGTGAACCTGATGCGGTTAGTACCGCCGAAGGGATTGTTACTTCTTACCTCATACCATCCGGTCAAAAAGCAACTCTTTGTATTTACAAGTAAATTCATAAACTGATATTATAGTATGAAACTGACAGTAAACAGCAAAGAAACCGAAGTAAAGGACGGATGCACCGTAGCCGAACTTTCCACCTTTCTGACACTTCCTGAGAAAGGTATCGCCATAGCGGTAAACAACCGGATGGTCCCCCGTATAGAGTGGGAGAAATGTGTGTTACACCCCAATGACAGTCTGGTAGTCATTAAAGCTGCATGTGGAGGATAAGACCGTGGAACTTCAATTCATCACTCACTTCACCGACACATATTCCTATTATGATTCCGCACGCATGGCCTTGGAAGGCGGTTGCCGCTGGATCCAGCTACGTATGAAAGACACTTCCGTTGACGAAGTGGAACGGGAAGCCATACGTCTGCAAGGCTTATGCAAAGACTACGGAGCAACATTTATCATAGACGACCACGTGGAGTTGGTCAATAAAATTCATGCCGACGGAGTGCATTTGGGAAAAAAGGATATGCCCGTAGCCGAAGCACGGAAAATATTAGGAAAAGAATTCATCATCGGAGGCACCGCCAATACATTTGACGATGTAAAGATGCATTACGAAGCTGGAGCTGACTACATCGGCTGTGGCCCGTTCCGTTTTACTACCACAAAAAAGGATCTCTCTCCAGTGCTGGGACTAGAAGGTTACCGTTCCATTATTCAGCAAATGAAAGAGGCAGATATCCATCTGCCCATCGTCGCCATCGGGGGAATTACTTTGGAAGATATCCCTTCCATCATGGAAACGGGAATCACCGACATTGCTTTGAGCGGAACCATACTCCGGGCGAAAGACCCGGTAGCGGAAACTAAACGAATCATGAATTTATAATAAAATCACAAAATACAATGAAGAAACTGATTATAGCTGAAAAAGAATTTAATTCCCGTTTATTTCTGGGAACCGGTAAATTCAATTCAAATACCGTAATGGAAGAAGCCATTCTGGCATCAGGATGTGAAATGGTAACCGTAGCCATGAAACGCATTGAATTGGACGATAAGGAAGATGATATGCTGAAACATATCATTCACCCTCACATACAGCTATTGCCCAATACCTCCGGTGTGCGCACAGCCGAAGAAGCCGTCTTTGCCGCACAAATGGCCCGCGAGGCTTTTGGCACCAACTGGCTGAAACTGGAAATCCATCCCGATCCGCGCTACTTGTTGCCGGATTCTACCGAAACATTGAAAGCAACCGAGGAACTAGTCAAACTAGGTTTCGTCGTATTGCCCTATTGTCAGGCAGATCCTACATTGTGCAAACGGCTGGAAGAGGTAGGAGCAGCAACTGTCATGCCGCTTGCCGCCCCCATCGGGACAAACAAAGGCTTGCAGACACGTGACTTCCTGCGCATCATTATCGAACAAGCTTCCGTTCCTGTGGTAGTGGACGCCGGAATAGGTGCCCCCAGCCATGCTGCCGAAGCGATGGAAATGGGCGCGGACGCCTGTCTGGTCAATACAGCCATCGCAGTAGCCGGTCAGCCGGTAGTCATGGCAACAGCCTTCAAGGAAGCTGTCATTGCCGGACGCCGCGCTTATGAAGCAGGCTTAGGAGCAGTAGGACAGAACTTGATCGCATCTGCCTCATCCCCTTTAACTTCATTCTTAGATTAAACAGAAATATGATGGACAAAAAGCAAGATCAAAAAGCATACGCTCATGCCGAAAAGGCATATATGCAAGGAACCCTGTTTTCATACATCAAAGTAGGAATGCAGAAAGTAAACCTGACTCCTACTGTGAATATAGTGAACGGTGAAAAAGTAATAACGCCCAATGCTCCCGTTTATATTTATGACACCAGCGGCCCATTCAGTGACCCCAATATGGAAATCGATCTGAAAAAAGGACTTCCCCGTATACGCGAAAGCTGGATTACCGGACGGGGAGACGTAGAACAACTGCCCTCCATCACTTCAGAATACGGAAAGATGCGCCGCGACGATAAAAGTCTGGACCACCTGCGCTTTGAACACATCGCCCTGCCCTATCGTGCCAAAGCTGGAAAGGCCATCACACAAATGGCATACGCCAAAGCTGGCATCGTTACACCGGAAATGGAATATGTAGCCATCCGTGAAAACATGAATTGCCGGGAACTGGGCATCGACACCTTTATCACCCCTGAATTCGTACGTGATGAAATAGCCGCAGGGCGTGCCGTACTTCCCGCCAATATCAACCACCCCGAAAGCGAGCCTATGATTATCGGCAGGAACTTTTTAGTGAAGATCAACACGAACATCGGAAACTCCGCCACCACTTCCTCCATTGACGAAGAGGTGGAAAAAGCCGTGTGGAGCTGCAAATGGGGAGGTGACACCCTGATGGATCTCTCGACCGGCGATAACATTCACGAAACACGCGAATGGATTGTCCGCAACTGTCCTGTCCCCGTAGGTACCGTACCTATCTATCAGGCATTAGAGAAAGTAAACGGTAAAGTAGAGGATCTGAATTGGGAGATTTATAAAGATACATTAATCGAACAATGCGAACAAGGAGTGGATTACTTTACCATCCATGCCGGAATACGCCGCCAAAATGTACATCTGGCTGACAAACGTTTGTGCGGCATCGTAAGCCGCGGAGGCAGCATCATGAGCAAGTGGTGTCTGGTACATGACAAGGAAAGTTTCTTATATGAGCATTTTGACGACATCTGTGATATTCTGGCACAATACGATGTAGCCGTATCCTTGGGTGACGGACTTCGTCCGGGCTGTATCGCTGATGCCAATGACGAGGCACAGTTTGCCGAACTAGATACCATGGGTGAACTTGTACTCCGCGCATGGGACAAAAACGTACAGGCATTCATTGAGGGACCGGGACATGTACCTTTGCATAAAATCAAAGAAAACATGGAACGCCAGATCTCTCACTGCCACAATGCACCGTTCTACACCCTCGGTCCGCTGGTAACGGACATCGCTCCGGGATATGACCATATCACTTCGGCCATCGGTGCCGCACAAATCGGCTGGCTGGGCACTGCTATGCTATGCTATGTCACCCCGAAAGAACATTTGGGATTGCCCAACAAAGAAGATGTACGCGTTGGTGTCATCACTTACAAGATTGCCGCCCATGCAGCCGATCTGGCGAAAGGGCATCCGGGCGCACAGATCCGTGACAATGCTTTAAGCAAGGCACGTTACGAATTCCGTTGGCGCGACCAGTTCCATCTGAGTCTGGATCCCGACCGCGCTTTGGAATACTTCAATGAAGGCCGCCATACGGACGGTGAGTACTGTACCATGTGCGGCCCCAACTTCTGCGCCATGAAACTGAGCCGCGACTTGAAGAACGTGGGTAATTAAACAGCTGACTTTGTGAAAACTATGGAAGATTTCAAGAAAGCACTTGAAGGAACTTTAGGAAGAAAACACATAGACAACATAGTGGATCAAGTAGCCGGCTCCCCCGACCGCTTTGATGCTCTTTATACTCTGACACAGCATGAAGAAACAAAGATAGCTTGGCATGCCACTTGGGCTTGTGAAAAACTGAGCATCCTCCTCCCTTCCCTATTGATGGATAAAAGGGAGGAACTGATGCTGCGGGTCATGCAATGCCCCCATGACGGAACAAGACGTCTGCTACTGAATATCCTTCATCATCTTCCTGTCCCAAAGCCTGTCAACGCAGCTTTCTTTGATTTCTGCCTTCAAGGCATGCTGTCTTCTGCCGAAAGCGCATCCGGACAAGCTGTCTGCATGAAACTTGCCTACGACATCTGCCTGGAAGAACCGGAACTGACAGGAGAACTGAAAGCATACTTGGAAAATATGGAACCGGAATACTATACGGTCGCCGTGCAATGTGCCCGCAACAACATCCTAAAAAAAATAAGGAAATGAAGATATTGATACTCAACGGAAGCCCACGTAACCAAGGACTTATCAGCCAAATGCTGGACATCATGACCGAAGAAGCCCGCATACGTGGCGCCGAAGTGGAAGTAATACCCATCCGTAAATTGCAGGTGCACCCCTGTACAGGATGCATGGCTTGCCGCAGCCGACAGACCTGTGTCCTACCCGAAGACGACGCGCAGCACACGCTTCAAAAGATACAATGGGCAGACGTGCTGATCGTTGGCTCACCTTGCTATTGGGGAAATATGAACGGACATATGAAAGTAGTGTTCGACCGCATCGTGTACGGCATGATGGGAGAAAGTCCGAAAGGGCTCCCTCAAGCGTTGCATAAAGGCAAGAAAGCAGTCATCGTAAGCACCTGCTCCACCCCATGGCCATTCAATATCTGGTTTAACCAGACACGCGGCGTAGTAAAAGCGTTGCGCGAAATTCTGAAGTGGAGCGGATTCTCTATCAAAGGCGTTATCCAGAAGGGAGGAACAAAACAACATCCCGAACTGACGGAAAACGACAAAAAGAAATGTAGAAAAATAATAAGGAAATTATAGCTTGAAGCCTGATAAAATGCCGGAAAGGCTTAAACAGACTTTTATAAAAGCAAAATCATCTTATGAACAATAACAAGAAAAAATAACAATCATGTTTTCAGAAGAACTTGAAAAAATAGATTGGGAAAAGATCACCAAAGCCATCTACTCCAAAACCGAACATGACGTGCTCCGCGCCCTTGGTAAGGAACATTGCGATGTGGACGACTTTATGGCACTCATCTCCCCCGCAGCAGCAAAATACCTAGAGCCGATGGCGCAACTAAGCAAAAGATATACCGAAGAACGTTTCGGCAAAACCATTTCCATGTTTATACCGCTGTATATAACAAACTCCTGCACCAATTCTTGCGTGTATTGTGGTTTTCATATCAGCAACCCGATGGCTCGTACCATCCTCACCCCCGAACAGATTGAAGATGAATACAAAGCCATCAAAAGACTTGGTCCTTTTGAAAACCTATTACTAGTGACCGGAGAAAATCCGGCAAAAGCCGGAGTCCCTTATCTGGCCAAAGCCTTGGACATCGCCAAAAAATATTTCAGCAATTTGAAAATAGAGGTAATGCCCCTCAAAGCCGAAGAATATGCCGAACTGAAAGAACACGGACTAAATGGAGTCATTTGCTTTCAGGAAACTTACAACAAAGCCCGTTATAATATATACCACCCACGCGGAATGAAATCCAAATTCGAGTGGCGGGTAAACAGCTTCGACCGTATGGGACAGGCAGGAGTCCACTCCATAGGCATGGGGGTACTCATCGGATTGGAAGAATGGCGCACCGATGTGACCATGATGGCTTATCACTTGCGTTATCTTCAGAAAAAGTATTGGAAAACCAAATACAGTGTAAACTTCCCTCGTATGCGTCCGGCAGAAAACGGTGGTTTCCAGCCGAATGTCATCATGAATGACCGTGAATTGGCGCAGCTCACTTTTGCCATGCGCATCTTCGACCACGATGTGGACATCTCCTACTCCACCCGTGAGCCGGCACAAATCCGCGACAACATGGCAAGACTCGGAGTGACTACCATGAGCGCTGAAAGCAAAACCGAACCGGGAGGATACTATACCTATCCGCAAGCTTTGGAACAATTCCATGTAAGCGATGAACGTACAGCTATGGAAGTGGAAAACGCACTGAAATCATTAGGAAGGGAACCGGTATGGAAAGACTGGGATGTTTCTTTTGACAAGTTCACACCAATGCGATAGATATTACCCATATTTTTAAAGGAATGGGGCTGTATCAATGATACAAAGCCCCTTTTTCAACTTAACAACAAAGAAAGTGGAAAGATATAACCGTCAAATCATTCTCCCTGAATTGGGAGAAAAAGGACAACAACGGCTTCAACAAGCCAAAGTACTTATAGTCGGTGTAGGCGGTCTGGGATCTCCTGTTGCCTTGTACTTGACAGGAGCCGGAGTAGGTACCATTGGATTAGTAGACGATGATATGGTAAGTGTCAGCAACTTGCAACGTCAAGTACTTTATAGTGAAGCCGAGGTAGGTATGCCCAAAGCCATCCAAGCCAAGAAACGTCTCGAAGCCCTGAACCATGATGTGCAAATCAATGCCTATCCCACAAGACTGACTAAAGAGAATGCGGATGAAATCATCCGCACCTACGATATCATTATAGACGGATGTGATAATTTCGCTACCCGCTACCTCATTAATGACATCTGTGTGAAATGGGGAAAAGTCTATGTATATGGCGCCATCCGCGCCTTCGAAGGTCAAGTATCCGTCTTCAATTACCGGGGAGGTCCCGATTACCGCCACTTTTTCCCCGATGAAGCAGAAATGCTGTCCATGCCTCATCCACCCAAAGGAGTATTGGGTGTAACCCCTGGCATGATAGGTTGCGCCGAAGCCGCTGAAGTGTTGAAGATTATAGGTGAATATGGCGAAGTGCTAAGCGGCAAATTATGGACGATTAACGTGAAAACGATGGAAACCCATCTCATTTCTTTTTAGAGGAATCGAACCGGCCCTATTCAAAAGACATTTAATTCCTCAATTATGTGCCAACAGCCGAGGCATGACGACATCCGTCGCCCGGCTCCGACTGGCACATAAATAGTTTGACTTTATCCTATAATATGTGGTACAAACTCGGACAAGTTATCCGTAACCTCCATACGATTTTCGCGAATACCGATGCCCGCAGCCTCTCCTCCTATAATCCAAGAGCCAATAACTGGATATCTGCCACTGTACACTGTCGGTTCCACATACTCCTGATATACATAAGCTCCAGTGTTATAATCACCCTCCGTTTCAGCTATACGTACATGTTCCTCCCAATTCCGGATATCAACAACGCTTACATTATGACCTTCACGAGAGAAGACCGGTTTTTTACAAAACAAACCCGACCGAGGGCGCGACAAATAACAAGGAAGCACATAAGGAGAATCCGGAAACAACTCGTACAATGTGGCAAGGATCGCTTTATTGGACATCACCAATTTCCATATCGGCTCCAACCATTCCATTTCCGCCAGACATCCGTCAGGACTTTCGTCCACCATCCACTCCCACGGATAAAGTTTAAAGCACCGGTTCACTAGTTCACCTGCCGGATCAAAAAATCGTCCATTCTGCAAATCCAGCGCCTGCATATCTAATACTCGGGTAGAAAACCCAGCCTCCATCGCCGTACTTGCCAGATATTGCAACGTTCCTGTATCTTCATTATTCTCTAATGCACCGGCAAAATAAATCTCTCCTTTTTTGGGGAAAATATCTTTCCATGACTGCACCAATCCTTCATGAATGCCATTAAACTGGTCGCATTCCGGAAAAACATCTTCTTTCCATTGCCATTGGATAACAGATGCCTCAAGCAAAGAAGTCGGTGTATCAGCATTGAACTCCAATATTTTCGGAGTACCATCCTTGGCTAATATAAAATCAAAACGACCATACAGACTTAACTCATCCGCATCCCAAGAAGCACGAATACGCTCACCAATCTCCTTCGGAATATTCAACGCACGCTCCATAAATTCCGGGTTATCCTCAATAATGAATTGGGCAGCCTCACAATACAGGTGGTACGCCTCATTGGTCGCTTCCTCCAAACAAGCTGTTTCTTCAGCCGTAAAATGATAATATGCTTCCTCGCGCCAATAATCACCATGAAAATCAAACCCCAGCGCTTCTATTTTCTCACGGTAATCCAGACGTGGCGTAACTGGTATTCTTTTCATATCCGCTTCCTGTTAACTATGAACACCGGATGAACGGCGTGTTTTCCCAAAAACACTTCCGCTCGATTTTGATTTTGCAGACGATTTTGACCCCACATTCACTTTTGAAGGAGCATCCACTTTCGTTCCGTTAGCATCTGTCCACGAATCAGATTTGGGATAATAATAATGTGTGGTAGAAAGTCCGTTGGCCATAGACGGCATTAATGCCCAACGCATCAGCATAGCGTTGTAAATCCAACTGTTTCCCTGATGATCACGGTACTCTTCTTGATCTTTAGGATTCTCAGGCAATTCCGTTTTTTGCGTACATCCGGCAAGCGCCATCAAGCAAAATGCAGCTGCAAGAAATTGTTTTTTATTCATAATTCTATCTATTCGTCTTGTTTATTAGCGCAAAAGTAAATAAAAAACGCCTATTTCATGCAGGTACGCACACATTATTTAAAACTTTTCCATCGCATGAATTACATTTTCAGGGAAAGTATCCTATTGATTTACAGGCTTATCAAAAATAAATCTATAAATCCACTAGGATTATTACAAATAGGTTGCTATCTTTGCTTAGCAATTAGTCATAAGGTATGAAGTTAATTCTAATAACACCCCCCACTTATTTTGTGGAGGAAGATAAAATAATTACAGCTCTTTTCGAGGAGGGGCTAGATACACTCCATCTGCGAAAGCCCGGTACGGCACCTATGTTTGCAGAACGTCTGCTAACCCTTATCCCCGAACAATATCACAAACGCATCGTGGTTCACGGACATTTTTATCTGAAAGAGGAATACAAACTGAAAGGAATTCACCTGAACGGCCGTAATCCGAATCTGCCGGAAGGATACAAAGGACATGTCAGTTGTTCCTGCCATTCGCTAGACGAAGTTAAAGAGCACAAATCTGGTTGCGATTATGTATTTCTGAGTCCGGTATTCAATAGTATATCCAAGTTGAATTATAACTCGGCATACACCGCCGAAGAACTCCGTGCCGCCGCCAAAGCGAGCATTATCGACAAGAAAGTCATAGCTTTGGGAGGCATTGACGAAGAAAACTTGCTGGAGGTAAAGGACTTTGGTTTCGGAGGAGCCGCCATATTGGGCGCCCTTTGGAATAAATTCGATGCATGTACTGACCGCGATTACCGATGCGTGATAGAACATTTCCGGAAATTAAGAGATTTAGCAGACTGATTTATCAAAAAATTTAGAATAGAAGTCTAAAAAACGAAGAATATGCTTCACACCAAACATGTTACAATAATGAGAAGTTATTTTTAAATTTCTATTTTTAATTTCTAATTATAATACGTACCTTTGCACGCAAATTAACAAATAGGTAATATCTATTACAAAAATGAGCAAAACATCACCTTTTATGGTATTCTCAGGAACAAATTCGAGATACCTTGCAGAAAAGATTTGCAACAGCCTCGGTTGCGAATTAGGAAACATGAACATCATGCATTTTGCTGATGGTGAATTCGCTGTTTCTTATGAAGAATCAATTAGAGGCGCACATGTTTTTCTGGTTCAATCTACCTTTCCTAACTCCGACAACTTAATGGAACTGCTGCTAATGATTGATGCAGCTAAAAGAGCCTCCGCAAAGAGTATTGTAGCCGTTATCCCCTACTTTGGATGGGCACGTCAGGACAGAAAAGACAAACCTCGTGTTTCCATCGGTGCTAAACTGGTAGCCGATCTTCTGAGCGTGGCAGGCATTGATCGTTTGATCACAATGGATTTACATGCCGATCAGATTCAAGGTTTTTTTGATGTACCGGTAGACCATCTCTACGCTTCTGGCGTATTCCTACCTTACATTGAATCATTGCAACTGGAAGACTTGGTAATCGCAACTCCGGACGTGGGTGGTTCAAAACGCGCCAGCACTTATTCCAAATATTTGGGTGTACCCTTGGTGCTTTGCAACAAGACGCGCCTGAAAGCCAATGAAGTGGCCACCATGCAAATTATCGGTGATGTAAAAAATAAAAATGTCATCTTAATTGACGATATGGTAGATACAGCAGGTACTATTACCAAAGCTGCCGATATTATGAAAGAAGCGGGAGCCATTTCCGTCCGCGCAATCGCTTCTCACTGTGTAATGTCAGGTCCTGCATCTGAACGCGTTCAGAACTCCGGCCTAGAAGAAATGGTATTTACCGATAGTATTCCTTATGCTAACCGTTGTTCTAAAGTGAAGCAACTGACCATTGCCGATATGTTTGCTGAAACAATCCGCCGCGTGATGAATAATGAGTCTATCTCTTCACAATACATCATTTAATCTTTATATGATTATAGAAATAAAAGTCCGGACTTTCCCAAGTTCGGACTTTTATTTTAATTTTACCTAAAGATTGGATTCCCTAAATCGTTTTATCAGCAAGACTAAATGTTTTCCTTTAGATTAAGTCATTTCTTTCTCCGGTGATTCCTGCGACGACGTTGCACCTTTTCATGCTGATAACGCTGAAGCTTTCTATACACGGTGAATACCACCATAATCCCGGCAAATACCAGAATCACAATAACCACGCCTACCCCCAAATTATCCCCCTTTACACGCGACCACATCTCCAAGACCAATTCGGTCTTGTCACAGGAGTCACGAATCATGGCACAACGCTCCACCACTGTACGGTCAGGATACTGCACTTTATCTATTTGTATACTATCGGCAGCAGGACCGAAAAAATAACTTAAATCTGCAAAGTAAGATAAGGTAGTATCTATCTTTGCCTCCAAAATCTCGGGAGTCGCGACGGCACTCACATAACCACAGGCGTCCATATTACGTAAAGCCACATCAGGACGGCATAAATAATTAATAAAATAACTGGCAGCCTTTTTATTTCTAGCATACTTAGGGATCACCCATCCGTCATACCACACATTACTTCCCTCTGCCGGCACTTCATAGTCCAGATGGATGCCCACTCCTTCAGCCTCTTCTATCGCCCATACCGCATCCCCGCTCCAGGTCATGTTCAGCCATGCTTTACCTTTAGTCATCATTTCCTTACCAAAATCGGCTTCCCAACCTGCTATCAAGGGTTTCATTGCTTTCAGATACTTCTCAACAGTATCGATGGACGCTTGCGAATAGTTGTTCATCAACTCCTCTACCGTAACCTTACTTTTTTTCAAATCCCCAGCATTGGCATAAATCAATGCGGTACCATATGCATCACGATAACTTTCCTTCATCAGAATCTTGTTCTTATATTTCAGATTCCAAAGACTGGCCCAAGTCCTGGCATCTTCCGCCGGAACATGATCGGTATTAAAAAGGATACCTGCTGTTCCCCACATATAACCGATGGCATAATCTGAAGCACGATGCCCCGACCGACTCAATTTATCCAATTGTTCGCGGATATAAGGAGATTCATTATGTAGATAATTGGGAGTCTTTCCAAAAACAGTATCAATGGGAAGCAATAAACCTTTCCTCAGCATACGCTCTATGATATACTCCGAAGGACAAACTACATCAAAATCTTCATGTCCGCGTTCTATCTTGGTCAACATGATTTCATTGATGTCAAAAGTCTGATAGACAATCCGTATATCTTCCCCCGTCTGTTCTTTGTACCACCGGGGAAATTCCGCCAACACATCCTCATCAATGTAGTCGGCCCAATTATATATTTTCAGTACATTTTCACGAGGCTCTGTGTTATAACATCCGGTTAAAGAAAATAACGCACACACACACACCATCAGCCATTTATTTATTTTCCTCATTTTTTATACCTCCTTTTTCTTGCTTGCATGGCGATTGATGATAACCAACAATACCAGCACCAATACGAATATAATGGTAGAAAGCGGACGAAGTTCAGGAGTCAGCCCTCCTTTTCGTGCATCCGCATAAATATAGGTGGAAAGAGTTTCAAGCCCTTCGTTACCAATAGTAAATACAGTCACGGCAAAATCGTCAATGGACAAAGTCACCGCCAGCATAAAACCAGAAATCATTCCCGGAAGAATCTCAGGAACAATCACCTTGCGGAGTGCCTGCATAGGGGTAGCCCCCAAATCAAGCGCCGCCTCATAAATATTCGGATTCATCTGTTTCAAACGCGGCAACACACTTAACACCACATATGGAGTACAGAATGTGATATGTGCAAGAACCACAGTGGTATATCCTTGTGGAATACCCAAAGATACGAACAGCAAGAATAAAGATATACCAATAATAATATCTCCATTCAAGATAGGAATGTTATTGACAAAACTGATTGCTTTACGAGCACGGGTACGAAGATTGAATATACCGATTGCCGTAATACTGCCCAGCAAAGTAGATACGGTAGCTGCAATCAAGGCAATGCTCAGGGTGTTGACCAAGGCATTTGTCAATGAATGATGTGTACCCGCAACAAACAGGGATGAATAGAGTTTGGTGGAAAACCCAGTCCAGTTGCCCAGCACCTTTGCTTCGGTAAACGAATAGATCATAATGATAAAAATAGGTGCATAAAGCAATAGCAGAAGCAGCCACAAATATCCCTGACACAAAATTTTCTTTACCATAGCCCACCTCCTTCGTTATGATCCTTATCATCTGAAGCGAGCAAGGTTGTCGCACCAATAAGGAACAGCATAATCAACGACAAGGCCGCCCCATAATTCCACATACTATTATTAATATTTTCCTGGATAGTAGTACCAAACAGTTTAATATTATTCATTGTCAATAATTCGGCAATGGCAAATGTGGAGATAGTAGGCATGAACACCATTAATATACCACTCACAATACCCGGCATGGACAGGGGTAGCACAGCCTTGAAAAACACTTGCATAGGATTGGCGCCCAAATCTTGTGCCGCTTCCACATAACTTTTATCCAATTTCTGCAAAGTGTTGTAAATAGGATAAATCATAAAAGGCAGAAAATTATATACCATACCGAATATCAAAGCCCCCTCTCCTAAAGGTACGTTCATAAAGTCGAACAATGCTACCGTAGCCAGTGTACGTATTAAAATATTCACCCACATGGGCAGAATAAACAATACCACCACCGTCGATGCATATTTCATCCGCGTCTGTGTCAGAATATAGGCAGCAGGATATCCCAATAAGATACATACCACTGTTGTGATAATGGCCACGCCAATAGAATAAACAAATGTGTTGATTGCCTCGGGATGAGCGAAGAATTTGGCAAAATTTCCCAAAGTGAAATAACCCGCATCATCCATAAATGCATAAACCACTATTAAAAGTAGCGGAAGAATAACAAATACCGCCGAAAATATCACGTAAGGAATAGTCCAGCTTTTACGTGAAGACAAGAAAAATCGTATCGTTCTGAGCACCTCTTTTCTTTATTATGATTCTACAACCTGAGTTACTTTTATACTTTCGGGAAGGATGCTGATACCTACATGATCACCATTATCCCATACATCATTGGTATCAACAAAAATATCCTCCCCCCAGTCCGATGACACGGTGAGGTGATAATGGTCTCCCTTATATAGGATAAAACGTACATCCCCGGTTAAAGTTCCATCCTCTTCATTATCCTGCAAAATGATATCCTTGAAATCTACCTGTACTTTCACTTTGGCCCCCGGCTCAATGTCAGCCACTGGCAGACACTCAAACGTACATCCCAGAAATTCCACATGCGTTCCGTCTGCCAGTTCTCCTTCAAACGTATTGCATACACGTTCTTTTTTCATAATATGGATATCAAAAGGTTTTATCAACAAACCTACCTGCTCACCCACAGCAAAATGATGATAATCCTGTACAATAAATTCATAACCATTGGCCTCGACCACCATTTCATAATGCACACCTTTAAAGATGGATGAGGTTACGATACCGGAAATCTGTGAAGCATCCGAATCTGGAAAAATATACCAATCTTCAGGACGTACCACAACATCTACCGGCATATTTTCACCGAAACCTTCATCCACACATTCAAACTCCACTCCTGCAAAACGCACAAGCTTGTCCTGTATCATTGTTCCATTCAAAATATTGCTCTCACCTATAAAATCGGCTACAAACGAATTGATGGGTTCGTTATAAATATCCACCGGTGTTCCGATCTGCTGTATTTTTCCTTCACTCATTACAACAATTGTGTCGCTCAATGTCAAAGCTTCCTCTTGGTCATGCGTCACATAAACAAAGGTGATGCCCAATGTCTTATGCATCTCTTTTAATTCCATCTGCATATCTTTACGCATTTTCAAGTCCAAAGCAGCCAAAGGCTCATCCAGCAACAACACCTCCGGCTCATTGACGATAGCACGGGCTATGGCTACACGCTGTTGCTGCCCGCCTGACAAAGAATTCACATCCCGATACTCATAGTCTGTCATTCCTACCATACGAAGAGCTGCCTTTACTTTCTTCTCGATAGTCTGCTTGGGAATCTTTTTCAATTTCAATCCGAAGGCAATATTATCGAACACATTCAAATGAGGAAACAAAGCATACTTCTGAAACACGGTATTTACCGGGCGCTTATGCGGAGGTGTCTGCGTGATCTCTTTTCCAGCTATCTTTATCTCGCCTTCCGAAGCAGTCTGGAAACCGGCAATCAAACGTAAAAGAGTAGTCTTTCCGCAGCCGGAGGGACCCAACACGGTTACAAACTCACCTTTTTTTACATATAAATTAATGTTATCCAAGACCATTTTATCACCAAAAAACTTGGAAACACCTTTTACCTCAATTATATAATTAGATTGTTGCATACTCATTTTGTAATTGAGTTGCAAAAATACGGTATTTTTCAAGAATGGAGGATATAAATAAAGTAATATTTATTCATCCGACTAATAATTTTCCATTGCGCGTACTATTTCTCTTCTTTCAGCAAAGTGAATGATGGGCTTTTGAGGAATTGTAAACCAAAAAGTGGAACCTTCTCCCTGCTCGAATTCAACACCGATCCGCCCCCCCATAAGTCGCTCGGTACGAATCACGCACTCTTCCATACCGGGCACAAACCTGATCTCCACCTCCGGATTATTTTTGTTTCGTAATTGAAATACCTTCTCCAAATCGTATATCATTGCATTAATATTCACATCACTCCATACAAACTTCAATGTGCCCGATTCTATTTTCGAAAGATCCAGAATATCACCGATCAATTGTAACAGTAAAGGTACTATTCTGCTCTATAATCTACTTAAAGCTATCAAAATCATCCTTATTGTCAGCATTTATCAGCAAATTAGAGAAACCGACTATCGCATTCAAAGGAGTACGTATCTCATGACTCATGTTCGTAAGAAAAGCAGACTTCAACCGATCGGAACTTTCTGCACTTTCTTTAGCGATGCGCAAAGCTTCTTCCGTCCGTTTTTGTACGTCAATGTCCACATTCACTCCTGCCAGAACAATATTTCTGTTCTCCAGATCAAAAACTTGCTGAATTAAATATTGCTTCACCCAACGATATTCTCCATCTGTCATAATACGAATAACGGCTCCATTCTCTCATAACCGGCTTTTTCTATATATTCAAGGAAAAATTTCCGGTCATCAGGATGGGCATGTTCCAAATTAGAAAAAATCCGGGGCATGTCTATTTCTTCCTTTATCCCCAAATTCTTTAAATACTCCGGTGTCACCAATTGCTCGCTCTTGGACAAATTAAGAGAGCAAAAGCCTATCTTGGAAATAGAAGAAGCATAAGTAATTATCTCACGGAACATATTATTCTGACAGAGTGCTTTATGAATAAGCGTATTCTCTACCCAAATAATTAAAATATTCTCCACTTCTCCTCCGGCATTCCACATGTAATTCACAATAAAACGAAAATAGTGCACATCCTTATGACAGCTCCTTACATAATACTTATTTATTTTTTCATAATCATACTTCACTTCCTCCGATACGGGAACACCCGCTTTCATTATCTCTTTAAATTCTGGGTTTATGCATGGATTGGTGTAAATATTAAGCTGATTCACAGCCTCGTTTTTAGAGGTGGTACCCATATATCTCACATAAGTATCATTCACTTCCACCAACTTGCCATCTTTGTCGCAAATAGCACACCCAACGGTCACATTATCAAAAAAACAAAGAAATTTCTCATTACTATGTTGCAAAGATGACTTCAACACACGCTCCTTACTGATATCATGCACTGTTAAAATAACATAATATTTATTCTCCAGCAATAAATAGCGCCCGGAAATAACCATATTATAAACACCCGACGGCCGAGAAACAATTATCCATCACGACCTCCAAATTACTAAAAGAAGAATGGGTATTGAACAATTCCTTTATTTTATACCGGACAGGACAGCCCCTACACCGTTCATGCTTATTACAATTTTCCTGCTCTCTGGCATATCAGCATTGTAAAATCTCACCAAAACAAGTTCTGTCTTTATTGACAGGTTGCTTATACAGAGTACAATAATTTGTTTTCACTACATGAGAAGTCTGGTCTATCAAAAAAAATAAACTCATGTGCATTATTCCATATCGCGTCATGAAATTGTTCTACTGTCTTTATTTTACAATCAAAAAACTTTCCTTTTGCAATTACTTTGATTAATGCAAGAGAGAGTAATATTATCAGGATGATAGTCACTAATAACATTGGTCTAATAGGATTATACTTTTTATTCCATAGATTTGTGCAAAAAAACCAAAGGAATTAAATAAATGCCCATAAAATTCAAAAAAAGCAAAGCTAAACTATAGATTCCTAATTTCATTCTGAAAATAAAAACCTTTTTTCCGCAAACATATTAATTAAGTAGTTATCTTTGCGTGCAAATTATAATCATATTAAAATGAAAAAATTAGTTTATTTATTGGCTGCAGGAAGCATGGCTTTCGTTGCATGTCAGAATTCGCCTTCCTATAAGGTTACAGGTTCAGTAGAAGACATCACTGATGGCGACACAATCTATTTACAGGAATACGCAGGAGGGGATCTTGTAAAACTCGATTCCGCTATTGTCAAAAGCGGAACTTTCGTATTCACCGGAAAACAAGATACGGCTGTAAACCGCTACATCACTTATATGAAAGGAAACAAGCGTTACTTTACTGATCTTTTTCTTGAAAATGGGAATATTAATGTAACCTTAGGTAAGGAAAGCAAAGTTTCAGGTACTCCTAATAATGACGCTTACCAAAAATTCAAAGATGGTTTCATGGCTTTAAGCAAGGAAATGAATGAAATGTACCAAAAGGCTCAAAGCGACACTAGCTTGACAGAAGAGCAGGTAGAAGCTATCATGGCTGAGATTGAAAAGAAAGACAGTGTAGGCATGGATATGGTTTATCAAACAATTGAAGCCAATATCACCAATCCGGTCGGTGTATATCTGCTTCCTTCCTATGCAGGCGCATTCGAACTTGACAAACAAAAAGCGTTGGTAGAGAAAATTCCTGCCGCATTAGTTAATGAACGTATCAACAAGTTGAAAGCCCACATTGAAACTTCAAAGAAAACGGCTGTAGGTCAGAAATACATTGATTTCTCTATGCAGACTCCTGAAGGTGAAACTGTAAGCCTGTCTGATTTCGTCAGCAAAAATAAATATACTTTGATTGACTTTTGGGCTAGCTGGTGCGGACCTTGCCGTAAAGAAATGCCTAATGTTGTAGAAGCATACAAGGCTTTCAAAGATAAAGGCTTCGGGATTGTAGGTGTTTCTTTGGACGAAAATGCAGACAAGTGGAAAGAGGCTATCACTGCCCTAAATATTACATGGCCACAAATGTCTGACTTACAAGGTTGGAACAATGCAGGTGCAAAACTTTATGGCGTCAATTCAATTCCTGCTACTGTATTGGTTGATCAGGAGGGTACCATTGTAGCACGTAATCTCCGCGGCGATGCCATCAAGTCCAAGCTGAACGAACTGTTGAAATAAAACAACTGCAAAAATAGTTCACAAAGTAAAATACCGATGTCTAGAAAGGCATCGGTATTTTTTATACTCGTCCTGTCACCCTTCCCAATAATACGCACTTTCCATAGCAATCTCGGCTTAGACAAAAACTAGAATGATAATATCAATAGAACTTTGGGCGAACAGACTAATAAAAAAGAACTGCTTCCTCTCTTTTCCAAGGAAACAGTTCTTTAAATAGAAATATTATCTTAATTCAATGATTAATTAAACCAACGAACATAACAGAAGTCCTGACGATGAGGCAAATCAACATTCTTCGGGAACATACGGTATGCCACCTTGAAGCTACCTGAGTTAGACAAACTGTGTTTAACCTGGAATGTATACAAGTTACCTTCTTTCTTAATTACTTCCATTGGTTCTACAGAATAGATATGCTCCTTACCTTCCGCATTGGTGAAAGTGGTAACCAGTTCAATACCTACTGCATCATCCAATCCCTTTTCATCTATAACATAAGTAATGATATATTCTTTTCCGCTTTCAATATTACCGCTAGCTAGCTCTTCTGTCTTTTCACATGAAACGATTTCAATGGAATCCCAAAGTTCTGCAACTCGTTCTTTCCAAGCAGCCAGTTCTTTAGCCTTTGCATAATCATTGGCTACCAATTCTTTAAAACGTTTTGCTTCTTTAGTATAGAACTTAGCATAATAATCGTCTAACTGACGTTTCATTGTATAATGAGGAGCCACTTGAGCAATAGAGTTCTTGATAGTCTTCACCCAACCCTCAGAATATCCCTTACGGTTACGTGCATAATACAACGGAAGAATCTCATTTTCCAAAATACTGTAAATAGTTGCAGCATCCAATTGATCTTGATGATCTTGATTCTGATAAGTACGTTTTTCAGTTAACGCCCATCCTGCTCCTTCACGGTAACCTTCCAGCCACCAACCGTCAAGCACAGAGAAATTAACAACACCATTCATTAAAGCCTTCTCGCCTGATGTTCCGGAAGCTTCCAAAGGACGGGTAGGAGTATTCATCCAAATATCAACACCTGAAACCAAACGACGTGCCAACTGCATATCATAATTTTCCAAGAAGATGATTTTGCCCAAGAATTCCGGACGACGGGAAATTTCCACAATCTTCTTGATCAACCCTTGACCTGCACCATCATGTGGATGAGCCTTACCTGCAAATAAGAACTGTACCGGATAATCAGGATTATTCACAATCTTAGACAAACGTTCCAAATCAGTAAACAGCAGATGTGCACGTTTGTAAGTAGCAAAACGACGGGCAAAACCAATCAACAAGGCATTTGGATTAATCTTTTCCATCAGAGAAACAATGCGTGAAGGATCACCTTGATTCTTCAACCAGCTTTCACTGAACTGCTTACGAATATGGTCAACCAATTTGTGCTTCAAAGCCATACGGGTTTCCCAAATTTCTTCATCGGCTACATTATAAATAGCTTCCCAAATTTTCTCATTAGATTGATCTTCCAGGAAGTTAGGAGCAAAATGCTTAGCATATAGTTTCTTCCATTCAGTAGCACTCCATGTCGGGAAGTGAACGCCATTAGTCACATAACCTACATGACTTTCTTCAGGAAAATAGCCTTTCCAAATTCCAGAGAACATCTCCTGAGAAACCTTGCCATGCAGCCAGCTTACACCGTTTACTTCCTGACAAGTATTACAAGCAAATGTAGACATACAAAAACGTTCGCCTGCATCACCCGGATTAATACGACCTAAGTCCATCAAATCCTGCCAAGAAATCCCCATACGCTGTGGATAACCACCCATATATTTTCCAAACAAGCCTTCATCAAAATAGTCATGCCCCGCAGGAACCGGAGTATGAACCGTATATAAAGAAGAAGAACGAACTACTTCCAAAGCCTGGTCAAATGTCAGCCCGCTTTCTACATAATCACACAAACGCTGCACATTACACAAAGCAGCATGTCCTTCATTACAATGATAAACATCTTTCTTAATGCCCAGTTTCTTCAACAGCAACACACCACCAATACCTAGCAAGATTTCTTGTTTCAAACGGTTCTCCCAGTCTCCACCATACAACTGATATGTGATAGGGCGATCAAATTCGCTGTTCATTTCATTATCAGTATCCAGCAGATACAAAGGAACACGTCCTACATTTACCTTCCATACATATGCATGAACGAAATAGTTCAAATAAGGAACATCGACCACCATCGGCTGTCCGTTTTCATCCATTACACGTTCAATAGGCAGGCTACCGAAATTCTGTGATTCATAGTTAGCAATCTGCTGACCATCCATTGAAAGGCTCTGGCTAAAATATCCATAACGATACAAGAAGCCAACACCGCACATATCTACATTACTGTCTGATGCTTCTTTCAAGTAGTCACCGGCCAAAATACCCAGACCACCGGAATAGATTTTCAAAACATGTGTCAAACCATACTCCATACAGAAATAGGCTACAGAAGGACGTTTGCTATCCGGCTTAGCATCTACATAAGCTTTAAATTTAGCATATACATCGTTCATGCGCTTTACAATCACCTTATCCTGGGTTAATGCCTCCAGCTTTTCATAGCTCAAACGTTCCAATAAAGCAACGGGATTCTGCCCCACTTCTTTCCAAGTCACAGGATCTAAATCTCTAAACAGGTCTGTTGCTTCGTAATTCCATGCCCACCAGATGTTACGAGCCATTTCCTCCAACTTCTTCAGTTCTTCGGGAATGTGTGATTTTACTGTAACTTCCTTCCAATTAGGAGTATTCGCATTACTTACTTTGATTTTCATGTCTCTCAAATTATTTATTAATAATTAATTAGCTATTCATAATAAGCCTTTTCTGTGCATTATGCAATGCCACATCATAAGCTTCATAATAATACTTGATAAAATGCTTCCACAATGCCTTTTCCGCAATGTCCGCCGCATTTTTACGCATAGTCTTGATTACATTTTCCGGCAATCCCGAAAATTCCGATATGGTGTCCTTTATAACATCCGCTACTTCAGAATAGTTGTAATCCGAGCGATGGATAACTTTCACACCATCTTTCAACTCACAGTATCTACCCTTCAACGAATTTACCCACAAACCAAATCCGGCCAAATCAGTTGTTATAGTAGGTACATGGAATGCTACACTTTCCAATGGTGTATACCCCCAAGGTTCATAATAGGAAGGATAAACACTCAAGTCATTCCCCAACACCAAATCATAATATTCCAAATTCAAGATGCCATCCTTTCCATCCAGATAACAAGGTACAAATATTACTTTTACCTTAGATTCCGCCGAATTGGACATTCCCAAATACTTCATCATATCAAGTACCTGGTCATGACTCATATTATGCAACCAATGTGTGATAAACGGGCACTCCAACGGAGTTGTGAAATTTTCTTTGCTTTTCAAACGTTCCACCAAATCTTCACGAGGGTCCCCCACCCAACCTGGTACATTAATAAATGCCAGCACCTCTTTTTTCAAATTTTTATCACGGGTCAATCGGTTCAAAGACTCCAAATAGACATTGATACCTTTATTTTTAAACTCATAACGACCGCTTGTGCCCACAATAAGAGTATCATCACTCATCGTCAAGCCCAGCAATTTATTAGCCAAATTCAACATCGCAGCACGAGCTTTCTTACGCTTGGCGGTAAACGTACGGCCTTGCGGAACAAAATCATCCTCAAACCCATTCATCAACACCACATCTGCCGGCTTGTCCAACAACTCCTTGCATTCATTGTTGGTAATTTCACTAACCGTAGTAAAGCAATCCACATGATGCGCAGTCTGCTTCTCAATAGAATGCTTTGCCTCCATATTGAGTTCACGAGCCATCTGGTCACCATTATAAGCAAATAAGTAATCGTAAAGAGGTTTATTGTTTCCGGCGATAGACCGGCCTATAGAAGTAGCGTGAGTAGTAAAAATAGTAGCTATTTCGGGTACCGCTTTCTGCAAATAAAGGGCGCCCATACCTGTCATCCATTCATGTGCCTGATAAATGACTCTATCATTTTCGGTCAAATTGAAACGATAAAAGCTTTCAACCACTTTTCCGGCTGCATAAGAAAACATAGACGCTTCGTCGTAATCTCCATAAGCATGAAGTGAATCGACTTTGAAATTCTCCCACATCCGGCCATATATTTCATTTCTTTTAGAGAAGAAAGGATAAAAATCCACCAATATAACGATAGGCTCTCCCGGAATATTCCAGCGCCCCACACGAACTTTCAGTCCATCTTTCTTCAAAGCATGTTCACGCCATGCCGCACAAAGATTCTCATTTTCACTGAACAAAGGGTTTTCCTTTCCTGCCCAAAAATCGGGTCCTATGAAAAAGACTTTGTCTTTGAATGCTTCCTGCAGTGTTTTGGCCCTAGTGGACAACACTGTATAAATTCCCCCTACTTTATTACATACCTCCCAACTTGCTTCGAAGATATAATCAGGGGCTAACAATTCTTTTGCCATCTATTAACTAATCTTAATTCGGTCGCAAAGGTACATATTTTCAATGAGATAATAAAGTTTTTTTGCAACTTTATGTTATTCAGACAGTTTCTGAATTAACATTCAATCATTTCGCTCTAACAATCTTCACAAAAAATACTGATATCAGCTACAATAATAAATATTTTTAAGGTTCTGCCTTACATTAGAATAAAAAAAGCGGCTATTTCCATAAAAACAGGAAATAACCGCCTATATAAAAAAACTAATCTGATTACGCAGCCAATGCAGATCCCATCAAGAAGGTTGCAGCCAAAGCAACAATAGCATACAATTCAGGAAAAACGGCCAGAATCAATGTATTGCCAAATACATTATGTCCTTGACCAATGGCAGCGATACCATTAGCGCAAACCTGCCCCTGACGGATAGCGGAGAAAAGAGCTACAAGTCCCAAAGCAATACCGGAACCCAACACGGCAGCAGCCTGAATACCTGTAATAGCCGGAGTCAGAACACCGAAAATGCTCTGGAACATGAAGTAACCGGCAAAACCATACAGCCCCTGTGTACCAGGAAGCGCAGTCAACACCAAGAAGTTACCGAATGCACTATCATTCTTTTTCAATGCACCGATAGATGCATTACCTGCGATAGTCACACCATACGCACTACCGATACCTGATAAACCAACCATAATTGCGATGCCTACATAAGCAATCAATAAATTCATTTCCATAATTCTTCTATTTTTTAATTTTTAAATTCTTTATTTTATCAAACTCCTCCTAAAAGGAATACTTTTCATGTCATCCTGAACTTAGCGAAAGATCTGCATACTATCTTCAGATTCTCCCTTTCTGGCTTCTCTGTCTACACAGGAATACAACATTTATTCAAAATGACAATGCCGAAAAAGCTTATACAGCTTTTAATTCTTTATTCTCATTCTTTAATTCTTAAAAGGCTTGTACTCCTTGCCCCCTCCTTCGTAACCCGAATTCTTAAAAAACTCCACGAAAGTCAGACGCATCGGATGAACCATTGCTCCCAATATATTCATAAACATGTTGATAGAATGACCTATCAAGAAAATCAATACCATCACTATCGGACCTGCAATTGCATTATCAGGACTCATTCCAGCCGCCAGACTATTGAATACACTGGCAAGAATACCACCCGACAGGCCTAAAGCAAACAAACGCACATACGAAAGGATATCACCCAGCAGACCGGTTGCCATATTGTAGGAATCCCACAAACCCAAACCGATATTGAGGAAAATATTCTTTCCTGGACTGTTGAGCAAGAAAATCAGCACACCGGCAAGCCCCAGAATTACCAAATGAGCAGTTCCTCCCATCGGCATGGTATCTCCCAATAGGAATGCCAAAGCTGTACTTACCAATACAATAATCCATCCGATAGTTGACAATGCATATTTCAATCCGAACTGAATAATCTGATTAGCCGCTTTCAGTATCATACCGAAAATAATCTGTACCGCTCCCAAAATCAATGAAAGATTAAACATCCATTGATTGTCCAAGAAGAACAAATCACGCATCTTGTTAAAGAACGGAATATCATTACCATATAGATTGAATCCGAAAAAAGTACCTGTCAGCATACCGCAGAAGAAAGTAGAAGTACCCAAAATCTGCACCAAAGTTAAGATGGGCTTCATGGAAGCACCGATATTCTTCACCAACATACGATAAACTGTCACTCCTAATACCATAAACAGACCATAGCCCGAATCGCCCAGACACAGCCCGAAAAAGAGCATAAAGAAAGGGGCAAAGAACGGCGTCAAATCCAGTTCATTATATTTAGGAAGCATATACAGCTTCATAATCGGTTCAAACAGACGAAAGAACCCTTTATTGTTCAACTGAATAGGAACATTGTCTTCCGGCGTAGGATCAGCAATTTCAAAGTACGCCTCCTGCTGATTCAGAAAATTAGTAATCTCCGGAATCTGCGTAGCCGGTGCCCACCCCTGTAACAACATCAATTTGTTATCTGCAGCCTGTTCTGTACTTAGCACCACTTTTGAGAATTCTATCTGCGAGCGGACATTGGCTTGTGCAACTTGCAAAGAAAGAAGTTTTTCTCCTGCTATAGCAGCCAACTTATCATCCACACTCTTCATTTGCTGTTCCAAACTTTCACATCTGGCAGCGAGCCGACTCAAAGACATTACTGGCAATTTGACCGATTCCACTTCCAATTCGGGCAACGATCCTTCTTTGGTTATGGTAATGAAATAAATGCGTGAGCCAATACGGTTAATCTCCGTAGCATAGTACGTATCCAACCATTCCTCATTAAAGTTCTTCTCTGAGCAAATATAGAAATTCACTTGATATCCAACTTCTTGCAACCGCATAACCGATGCAGGATCGAAATCTCCCCATACCTCTAACGCGGCACGCTCTTTGTCGCAAACCTGCAACTGATGCTGCAACTGGGTTTTCTCCAGTTGTAGTGCCTCCACTTCCTCCAGCCCTTTCTCTCCACGGGCTACATCTCCCTCCTGTTCTTGCAATTCAGCATTAAAACCTTGCAGAAACTTAATAGTTGAAGCATAGCGGTCGGACAAACGGATGCTCTCTTGAAGTTCGGCATTCTCCGCTGTCCCCTGCGCTTTTTCTGCCACGTGGACTACGCCCAAGTCACGGACACTTTGCAGGAAACATTCATAGTCCTTATGATAAATAAGGAAAGTCAACTTCTTCATTTTTGTAATCATGCCTCTGCCTCCTTTCTTTTCTCTTGAATAGATTTCAGAATCTTCTGCGATGACTTGGACAAGTTCTCTTCATCCTCCATAAATCGTTTAATCTTTCGCAGAGCATCCTGGTATCCGGGTATCTGCACTTTCTCAAAAAGATTCACTTTCTGAGTGGTCTTTTTACGCGCATGTTCCAGCAGGTTCAGTTTGGCAAGCATAAATTCCCTTTCAATAGCAGTCTGTGCCAATCCTTTCAACAAATGTATTCCATCGGAATACCATTTCGGGCTGTTGAACAGACTGTAAGTACGAATGTCAAAGTCTACGTTTTCCAACAAGGGAACTCGTACACCGGCAATCTTCTTTATACCCAAATGAACATCACTCACTTTTATTAATGAAGCATCAAATTCATTCCAAAGTGCGAACATGGCCTCGTATGCCTGAATCTGTTTTTCAAGCCTTTCCTCCAACCCGGCAGCTTCTGTCTTGCATCTCTTTACTTCCATGCGGAGAGCACTTTCCTTATTTTTAATAATAGGAAGCGTACGCACACGGACCTTGAGCTGCTTCTCAAGCTGTTGTAGCGAGGTCTTGTTATATTGAAACTTTATTGCCATGTTTCTTCATTAATTTATTGTTTTTTCCAATGCTGGTCAACCAATTCTTTCTTTATATTGACTTCTTCCGGCTTAAAGTATTTGCTGAACAATCCCCATGTAACATCCAGCATTTCAGTAGTATCCAGATTCACGTCAATGGCGAGTAACTGATTTGCGTAATCTTTAGCGAATGCCAAAGTACGTTCATCATAATTAGTCAAGTCAAAACCATTTTCCATCTTAGTCTTGGCATTGGCGGCATCGGCATACAAACGTACGGCAGCATTCATCACCTGAGGATGATCCTTACGAGTTTTTTTACCACTCACCAACTGTTTCAAACGAGACAACGAACGGAACGGGTCCACAATAACCTTACCGATATCACTATCGCGACGTAGGAACAGCTGACCTTCAGTGATATAACCCGTGTTATCAGGAACGGCATGCGTAATATCACCGCCACTCAAGGTAGTTACCGCAATAATAGTGATTGAACCACCTGCGGGGAATTGTACCGCTTTTTCATAAATCTTCGCCAAATCCGAATAAAGAGATCCCGGCATAGAGTCCTTGGAAGGAATCTGATCCATACGGTTAGACACAATAGCTAACGCATCAGCATAACTGGTCATGTCAGTCAGCAACACCAACACTTTCTGATTATGTTCCACTGCAAAATATTCAGCAGCTGTCAGCGCCATATCCGGAATCAACAGACGTTCTACCGGAGGATTCTCCGTAGTATTCACGAAACTGATAATACGGTCGAGCGCACCGGCATTAGAAAATACATTCTTAAAATACAGGTAGTCGTCATTAGTCATACCCATACCGCCCAAAATAATCTTATCGGTTTCGGCACGCAATGCCACATTGGCCATCACTTGATTAAACGGTTGGTCAGGGTCAGCAAAAAAAGGAATCTTCTGTCCTGATACCAACGTATTGTTCAAATCGATACCAGCAATACCAGTCGCAATCAGTTCCGACGGCTGTTTACGGCGAACCGGATTCACAGACGGACCGCCGATAGGCACTTCCTGTCCCTCAATTTCTGGTCCCCCATCAATCGGATCACCAAAAGCGTTGAAGAAACGTCCGGCCAACTGCTCGCTCACTTTCAGTGTAGGCGACTTGCCCAAGAATACGACTTCAGCATTGGTCGGAATACCTTCCGTACCTTCGAACACCTGCAAAGTCACTTCATCACCCATGATTTTTACCACCTGGGCTAATTTCCCATTAACCATTGCCAACTCATCATAGCCTACTCCTGACGCTTTCAGCGAACAGGTTGCCTTGGTAATCTGGCTAATCTTAGTATATATCTTTTGAAATGCTTTTGTTGCCATCTCTACTCATTATAAATTAAAATTAAAAATTAAAATCAGACACTTCTCTCGGCAACCAATTCCTGTAACTGCTTCTTAAAATCCTCATACTGCTCAGATTTATATTTAGCATAGTTCATCTGTTTGCAAAGGTTGATCATCTTCTTGAAATAATCCATCACCTCAATAAAAGTATCAAACTTGAATTCCGTATGACAAATGTCGATTACCATATTCAAGATCTCTTCCTGACGTTCCATCGGAGTCACTGAATCCACTTCATCAAAAGCATCCTGTTGCAGAATCACAAAATCAATCAACTCTGATTTCCAAAAGATTACATGATATTCTACAGGTACACCATCATCACCCAAAATATTAATCTGTTCAGCAATTTCCTTACCACGCAACAATCTTGTCTTGATTTCGTTCACCTTACCAATCCATTCACCATTAATACGTTTGGCGATATATTCCTCAAATTCCGGATATTCCAGATATTTTGAATAAGAGTCAATCGGGTTCACAGCCGGATAACGCTTCCTGTCGGCACGTTCCTGCTCCAAGGCATAAAAGCAACGGGCCACCTTTTTGGTGTTCTCCGTTACAGGTTCCTTCAAGTTACCACCTGCTGGAGATACAGTACCGATAAAAGTAATAGAACCGGTTTCACCATTATTCAGATGCACATATCCCGCACGTCCGTAGAAGTTGGAGATAATAGCCGAGATATCCATCGGGAATGCATCCGGACCAGGCAACTCTTCCATACGGTTGGACATCTCACGCAAGGCCTGCGCCCAACGGGAAGTAGAATCTGCCATCAGCAAGACTTTCAACCCCATAGCACGATAATATTCAGAAATGGTCATAGCCGTGTACACAGACGCTTCACGGGCAGCCACCGGCATGTTCGAGGTATTGGCAATAATGATAGTACGTTCCATCAGCTTACGTCCTGTATGCGGATCTACCAGTTCGGGGAACTCCGTAAAGATTTCCACCACCTCATTCGCACGTTCACCACAAGCAGCGATAATTACGATATCCGCTTCCGCCTGCTTGGAGATGGCATGCTGAAGCACTGTTTTCCCTGTACCGAACGGACCGGGAATAAATCCCGTTCCCCCCTCTACAATGGGGTTAACCGTATCAATAACACGGACACCGGTTTCCAATAATTTATAAGGACGCGGCTTTTCCTTATAATTAGTCATTGCCTTTTTTACCGGCCACTTCTGAATCATGTTTACCGGAATATCTTTACCTTCTCTGTCCGTCAGAACCACTACAGTATCCTCAATAGTATAATCACCTTCAGGAACAATAGATTTTACTTCATAAGTACCTGTCAACTGAAATGGTACCATAATTTTCAATGGCTGGAAGTTCTCATCCACCTGTCCCAACCAAGCCGATGGACCAACTTCATCACCCACCTTCACCAACGGTACAAAATGCCACACTCTTTCTTTATCCAATGGATAGGTGTATTGTCCGCGTTTCAGGAATACTCCGTCCATTTTATCAAGGTCGTTTTGCAGACCATCATAATTTTTAGACAACATACCCGGACCTAGAGTCACTTCAAGCATGTGTCCCGTAAATTCGGCTTCAGCACCCACTTTCAATCCACGTGTACTTTCAAACACCTGCACATAAACATTGCTGCCTACTACCTTAATAACCTCTGCCATCAACCGGTCTCCGCCAGTCAGAATGTAGCAAATCTCATTCTGTGCCACCGGTCCGTCAACGGTAAGAGTAACCATGTTGGCTATTACGCCACTAACAGTTCCTTTTGTTGCCATATATCTTTAATCTGTTTATTATCTGAATTCTGCGGGAATCTGTATCTCGTCCTTCAATTTATCAATAATCTGACGGAACAGTTCGCTTCCCTTTTCCTTATCCATAGAAATCCAACGGCCAATCATTTCCAGTTTCAACAAAAACACGAAAATCCGCTCCACAGTAAAATAGTTGAAAAAGACAGCGTCTTCCATCCAGTTCCATTTCAACAAATCTATCTTCTTTTCCCTTTCCACTAATTCTTCAATTTCGCTGATACGGAGTACCTGCTCAAAATATTCCAGTATTTCGGACAAACCGAAATCTCGGGCATTCGATGTACGAACCATCTCACTCACATCCGTCTTGCCCACTACTACCTGAGATACGTCCATTTTATATTTACGTGCAGTTAAGGCAGCCAGTATATTATTGATATTCAAATTAAATTCAAACCAGGAGGAAACAAATTGATTACCGCAGTTCATGGCATACGCATAATAGCAGGCAGATAACATATCTTCCGCACGATAGAGTTCCTCTGCGGAAAGAGCCAAATAAGCAGTAATAAATTCATAAAGATAAGATGGGTATCTCTTATCCGGAGCATCGCCTTCACGCACCGAACTGATAAGCGCCAGCAACTCATTCTGAGAATAATTCCCCTCAAAATCTGTCGCAGCTTCCTTATCTTTCAACAGTTTCAACAGGTTAGCATTATCGAATTTCAAATAGAACAAGTCGATTAACTTCCTATCCTTTTCCGATAATTCCGAATAGATTTCCGATTTAAAATTAGCCACTGTATAGTTCAGTTTGCCATCCTCCAACGAAAGATCCGGCAAACCGGCTACCAGGCAATAATAATTTGTCATAGTCCCGTTTTAAAACAACATTTCTACTAATTGAGGACGAAGGAAATCCTTGAAATAATTTTCAAATTCCTCTTCACCGAAGTTCACTTTGTAAGAGCCGTCAGCTGGTGAGATAGTAAAAAGTGATTTCGTTCCGTTCACTTCTTCTATTCTCACTCCTTTATCCAACAAAGCTTTTGCGTTCGCTGCAAAATATTTCTTAAGTCCTTCGGCATCTGCGGTAGAGATCACGATAGATTCGTTAGCAGACCATTGGGCAGCTAATGAAACAATAAACTTATTCAGATACTCCTTATCTGCCACAAATCCTTTCACACTTTCACTGACTACCTCATTGGTCAACAAGGTAGCTATTTCGGTCTTCAATGCATTTACTGCTTGTCCGGCAAACAATTTAATTTCTGATTGTGTATTTTCGGCAGTTTCCTTGGCTGACTTCCGAGCCACAGCGAGAATAGACTCAGCTTCCTTACGGGCATCCTCTACAATCTTTGCTGCTTCATCGCGAGCACTACTAATAAGTCGCTGTGCTTCTTCATTTCCTTTTTCCACACCTTCACGATAAATCTTATCGGTAAGCTCCTGAATTTTATTTTCCATATTCTTAGAAGATATTTTTTTGAGTTTAACACTTTCTTTCTTCAATAAATTCAAAAAGAATAGCCCAAAAGTACAAAAATCAATGATAGAAAAAGAATTTAATGATAGAATTTACACTAAAAGTACTGCAAAAAGAGAAAAATATACCATATTCATGTTACAGAACATAGGATTATTTCCGTTACTAGACTCCGCCACATGCGTGCATATGCAAAAAAAAGCCTCCGGAACTTCTTCAAGTCCGGAGGCTTCAATCAAAAACGGCAGCTACCTACTCTCCCACTGTGACGCAGTACCATCGGCGTGACAAGGCTTAACTTCTCTGTTCGGAATGGGAAGAGGTGGAACCCTTGTGCTATAGCCACCTGAATAAGGGCGACATATCGACAAGCCATCAGCGTTATCTTATCCTGTAGTAATAACCGAACGTATACACCATCCCAAATATAAGGAAAGTGGACGGG